>Ga0209724_1001275_pt1 | contig 23164 bp, 18 predicted proteins | sample grotaG_FD_184143 | JGI IMG/M metagenome (GOLD analysis project Ga0209724, IMG submission 184143) | Glacier valley bacterial and archeal communities from Borup Fiord, Nunavut, Canada, to study Microbial Dark Matter (Phase II) -... | ecosystem: Environmental > Aquatic > Freshwater > Ice > Glacier ...
GCGTCCGGCCGAAGCGGCCGAGCCTGCCGCGCCCGCGCCGAGCGGCGGTGAGGTGCTGACGGGAACCGTGCTGCTGGTCGAGGATGATCGCGCTGTGCGGCTGGTGGTCGAACGCGCGTTGAAGTCGCTCGGGCTGGCGGTGGTCAGCGCGGTCGACGGCGTGGCGGGGCTCGAGGCGCTCGACAGCGCCGGCGCGTCGATCGACATCCTCGTGTCCGACGTGGTGATGCCCGGCATCGACGGCGTCGCCCTGCTCGAGGCGGCGCGGCAGCGGTTCCCCAGCCTGCCGGCGGTGCTGATGTCGGGTTATGCCGAACCGCCGCAGCGCCGCGCCGTCGGGCGCACCGGCGTCGTGTTCCTCGCCAAACCGTTCGCAATCCGCGACTTGCTCGAAGCAGTCCGCTCGGCGATGGTGCGCTGAACGTAACCGTTCCGCTTGCACGGACGGCGCTTTGTGCGTAGTCGGAACGCTTCGCGAACACGTAACGAAGCGGAGGCCGATATCACTGCGACGCCGCATCCGGGAACGTCTGTCGCCACGGCGCGCCGCGTGCTGATCGTCGAAGACGAGCTGCTGATTGCCATGGTGCTCGAAGATATTCTCGACCTCCTCGGCTGCACCGTCGCGGGCCATGCGACGACGCTTGCCGAAGCCGATGCGCTGGTCGCGGCGAACGATGTCGATGTCGCCGTGCTCGACGTCAACCTCGGCGCCGATCCGGTGTACCCGCTCGCCGACCGGCTGCGCGCTGCCGGGATCGGCATCGTGTTCGCCACCGGCTCGCATCGCAGCCAGTTGCCGGAACGCTTTGCCGATTGCCCGGTGATGGAAAAGCCCTATGCTTTTCCGGCGGTTGAGGCGGCATTACAGGCGCTCGACGCGGCCTGAAGTTTTTCGCGTTCGCTACTTGTTCCTATAGAACAGATACGGTACGGTGATTGCCATTGTAGGGGCGTCAACCGGGCTATAGGGAAGGCACACGCATCATGGCGGCAGCATTGAAAGTGGTGGACGGGGGCATGGACAAGGCAAAGGCGCTCGAAGCGGCGCTGGCACAAATCGACCGAGCCTTCGGCAAGGGCTCGGTGATGAAGCTCGGTTCGCGCGAGACGATGGAAATCGAATCGTCGCCGACCGGCTCGCTCGGCCTCGACATCGCGCTCGGCATCGGCGGCCTGCCGCGCGGCCGCGTCATCGAAATCTACGGTCCCGAAAGCTCGGGCAAGACGACGCTGGCGCTGCACTGCATCGCCGAAGCGCAAAAGGCGGGCGGCACCGCGGCGTTCGTCGATGCCGAACATGCGCTCGACCCGGCCTATGCGAAGAAACTCGGCGTCAACATCGACGAGCTCATCGTTTCGCAGCCCGACACCGGCGAGCAGGCGCTCGAGATCGTCGATACGCTGGTCCGCTCGAACGCGATCGACGTGCTGGTCATCGATTCGGTCGCCGCACTCGTGCCGCGCGCCGAAATCGAAGGCGAGATGGGCGACAGCCATGTCGGCCTGCAGGCCCGATTGATGAGCCAGTCGCTACGCAAGCTCACCGGCTCGATCAGCCGGTCGCGCTGCATCGTCATCTTCATCAACCAGCTGCGCATGAAGATCGGCGTGATGTACGGCAACCCCGAAACCACGACCGGTGGCAACGCACTGAAGTTCTACGCCAGCGTCCGCCTCGACATCCGCCGCACCGGCCAGATCAAGGACCGCGACGACATCGTCGGCAACACCACGCGGGTCAAGGTCGTCAAGAACAAGGTCTCGCCGCCGTTCAAGCAGGTCGAATTCGACATCATGTACGGCGAGGGCATTTCGAAGACCGGCGAAATCCTCGACCTCGGCGTCAAGGCGAACGTCGTCGAAAAGTCCGGATCATGGTTCAGCTTCGATTCGATCCGCATCGGCCAGGGCCGCGAGAACGCCAAGAAGTACCTTAAGGAAAACCCCGAGATCCGCGATCGTATCGAAAAGGCGATCCGCGATAACGCCGCCGGCATCGGCGAGGCGCTGATGGTCGGGCCGGACGCCGACGACGCCAGCGACGACGCGGAGATGTAGCAGGCAAACGGCGGGTGCTTGAGAAGCGCCCGCCGCTCGCCTAAGTCTTCCCGCATGACCACCACCAACGAAATCCGCCGTTCGTTCCTCGATTATTTCGCAGGCGTCGGCCACCGTATCGTCCCGTCGGCGCCGCTGGTGCCGCAGAACGACCCGACGCTGATGTTCGTCAACGCCGGCATGGTGCCGTTCAAGAACGTCTTCACCGGGCTCGAGACGCGCAGCTACACCACCGCCGTATCCTCGCAGAAATGCGTGCGCGCCGGCGGCAAGCACAATGACCTCGACAATGTCGGCTACACCGCGCGGCATCACACTTTCTTCGAGATGCTCGGCAATTTCTCGTTCGGGGCCTATTTCAAGCGCGAGGCGATCACGCATGCATGGACGCTGCTGACGCGCGAATGGGGCATCGATCCGGAACGGTTGACCGTCACCGTCTATCACACCGACGACGAGGCGTTCGACCTGTGGCGCGAGATCGCCGGGCTGCCGTCCGAACGTATCATCCGCATCGCGACCAACGACAATTTCTGGTCGATGGGTGAAACCGGTCCATGCGGTCCATGCTCGGAAATCTTCTTCGATCACGGCGATCACATTCCCGGCGGACCACCCGGCAGTCCCGACGAGGACCGCGACCGCTTCGTCGAGATCTGGAACCTCGTGTTCATGCAATATGAGCAGGTCGATGCCGCCACCCGCCTCGACCTGCCGCGCCCGTCGATCGACACCGGCATGGGGCTCGAACGCATCGCCGCTGTGCTGCAGGGCACGCACGACAATTTCGAGACCGACACCTTCCGCGCGCTGATCGCCGCATCGGGCGAGATCACCGGCACGCTGACCACCGGCGCAAACCAGGCTTCGCACCGTATTATCGCCGACCATCTGCGCACCAGCGGCTTCCTGATCGCCGACGGCGTACTCCCGGCCAACGACGGCCGCGGCTATGTGCTGCGCCGGATCATGCGCCGCGCCATGCGCCACGCGCACCTGCTCGGCAGCGCGCAGCCCTTGATGCACCGCCTCGTCCCTGCGCTCGTCGGCGCGATGGGCGCGGCGTTTCCCGAACTCGTCCGCGCCCAGCCGCTGATCGAGGCAACGCTGCTGCTCGAGGAAACCCGGTTTCGCACCACGCTCGAAAACGGCCTCCGCCTGCTGGAAACCGCCACCGCGACGCTCGGCGCGGGCGACACGCTCCCCGGGGCGGTGGCGTTCAAACTCTACGACACCTTCGGCTTCCCCTACGACCTGACCGAGGACGCGCTTCGTGATCGCGGCATCGCGGTCGACCGCGCCGGGTTCGACACCGCGATGGCCGAACAAAAACGCGCCGCCCGCGCCGCATGGACCGGATCGGGCCAGCAGGCGTCGGATACGCTGTGGTTCGATATCGTCGAGGAGCACGGCGCGACCGAATTCACCGGCTATGCCAGCGATACCGCGCAGGCGCAGGTCGTCGCGCTCGTCCAGGGCGGCGCGCGAGTGGAGCACGCGACAGCCGGCGAGGATGTGGCGGTGATCGTCAACCAGACGCCCTTCTACGGCGAGAGCGGCGGGCAGGCGGGTGACGCGGGCAGCATTACCGGCGACGGCGGGCTGCGGCTCACCGTCCGCGACACGTCGAAACCGCTCGGCAAGCTGCATGTGCATCAGGCCCGCATCGACAGCGGTCGCATTGCCGTCGGCGACGTCGTGACGCTCAGCCTCGACGTTGATCGCCGCGCGCAGCTGCGCGCCAATCATTCGGCGACGCATCTGCTCCACGCCGCGCTGCGCCACCGGCTTGGCGGCCATGTCACACAAAAGGGCTCGCTCGTCGCCGCCGACCGACTGCGCTTCGATTTCAGCCAGCCGCGCGCGCTGACACCCGACGAAATCGCCACGGTGGAGGCCGATGTCAACGCGCAGATCCGCCACAATGCGCCGGTCTCGACGCGGCTGATGACCCCCGACGCGGCGATCGCGGCAGGCGCGATGGCGCTGTTCGGCGAGAAATACGGCGACGAAGTGCGCGTGCTGTCGATGGGAGCCGCGAGCGAGGACGGCCACTACTCGACCGAATTGTGCGGCGGCACGCATGTGACCGCGACCGGCGACATCGCGCTGTTCAAGATCATCGGCGAGAGCGCCGTCGCGAGCGGCGTCCGCCGTATCGAGGCGCTGACCGGCGAGGCGGCACGCAGCTTCCTGACCGCGCAGGAGGACGCGCTGAAAGCTGCCGCCGCAACGTTGCGCGCACGCCCCGACGAGGTGCCGCTGCGCGTCGCCGCATTGATCGAGGACCGCAAGCGCCTCGAACGCGAACTGGCCGACGCCAAACGCGCCGCCGCGATGGGCGGCGGCGTCGCCGACGCGCCGGCGGACGAGCTGGTCGGCGCCGTCGCATTGTTCGCGCGCGTCATCGATGGGCTCGACGCCAAAAGCCTGCGCGGGCTGGTCGATGAACAAAAGGCGCGCCTCGGCAGCGGCATCGTTACGATCGTCGCCGTCAACGACGGACGCGCCGCCGTTGCGGTCGGCGTCACCGACGACCTGACCGGCACCTTCAGTGCCGTCGATCTGGTGCGCGTTGCCGCCGCCGCCGTCGGCGGGCAGGGCGGCGGCGGCCGGGCCGACATGGCACAGGCAGGCGGGCCCGACGGCGCGAGGGCCGCAGATGCGATCGCCGCCGTGCGCGCGGCGCTGCTGGAGACGGCGGCAGCGGCGTGATCGCTCCCGGCGAGCCGAGGCGTACACACTTATGCATATCGGGCTGATCGGCGGCATCGGTCCGGCCGCGCAGGATTATTATTGCCGGCAGCTGATCCGCAGCTTCGCCACCGCCGGTATGCCGCTCGAAATGACGATCGCGCATGCCGATACGCCGACGTTGCTGGCAAATCTTGCAGGCGGTCGAGCGGTCGAGCAGGCGGAGATCTTCGCGGCGCTGACCGAACGGCTGGCGCGCGCGGGTGCGGCGTTTGTGGCGGTCACCTCGATTGCCGGGCATTTTTGCCGCCGGGAGTTTGCCGCCCGGTCGAGCCTGCCCGTGATCGACCTGATCGACGCGGTGGCGCGCGACGTCGAGCGGCGCGGCCTGCGCCGGATCGGCGTCCTCGGTACGCGCACGGTGATGGTGTCGCGGTTCTATGCCGGCCTGCCGACAGCGACCGTGATCGCCCCCGCAGCGCCGATGCTCGACGACGTGCACGCGGCCTATGCCGCGATGGCGATTGCGGGGGCCATCACTCCCGAGCAGCGCGCGATCTTCCACCGTGCGGCGGGCAGCATGACCCGGAATGACGGCGCGGAGGCGATCCTGCTGGGCGGAACCGACCTCGCGCTTGCCTTCGACGCCGCGACGAGCCCGTTCGCGCTGGTCGACTGCGCCGCGATCCATGTCGGAGCGATTGTGGCGCATGCGATGGGTGGAGAGGCTGCGGGTTAGTTGCGCCTCGGCAGCGGCATCGTGGCGATTGTCGCCGTCAACGCGCGCCGCCGCCGCCATCGGCGGGCAGGCGGGCCCGACGGCGCCAAGGCCGCAGACGCGATCGCCGCGGTCCGCGTAGCGCTGCTGGAGACGGCAGCGGCGTGAGGGCTGTGTCGGCTATGGTCAGTTAAAGGACAGTCGGTCTGAGAGGCGTCGCAAAACGGGCCAGCGCATCCTGCCAGCCTGTCCGGCACCAAACGCTCCGAACACCCACAGTGTCTACAGCCCGATCTTGCCCTTAGCGGCGGCGAACACCTTCGCCGTGTCGATGCCGATGCCGGCTTTGAAGACGAGCGGCATATGCTCGATCGCCGTGATGTCGGCTGCGGCATCGCCGTCGATCACGACGATGTCGGCGCGTTTGCCGATTTCGAGCGAACCCACCTCGCGGTCGCGGCCGAGGAAGCGCGCGCCGTTCAACGTCGCGATCTTTATCGCCTGCGAAACCGAAAAGCCCTCCTCGACAAGCAGTTCGATCTCACGCTTGCCGGAGAAGCCCGGCACGACGCCGCCGTTGCCCGTCGGGTCGGTGCCGGCGAGCAATGTACCGCCGGCATCGGCAAACGCCTTTTCGAGTCGCATGTTCGCGGCGAAGGCCGGGCCCTGGACCTTGCCCCAGTAACTCGCAACCGTCGCGTTCAGCAAATCGCGGTAGGTGCGCTGAAGCCCGTCCGACAGCAGATCGAGCGCGGCTTGCGGCGGGCGTGGCCGGGCGTCCACGAGCGATTCGAGAACGGTTCCGGTCGAGGTCAGCGCGACATTGCGATCGATCAGCGTGCGGAACAGCGTGCGGACCGGCTCGGACTGCGGATCGAGCGCAGCTATCGATTCCGCCTGAACGCTGGCATTCGGGCAAATGTCGGGCGTCTTGTCGGCGACGAAATCGGTCGCGACGGCAAAGCCATGCTCCAGATTGTCGATGCCCAGCCCCGCCGCCTCGGCATAGGTCACCGAGCAGAGATGGCCGGTAATCTTGAGGCCCTTGGCGTGGGCGGCGTCGATCGCCGCCTTCAGCTCGGCTCTCGTCACATGGGTATAGGCCTTGAACGAGGTTACCCTCTTTGTCGCCCAATCGCCGACCATCGGCGCGGCGTTGGTCCCCCCGTCGATATAAGGGCTGGTGACGTCGATGTCGGGACCGATCCGCCGGCCAGCGGCGATGTCGTCGCGAATGCTCAGATCCCCGTCAGGCGACATCGATCCCGCGGTCCGGATCGTGGTCTCGCCGCCGGCGAGATAGAGCCGCGCGAAAAGGATCGGAAAGGACTTAAACGCCTGAGCGCCGGTCGGATAAAATAGATGCTCGTGGACCATGACGAAACCGGGCAGCAGCGTCTTGCCGCGCGCGTCGATGACGGTGGCACCGGCCGGAATGGGGACGTGCGACGACGGTCCGAGCGCTGCAATGCGGCCGTCGCGGATGACGAGCGTCATGTCCTGCTGCGGATCGGCCCCGGTGCCGTCGATGACCATGGCGTGCGTCATCGCAATGACCGGCTCGGCATGGACGACAAGGTCCTGGTCAAAGCGGTAGTTGAGCGCCTTCAGTACGAAGTGTGTGCCCCAAGGGATAAGCACGATCACCGCAAGCTCGGCGGTGGCGATCCACAACATGCGAAGCCGATTTTTCTGCATGACCACCGCTCCCCGTCGCACGATGTCCTAGCGGGGTCGTCGCTGCACCGCCATCGTCATACGGGCGCGATGCAGCTGGGTGCATGCCCGCGCGCCTTACCCCTCCGCGGCCTCGAGCGCTTCGGTTGCGGCCATCCACTTTGCTTCCGCTGCCGCGAGGGTGCGTTCGACTTCGGCGCGGGTTTTCATCAGCGAGGGGACGCCGGCGCCCTTGTCGGGGCCGGTGGCGGTGGCGGGGTTGGCGAGGACGCCGTCGAGCTGGTCGCGGCGCTTGGTCAGGCGCGCCATGTCGGCTTCGGCCTCGCGCGCGGTGCGGCGGAGCACGACGGTCGAGGCGCGGCCGGCGGCAGCGTCGCGGCGCGCGTCCTTGGGTGACGGCTTCGGCGCGCGCGGCGCTTCGGGGCGGGCGTCGCCGCGGCCGAGCACGCGGTCGGTGTAATCGTCGAGGCTGCCCGTGAACTCGTGGGCGCCGCCGTCCTCGACCAGTACGAGGCGGTCGGCGGTCGCTTCGAGCATGTGGCGGTCGTGGCTGACGACGACCACCGCGCCACCGTAATCGGCGAGCGCCTGGACCAGCGCCTCGCGCGCGTCGACGTCCAAATGGTTGGTCGGCTCGTCGAGGATCAGTAGATGCGGCGCGTCGCGGGTGATCAGCGCCAGCGCCAGCCGCGCGCGCTCGCCGCCCGACATCTTGCCGACCTTTTGCTCGGCCATGCCGCCGCTGAAGCCGAAGCGCCCGAGCTGGCCGCGCACGGCGGCGGGCTTCTGGCCCGGCATCAGCCGCGCCATATGCTCGAGCGGCGTGTCGTCGGCGTCGAGTTCCTCGACCTGATACTGGGTGAAATAGCCGACGCGGAGCTTGGTCGAGGCAGCGACATGCCCCGCCATCGCGGGCAGTTGCCCGGCGAGCAACCGCGCCAGCGTGGTCTTGCCGTTGCCGTTGCGCCCGAGCAGCGCCAGCCGGTCCTCGGGGTCGAGCCGCAGTTCGATATGGTCGAGGATCGCGGTGCCGTTGTAACCGACGGCGGCGTGTTCGAGCTGCACCAGCGGCGGCTTGAGCACCGCGGGCGAGGGGAAATCGAACACGAGGCTGGGGTCGTTCACCGCCTCGGCGATCGGCTGCATCTTGGCGAGCGCCTTCATCCGTGACTGCGCCTGCTTCGCGGTCGAGGCGCGGGCGGAGTTGCGCGCGACATAATCCTGCAGCTTGGCACGCTGCGTCGCCTGCGCGGTGCGGGCGCTTTCGATCTGCGCCAGCCGCTCGCGCCGCAGCCGCTCGAACTCGTCATAACCGCCCGGATACAGCGTCGTCGTGCCCGCTTCGAGGTGGAGGATGTGATCGACGACGTTGTTGAGCAGGTCGCGTTCGTGGCTGATGACGACGATCGTCGCGCGGTAGGATTTCAGGAACGATTCGAGCCACAGCGTCGCCTCGAGATCGAGGTGGTTCGACGGCTCGTCGAGCAGCAGCAGGTCGGGCTGCGAGAACAGCAGCGCGGCGAGCGCGACGCGCATCCGCCAGCCGCCCGAATAGCTGTCGAGGGGGCGGTGCTGCGCCGCCTCGTCGAAGCCGAGCCCGACAAGGATGCGCGACGCGCGCGCCGGCGCGGTATGCGCATCGATGGCGTTTAAGCGCTCGTGGATCTCGCCGACGCGGTGCGGGTCGGGGTGCGCGTCTTCCTCGGCCAACAGCGCGGCACGTTCGACATCGGCGGCAAGCACGGTTTCGAACGGTGTCGTCTGCCCGGCGGGGGCTTCCTGCGCGACATAGCCCATGCGGCTGCCGCGCGGCATTTCGACTCCGCCGTCGTCGGCCTCGAGCTGTTTCGCGATGACCTTCATCAGCGTCGATTTACCGGCGCCATTGCGGCCGATCAGCCCGACGCGGGCGCGGGTGGGGATCGCCGCGGAGGCACGATCTAGAATGACGCGCCCGCCGAGGCGCACCGTAACGGCGTTGATGGTCAGCATGCGCGCGGCCCTAGCATGGCACCGCGCTTATGGGTAGTCAGCCCGGCATATCGCTGGTGTTGAGCAGCCCGGCGATCGCCACGACGACCTGCGTGTTCGCGAACGGCTTGGCGACCATGACGCTTTGCGGCACACCATGCGATGTCCATTGATGCCCGCTGGCACCGCTGAGATAGACCACCGGCAGCCCCGGCGTGACTTCGCGGGCGATGCGGGCGACTGCCCAGCCATCGGGTCCGGTGCCCAGATTGATGTCGGTGACCAGCCCGCGAAATGTGTGGCCGTCGCGCAGCGCGGCAATCGCCTCGTCGCCGTCGGAGGCGACGATGACATCGAAACCCGCCTCGCGCAGCGCAGTCTCGACGGCGTCCTGGATCAGGATTTCATCCTCGACATACAACAGTGTGGCGGGGGCATTTTCAGCGCTTGCTTCGGTCACGTTCTAAATCGCCTGCACGGTGGGTTCGATGTCCTCGTCGTTCGCCGATGCCATCAATTTATGGCTGACAGATACGGCTGTGCCAGGTTTTCGGTCGGTAACTTCGATTTGCGCGCGCAATTGCCGCGCCAGCGCCTCGACGATGCTGGTGCCCAGCCCGGCCTTGGGACGATCGGGCCCGGTCTGCATGCCGACGCCGTTATCGGCAATCGTCAGTTGCCAATCAGGGCCGTGCGCCGCGTAATCGACGGTGATTGCGCCGGCGCGGTCGTCGGGAAACGCATGTTTGAGCGCATTGATCACCAATTCGGTAACGACCAGACCGAGACTGACTGAAACATCGGCGTTGACCACACTGGCGTCGGCTCGCACCACCAGCGTCACCGACTGATCGGAACGGATCATCGATGCGCCGATGCTGACGCACAACTGCGTCAGATAGGGTCGCAGTTCGACCTCGCCGAGCGCGTCGGTGGCGAGTTGCCGCTGCAATGCGGCGACCGACATGACGCGGTTGTGCGCATCCTTCAGGTGGCCGCGCGTTTCCTCCGACTGCACCTTGCGCGCGCTTTGCATCAGGACGCTGGCGATGATCTGCAGGCTGTTGGCGACGCGGTGCTGGATTTCCTGCAGCAGCACGGTCTTTTCGCGGAGCAGGTCGTCCTTATGCTTTGCGGCAAGGCGCGCGTCGGTGACGTCGGCGACCGACAGCAGTAGCCGGACCGGCTCGCCAACGCCATAGATCAGCCGGTGGGCGTTGAGCACCAACCGCCGCGTGCCCTGCCGTTCGCTGACCAGATCCATTTCGTACGCGGCGATATCGGCACTCCCCGACACCGTCGCGCCGAGCAGCGAGCGTAGTCGCGGCGTATTCCACTCGCCTTCGCCCAGCGCAAAGATTGTGCCACCGGCACATCGTGCCGGATTGATATCGAACGCCGTGCAAAACGACAGGCTGGCAGCGATGACTATGAGCTGGTCATCGAGCAGCAGCAGCGGCGCATTCGATGAATCGATGATTGCCAGTGCGAGGTTAAGCGCAATATCGGCGGGTGGGGGGTCGATGACGACCATTCGCGAAATATCCCGGAAAGCAAAGAATCTACTGTGGACGCATGGTGCGCTATCAACGCGCCCTGCAAGTTATCGGGCCCGTACCCACTGACCTTAGCATAGTATGGTGCGCCGAAAAGGCGTTTGGCTTAGCTTGTTTTCGTCGAACGCCGCACCGGCACGCGGACGTTGCAGACATCGACGTGCCCCGCCGGGCGCACGAAGAATGCCTCGCGCCGGTTCGCCCGCGCGTCGACATAGGCGGCAAAGGTCGGCGTATCGGTGCGCATGACTTCGAAGCGCGGACGGTCGGCGGCGGCGACGTCGGCGGCAATGACGACGTGCCCGATCGGCAGACGCTCGGCAGGGGTCTTGTAGAATCCCAGCGCCTCGGTGCCGCGCGGCAGGGCGGTCCAGCTCTCGATCCCCGCGACGACGCGCCCGACGACCGCCATGTTGCGGTCGAGGTGGCGCGGCGCGTGACCGGTGACCGCGTACAGCTCCGACCCGTCGCCGGTATTGGGGGGCGTATCGCGGCCGACGCCGACCATGCCGTAGCAGTGCACCGGCCACAGCCGCCCGGCCTCGCGCGCCACCGGCCAGCCGTCGCTGAACCCCGCCTGCGCCGCATAGGCATCCGCACCCGGCAGCGGCGTGAACGCGACGCCCGCCGCCGCCTGCTCATATTCGGCTGGCAACGCAGCGCGGTGCGGCGGCGGCACGGCATCGGCAAGCGCTTTCGAGCCGACGGTCAGCTGCGGCTCGCGCGCGGCGAACTGGACGACGTAATTGTCCTGCACGCGCACCACCGCGCCGCCGTCGAACGCATGGGCGCGGACCAGCGCCTTGACGGCGGCGACATGCGCGGGGGCAAAACCGGGCGCGAGCTCGATCGCCAGTTGCCCCTTGGCGGTATCGATCAGCAGCAGGTTTTCGGGCGCGACCGGTCGCCATGCCGACGGCGGCGCGCTCGCTTCGATATCGGCGACAGTGGCGGGCGCGGCGAGCAGCAGCGCGAGCAGGGCAAGGCTTTTCATGGCGCGCAGTCTGGCGCATGATCGCTGCACAACGCAAGGAGAGCGACGATGGCGAGCGGCGAACAGAAACCCAACAAGGAAGCGCGCAAACCCAAGGCGAAGAAGGTCAAGACGATCGCCGCGAACCCGTCAACGAAGGGGACGTTGAAAAGCTGACGCTTCCCCCTCCCTTTCGGGGAGGGGAGAAGCTATTACCGTCGCGTCTGGTACCGGCCGCCGGGCGGCGGGCCGCGGCGGGGAGTGCGCGTCGGCTCGGGGGCGGTGCCGACGGCTTCGATGGCGACATCGGGATCGCCGTCATCGGTTTTCTTGAGCGACTGGACGAACCGCTGCGCCAGCGCGCGCGGGATCTCGAAGCGCGTTTCGCGGTCGAAGATGCGGATCGCCCCGATGTCGCGCTTGGTCAGATGGCCACGCCGGCACAGATATGGCAGCAGCCAGCGCGGATCGGCGTTGTTATTGCGCCCGGCGTTGATGCGGAACCACACGACATCTTCGAAGCCCGGGCGGGGCGCGCCGGAATCGCCGCCGGGCGCGGAGCGCGCCTGCGGGCCGGTGTCGGACAAATCCTCGGGCGCGGGCAGGCGGGCGCGTTGCAGCCGCAGCAGGGCGGCGGCGATATCGACGGCGGGCTTGGCGGCGAGCAGCGTCTCCGCCGCCTCGCGGTCGTCGCCGGCATCGTCGATTTCGTCCATCATGCGTTCCTGGTCGCGCGCCTGGATCGCCTCGGCCGTCGGTGCGTCCATCCACGCGGCCTTGACGCCGGCGGCGCGCAGTAGCCCATCGGCGCGGTGGCGCTTGGGATAGGGCACGAGCAGGACGCAGACGCCCTTTTTCCCCGCGCGCCCGGTGCGGCCCGACCGGTGCTGCAACACCTCGGCATCGTGCGGCAGCTCGGCATGGATGACGAGGCCAAGGTCGGGCAAATCGATGCCGCGCGCCGCCACATCGGTCGCCACGCAGACACGCGCGCGGCGATCACGCAGCGCCTGCAACGCATGCGTGCGCTCGGACTGGCTGAGTTCGCCCGACAGTGCCACGGCGGCAAAGCCACGCTCTACGAGATTGGCATGCAGGCGGCGGACGCCTTCGCGCGTGCTGGCGAACACCAGCGCCGCGCCCGCCTCGAAATAGCGCAGCGTGTTGACGGTGGCGACTTCGATGTCGTTGGGCGCGATGCGGATGGCGCGGTAGTCGATGTCGCCATGCGGGGAATCGCTGCTGCCTGCCGCAATCCGGAAGGCGTCCTTTTGATAGCGCTTGGCGAGCGTCTGGATCGGCTTGGGCAGCGTCGCCGAAAACAGCAGAGTGCGGCGCGTCGCCGGGGTGGAATCGAGGATTTCCTCAAGGTCGTCGCGAAACCCGAGGTCGAGCATCTCGTCCGCCTCGTCGAGCACGACGACGCGCAGCGAGCCGGTCGCCAGGTTGCCGCGCTCGAGGTGATCGCGCAGGCGTCCCGGTGTGCCGACGACGATGTGGCACCCCTGTTGCAAAGCGCGCGCCTCCCGCCGGATTTCCATGCCGCCGACGCACGACGCCACCACGGCCCCGGCTTCGGCATACAGCCATGCGAGTTCGCGCTGCACCTGCAACGCCAGTTCGCGCGTCGGCGCGATGACCAGCGCCAGCGGCTCGGCAGCGCGCGGCAAGCGCTCGGCATCCCCCAGCAGCGTCGGGGCCATCGCAAGGCCATAGGCGACGGTCTTGCCCGACCCGGTCTGCGCCGACACCATCAGGTCGCGGCCCTGCGCCTGCGGCTCGAGCACCGCGACCTGGACGGGGGTAGCGGTGGTATAGTCACGGCCGCTGAGCGCCTTGCCAATGGCGGCGGGGGTCGTCGAAAAAGGCATTTGCAAACTTTCGGGGTGCACGCGCGGGAAGGGCGCGGCGAAGCCCGGATGCTGTAGCGCGTTTGCGGCGCGGGGGCAAATGGGGTGGCTTGACAACTGTCGCGCGGGCTATCTCACCCGCTATTCCGCAACCCCGCCGCAATCCCGTTGATCGTCAGGTGGATCCCCTCGGCGATGCGTGGATCGGTTTCGCCCGCGCGTCGCCGCCGGATCAGTTCGATCTGGAGCGCGTTCAGCGGGTCGATGTACGGCAGCCGCAGCTTGACCGCACGGGCGAGTGCGGGCTGGCGGTCGAGTAGTGTTGTCTGGCCGGTGAGGCTGAGCAGCTGGTCGTGCGTGGTTTCCCAGCCGTGCCTGATCCGCGAGAATGTCGCGTCGCGCAGCGCCACGTCCGCCACCAGCCCGGCATAGCGTTCGGCAACGCCCATGTCGGACTTTGCGAGCACCATCTCGAGGTTCGACAGCGTGCTGGCGAGGAATGGCCAGTGCGCGACCATATCGCAAAGCAGCGCGCGGTCCTTGAACTCGGCGAGCGCTGCGCCGGTGCCGTACCAGCCGGGCAGCATGATCCGCGCCTGCGCCCAGCTGAATACCCACGGGATGGCGCGCAAGTCCTCGATCCGGTCGGACGTGCTGCGCGATGCCGGGCGCGAGCCAATCTTCAACTCGGCGATCTCGGTGATCGGCGTTGCGGCACGGAAGAACGCGTTGAACCCCGGCGTGTCGTAGACGAGCGCGCGGTAGTGGCGCGCGGCGTTGGCGCTGATCTCCGCGCCCGCAGCGCGGAAGCGCGCGAAGTCCGCCGGTGCGATGGTTTCGGGCGCAAGGCTGGCGAGCACGGTGGCGGCGGTCATCGTCTCGAGGCTGGCGGCGGCGATCGCGGGCGTGCCGTATTTCGACGCGATCACCTCGCCCTGTTCGGTGATCCGGATGCGCGCGCCGACCGAGCCGGGCGGCTGCGCGCGGATCGCGTCGAACGCCGACCCGCCGCCACGTCCTACGGCGCCGCCACGGCCATGGAACAGTTGCAGGCGGACGCCGCGCGCCTTGAACACCTCGACCAGCGCGAGCGCGCCTTCATGCAGCGACCAGTTCGACGTCAGATAGCCGCCGTCCTTGTTGCTGTCCGAATAGCCGATCATCACCTCCTGAAAACCGCGCGTGGCGGCGAGCGATGCGGCCTTGGGCCGGTCGAGGAACGCCGCCATCACCTGCGGCGCGGCGACCAGATCGGCGATCGTTTCGAACAGCGGCACCGCCATGACAGGGCAGGTCGGCACCTCGCCCGGAATATAGACGCCGACTTCCTTGAGCAGCAGATAGACTTCAAGCAGGTTGGCGACGCCGCTGGTTTTGGAGACGATATAGGCGCGGATCGCGGCGTCGCCGAAGCGCTGCAACGCGGCGGCGGCGGCGCGCAGGATGGCCATTTCGGACTGGGTTTCGGGGGTGTAGTCGGCGAACGGCGAGAACAGCAGCCGGTTGTGGCTGAGTTCCGCGCCGAGCAGCTCGACGCGCGCGTCCTCGTCCAGCGCGGCATAGTCATCGCAGACGCCGGCGGTGCGCAGCAGTTCGGTGACGACGCGAGCATGAACGTCGGCATTCTGGCGCAGGTCGAGCGTCGCAAGGTGAAAGCCGAAGGTGTCGACGGCGCGGCACAGCGCATCGAGTCGGGTGCCGCGCATCGCAGCACCACCGTGTGCAGTCAGCGAGTCGGCGACCACGGCAAGGTCGGCGCGCAGGTCTTCGGGGCGGGCATAGGCGGTGCCGGCGACCATGCCGGGGATCGGCGGTGCGGTGCCGGTCAGTGCGGCAAACGTCGCGGCGGTGCGCGCATAAACGCCGGTCAGCGCGCGGCGGTACGGCTCGTCGGCACGCGAGGCGGCGGCGTCGCCCGATGCATCGGCAAGCGCGGTCAACTGCGGCGACACCTCGGCCAAGTCGGTCGAGATCGACAGTTCGGCACCAAGCGCGTTGAGCTCGTGCAGATAGTGCCCAACGGCGACGCGTGCGCCCTTGGCGAGTGCTGCCTGCAGCGTTGCGGCGTTGACGTTGGGATTGCCGTCGCGGTCGCCGCCGATCCAGTTGCCCGGGCGCAGGAAGCTGGCGAGGCTGCCGCCGAGCAGCGCCTCCCACTGGGCATAAAGGCGCGGCAACGCGGGCACGAAGCTGCCGCGCAGATACGACATCGCGCTGTCGATCTCGTCCTCGACGACCGGGCGGACGTTGCGCAGCGGGCGCGTCTGCCACAACAGCGTGATCTGGCGCAGCAGCTCGGGCTCGCTGTCGGCGGTGTCGAGCAGCACGGCGATCGCGGTTTCGCGGTCGATCATCGACTTGCGGCGCACCTCGGTCGGATGCGCGGTCAGCACCGGGGCGATCAAAGCGCCGTCGAGCAGGCTGCGGACGGCGTCGCGGTCGATGCCCGCCGCCGCCAGTGTCGCGAGTGCCCCCGTCAGCCGGGTGTCCTCGGTCGGCGGCGGGGCGCCGCGATCCTCCGACAGGTTGGCGAGCAGCGAGAACAGCAGGAACCCGCGGACGAAGCGCAGCGTCGCATCGAGATCGAGCCGCCCCAGCCGGTCGGACAGCGCCGACGCCGCCGTGGCGCTGCGCTCGCGGTGGGCGGCGACCGAAGCGGCGCGGACGCCCTCGATCCGGTCGAATTCGGCTTCGCCCTCCTGCGTGCGGATGACCGTCCCGAGCAGCCGCCCGAGATAGCGCATGTCGTCGCTCTGGCGCGTGCGCGTCGTCAATGCAGGGCGGCCGCGTCGCGGGCGCGCGCTTCGATCGCCGCCGGGTCGAGGTCGCCCGCCGGGACCAGCCAGCTGCCACCGACGCAGGTGACGGCGGGGACCGCAAGCCATTCGGCGGCGGTCGCCTGCGTGATGCCGCCGGTGGGGCAGAAGCGCACGGCATGGAACGGCGCGGCGAGCGCCTTCAACGCGGGCAAACCACCGGCAGCGACCGCTGGGAAGAATTTGAACCGCGTCAGCCCGAGGTCGAGCCCGCGCATGATGTCGGCGGCGGTGGCGATGCCCGGCAAGAACGGGATGCGCGCGCTGGTCGCGGCGTGCGTCAGCGGCGCGGTGAGGCCGGGGCTGACGATGAAGCGCGCGCCCGCGTTGATCGCGGCATCGAGGTCGCGTTCGTTGAGCACGGTGCCCGCGCCGACGACCGCGCCCGGTACGCTTGCCATCGCGCGGATGACCTCGAGCGCGGCGGGCGTACGCAGCGTCACCTCGAGCGCGGTCAGGCCACCGGCGACCAGCGCCTCGGCGATCGCCACGGCATGGCCGACATCGTCGATCACCAGCACCGGGATGACGGGCGCAAGCCGCATGATGAATTCGATGTCGTTCATGTCAGCCATGCTCCTGTGCGAACGCCGCGGCGGCACCGTACAGCCCGGGCTCGGGATGGGTAATCAGCTTGACCGGCAGCCGAGCCATCATCGCCTCGAACCGCCCCTTGGCAACAAAGCGCGTGCCGAAGCCCGATCGCGGCAGATGCTGCGCCAGCCTGAGCCCGAGGCCGCCCGCGATGACGACTCCAGCGGCACCCTGCGCCAGCGCCAGATCACCCGCAACCGAACCGAGGCTGAGGCAGAAACGGTCGAGCGCGGCGGCGGCGAGGCTGTCGCTGCCGTCCAGTGCTGCGGTCCAGAGCGCCTTGTCGTCGCCGGTCAGCACGGCGCGGCCTTCGATGTGCGCCAGCGCCTCGTGGAGGTTGGCAAGGCCCGGCCCCGAGACGATGCGTTCGGCCGACACGCGGCGGAAGCGGCAACGCAGCTGGACGAGGATGGCATCCTCGAGTGCATCGATCGGCGCATAGTCGATGTGCCCGCCCTCGGTGGCGATCACCTGATAGCCGTGCGCGCCACGCAGCACGCTCGCCACGCCGAGCCCGGTGCCGGGGCCGAGCACGGTGGTAACCCCGGCCATCGGCAACGGCGCATCCGGTCCGCACAAATGGCGGAACGCGTCGTCGGGCAATTGCGCGACCGCATGGCCGACCGCGGCGAAATCATTGACCAGCGTGTAATTGTCGACGCCGAGCTTTTCGGCGATCAGCGCGGGGCGGATGATCCACGGATTGTTGGTGAATTGCAGAACCGCGCCACCGACCGGCCCAGCGACGGCAATGCCCGCCGCGCGGGGCAGGGGAGCGGCCTGCGCAGCGGCGAACGCCTCCCACGCCGTCTGCAGACTGGCATATTCGGCGGTCTTGAGCACCGTCGCCGGGCCAAGCCGCGCGACCCGGCCGCCGTCGATTTCGGCGATCGCGAAGCGCGCGTGCGTGCCGCCGATGTCGACGGCGATGATCTGCACTACAGCCCCGCCGCTGCGAGCATCGCCGATGCGCCCGCCTCGGCATCGTCGGCGTGGTGGCGCATCAGCGCGAACAGCTCGCGCCCGGTACCGGTGGCGGCGTCGGGCGGCGGCGCATCGAGGCGGCCGTCCCAATCGGGCGCGTCGATGACGCTCAGCTCGCCGCGCGTCGCGCACAGCCGGATGATGTCGCCGTCCCGGACGCGCGCCAGCGGGCCGCCGCACATCGCCTCCGGCGTCACATGGATTGCAGCGGGTACCTTGCCGCTGGCCCCCGACATGCGGCCATCGGTGACGAGTGCGACCTTGAACCCGCGGTCCTGCAACACGCCGAGCGACGGCGTCAGCTTGTGCAGTTCGGGCATGCCGTTGGCGCGCGGCCCCTGATGGCGGACGACGACGACGACGTCGCGGTCGAGTTCGCCGGCCTTGAACGCGGTGATGACGGCGTCCTGGTTGCCGAACACGCGCGCGGGCGCTTCGATCGTCCAGCGCCCCGGATCGACCGCGCTGGTCTTGAAGATCGCGCGGCCGAGGCTGCCGGTCACCAGCCGCATGCCGCCATCGGGGCTGAACGGTGCGTCGGCGGCGCGCAACATCGTCTCATCGCGCGAGGACGCCACGTCCGTCCATGCCAGCGCGTCGCCGTCGAGCACCGCCTCGCGCGCATAGTCGCCAAGGCTGTCGCCGCCCGCGCACAGGATGTCGCCGTGGAGCAACCCGGCATCGAGCAGCGTGCGGATGGTGAACGCCATGCCGCCCGCCGCGTGAAACGCGTTCACGTCGCCCGAACCGTTCGGATAGACGCGCGCAATCAGCGGCACCACCGTCGACAGCGCGTCGATATCCGCCCAGTCGATGACGATGCCCGCCGCGCGCGCAATAGCCGGAATATGGATCGCATGGTTGGTCGAGCCGCCGGTCGCGAGCAGTCCGACCACCGCGTTGACGATCGCGCGCTCGTCGATGCAGCGGCCAAGCGGGCGATAGTCGTCGCCGTCCCAGCCAATGCTGGCGATCCGCTGGACTGCCGCGCGCGTGAGCGCCTGGCGCAATTTGGTGCCCGGGTTGACGAAGGCGGCACCGGGGACATGCAGCCCCATCACTTCCATCATCATCTGGTTCGAATTGGCGGTGCCATAGAAAGTGCAGGTTCCCGCGCCGTGATAGGATGCGGCTTCGGCCTCGAGCAGTTCCTCGCGCCCGACCTTGCCCTCGGCGAACAACTGGCGGACGCGCTGCTTTTCCTTGTTGGCCAGCCCCGACGGCATCGGCCCGGCGGGGATCAGCAACGTCGGCAGGTGCCCGAAGCGCAGCGCACCGATCAGCAGGCCGGGCACGATCTTGTCGCAGATGCCCAGCAGCGCCGTGCCCTCGAACATGCCGTGGCTCAGCCCGATGGCGGTGCCCATCGCGATGGTGTCGCGGCTGAACAGCGACAGTTCCATGCCGCGCTGCCCTTGCGTGACGCCGTCGCACATCGCCGGCACACCGCCCGCGACCTGCGCGGTGGCGCCCACCTCGCGCGCCCATAATTTGATGCGATCGGGATAGCTGCCATAGGGCTGATGCGCCGACAGCATGTCGTTGTACGCGGTCACGATACCGATGTTCATCGTCGCGCCCGACCGGATCGCGGGCTTGTCGTCGCCGCTTGCGGCAAAGCCGTGCGCAAGGTTGCCACAACTGAGGTTGGGCCGGTCGACGCCCGAATCACGTTCGCGGGCGATCATCGCGAGATAGGCGGCGCGTCCGCGGGCGCTGCGCTCGATGATCCGCGCGGTGACTTCGGCAACGCGCGGGTGCAGGCTCATGTCGCGCTCCAGTGGATGTCGACCGCCTGTTCGGCGTTGGCGAGCAGGCGTCCGATCGGCAGCTTCGATGCCGCGCCGTCCTCGAGTGCCTGTTCGAGCAGCGCGCGCTTTTTCTTGCCGCTGATGGCGATGACCAGCGACCGCGCGCCAAGGATCGCCGACGAGCTCAGCGTGACCCGCGCGACGGGTGCGTCCTTGGGCAACGGATCGGGCATGACGCCGAGCGCGCGCTGCTTGTCGGGTGCGCCCAATGCCGCCTCGAGATCGGGACCGGCAAAGATCGACGCGGTGTGTCCGTCCTCGCCCATGCCCAGCCAGACCAGATCGGGCGGCCAGTGGAAGCTGCCGAGGCGCTCGTCGGCGGCAAAGCCCGCCTTGCGATAGTCGAGCTTGGCATCGCCGATCAGCGGGATGACGCGCGCGCCCTTTGGCAGGAACGTCTTGGCGATCATGCCGACATTGCTCAGCGGATCGGTCGGCGCGACCATGCGATCGTCAGTCGGCACGATGGTGACGCGCTTCCAGTTCAGTTTGGCATCGGCCAGCCGGGCAAAGATCGGCGCAGGCGTCTTGCCGCCGGGGAATGCCACCAGCGCATCGCCGCGCGCGTCGAGCGCGCTTTCGATGATGAAGCCGATGTCGGATGCTACCGCATCGGCCATCTCGTCGGCGTCGTCATAGTCCCACCATTCGGCTTCAATCATGCCAGCTCACTCCATCACGTTCGGTTAGCGCGATTGCCGCGCTCGGTCCCCAGGTGCCCGCCGCATAGGGTTTGGGTACCATGGCATTTGCCGCCCAGCCGGCACGGATCGCATCGACCCATTCCCACTGCGCTTCGACTTCGTCGCGGCGCACGAACAAGGTCGGGTCGCCTTCGAGCAGGTCGAGCAGCAACCGTTCATACGCGATCCGCCGCCGCGTGTCGGCAAAGACATTCGCGCCGAGGTCGAGCGGCACCTCGCGCAGGCGGATGCCGTCGCGGTCGAGGCCGGGCTGCTTCGCCATCAGCGTCAGCCGGATATTTTCCTCGGGCTGCAGCCGGATGATGAGCCGGTTGGGCTCGAGCACCGCGCCGCGCCGCGCAAAGATCGAATGCGGCACCGGCTTGAACTGGATGACGATTTCCGAATGCCGCACCGGCAGCCGTTTGCCGGTGCGCAGATAAAATGGCACGCCCTGCCAGCGCCAGTTGTCGACATAGGCCTTCAACGCGACGAACGTCTCGGTGGTCGAGCTGCCGCCGAGCTCGGTCGCATAAGCCGGCACCGGCTGGTCGCCGATCGCGCCGGAGCCATATTGGCCGATCACCGAACAGGCACTTGCGGTCGAGGCATCGATCCGGCGCAGCGAACGCAGCACCTTGACCTTTTCGTCGCGCACCGCCGTCGCGTTGAAATCCGCCGGCGGCTCCATCGCGGTCAGCGCGACCAGCTGCAGCATGTGGTTCTGCACCATGTCGCGCAGCGCGCCCGCGCCGTCGTAGAAACCGACGCGACCCTCCAGCCCGACGGTTTCGGACACGGTGATCTGCACATGCGCGATGCCGCCGGCGTTCCACAGCGGCTCGAACAGCGCATTGCCGAAGCGCAGCGCAAGCAGGTTCTGCACCGTCTCCTTGCCGAGATAATGGTCGATCCGGAACGTCCGCGCCTCCGGAAACGCTGCCGCCACCGCATCGTTGATCGCGCGCGACGAGGCGAGGTCATGCCCGAGCGGCTTTTCGAGCGCGAGCCGCACGCCGTCATGCGCCAACCCGGCGCCGCTCAGGCCCGCAATCGTCGGGCCGAACAGCGACGGCGCGGTCGACAGGAAAATCGACAGATCCCTGGCATCGCGCCCGACCACATCGGCGAGCGCACCGAACTGTTCGGGATGCGACGCATCGACGGCGACATAATGCAACCGCGCGAGAAACCGCTCCACCGCTGCCGCCGGACGCCGCTCGGCAGGCACGAATGTTTCCAGCGCGGTCGCCGCCGCCGCGCGGTAACCGGCGTCGTCGAGCGCGCTGCGCGCCGTGCCGACAATCCGCAGGCCCGTCGGCAGCAGACCGTCGCCATCGAGTCCGAACAGCGACGGCAGCAGCATGCGTTGCGCAAGGTCGCCGGTCGCGCCGAACAGCAATAACGTCGCCATGCCAGTTGTCGTCCTCTGCCACCCGGAGCGGGCGCGATACACGACCGCCCGTGCGAAAGCCAACCTTGTCTGACGTTGTCGGGCACAGAATCATGCGTTTTTCGGCACGGATTATTCGGCGATCGTTAACCGAGTGTCACGCGACCTTCACAAAACTCTGCGAGAGCGAGCATGTCGACCCAAACTCGGTTCGCAACCCAGGGGATCATCAATGACCATCCAGATTTCGACCAGCCTGCGCCGCGCGATGCTGTTCGCTGCCGCATGCGCCGTCGCCGTACCTGCCTTTGCCGCCGAGATCACCGGCGCGGGCGCGACCTTCCCGGCACCGCTGTATGCAAAGTGGGCGTCGGCGTACAAGGCCGCGACGAAGAACGAGCTCAACTATCAGGCGATCGGTTCGGGCGCCGGCATCGCGCAGATCAAGGCGAAGACCGTCGATTTCGGCGCGACCGACGACCCCATGAAGCCCGATGACATCGCGTCGAACGGCTTTGTGCAGTTCCCCGCCGTGATCGGTTCGGAAGTCGTCATCGTCAACCTGCCCGGCGTCAACAGCCTGCAGCTGAAGCTGACGCCCGAGATCATTGCCGCTATCTATCAGGGCAAGATCACCAAGTGGGACGATGCCGCGATCACCAAGATCAACGCCGGTGTGCCGCTGCGCGCCATGCCGATCACGCCGGTTTATCGCTCGGATTCGTCGGGCACGACCGCGATCTTCACCAACTACCTGACCAAGGCCGCAAAGAACTGGACGCTCGGTGCAGGCAAGACGCTCAGCTGGCCGACCGGTTCGGGCGGCAAGGGCAACGACGGCGTCGCCGGCAACGTCAAGAACACCGTCGGTGCGATCGGCTATGTCGAATTCAACTACGCCGCCGCGAACAAGCTGACGATGACCAAGCTCTCGAACGCCGCGGGCAAGTTCATCGATCCGACCGCCGCATCGTTCAATGCCGCCGCCGCGCAGGCCGACTGGGCCGGCGCGCCGAACGTCACCACGAACATGCTGGCGCTCCCCGGTGCCAACACGTGGCCGATCGTCAGCGCGACGTACATCATCGTGCCCGCCAAGGCCGCTGATCCGAAGAAGACCGGCGAAGTGCTTGCGTTCTTTGACTGGGCTTACAAGAACGGTGCCAAGATCGCCACCGACCTCGGCTATCTGCCGCTGCCGAAGACCGCGATCCTGCGCATCCATGCCGAATGGAACGCCATCGCCAAGAAGTAATACCGATCTGCGAATGGTCCGGGGCGCAGCGTTTTGCTGCGCCCCGCTTTACCGGAAGCATCGATGACTGATATTGTCGCACCCATGCCCGCCATGATCGCCGACCGGCCGAAGCATTCGCTCGCCGC
>Ga0209724_1001276_pt1 | contig 23161 bp, 26 predicted proteins | sample grotaG_FD_184143 | JGI IMG/M metagenome (GOLD analysis project Ga0209724, IMG submission 184143) | Glacier valley bacterial and archeal communities from Borup Fiord, Nunavut, Canada, to study Microbial Dark Matter (Phase II) -... | ecosystem: Environmental > Aquatic > Freshwater > Ice > Glacier ...
TTCAGACGCCACGCCACGAAGTCCACGCACTCGCCGTAGTAGTAGCCCAGCGGCGAGAGCCCGCCCCCGGCTGTCGGCCACGGGTAGTCGTCCCCCGCCTGCCGAGCACCGGATTCCAGATACGCGGAAACCGCTGACGCGCGCGCCGCATCCGCCTGCTGCTGGGCGAGTTGCTCCGGGGTTGTCGCGGTGAAGCCGTCGCGCCCCGGCGTCGGGCTCGACACGGCCGAGCTCACACGTACCGCCTGTTCACCCGCGGTTGGCACCCCGGCCACCGGGGGCGGGCCAGTCGTCGTCGCGTAGGCCGGTAGCCCCGCAACCCCGAAAAGACCGCCGACGACAAGCATCGCGCCGAGCACCGCGAGGGGGTTCTTGCGCTGCGCTCGAGCCGTGGATGCCTCTGGTTTCCGCCGCGCGAACCGCGACGCCGCTCCGCCCCCGGCGACCGGACTGCTCACTGAACGGACCGCCACGGCAGCATCCCGCCGCATCGTCGGAGCTGTTACTGCATCCGCTCGATGCGCGCTGTGGGAACCCATGTCTTCGTCAGGCTATCGGGATCAGGTGGGCGGGTACAAGAAAGCTTCGACGGAGGATGCCGGGATGGTGCGCTGACTGTAGACGTTGGGCACGTAGTTGTACTCCTCGATGAGCACCATTCCGCCGGGCAGCACCGACTTCACGTACGCGACGTGGTTCGACCAACCGAACCATGCCACCGAGCCGACGATCGGGGTATTGCTGACCGGCCAGCCCTTACCTTGCCAGGCATACTTCCACTGGCTGGCGTTACCGCCGGTGGGGGTCATGGTCGACCAGACCCATTTGAAGGGCTCGGCGAACGAGCCGGCATCCCGGTTGATGCGCCACGCAACGAAATCGGTGCACTGTCGGTAGTAGTAGTTGAGCGGTGACAACGCCCCACCCTGCCACTCACTGATCTCATACGGCCAGGGGTAGTCATCCCCGAGCTGGCGGGCGCCGGAGGCGAGGTACTCCTGATTGTTCTGGGCCCGCAGGGCGTCGCGCGACATCTCCGCGAGTTGGGCTTGGGTCGTGGCGCGGTAGCCGTCACGCGCCGCGGCGGGCACCTGGGCATCCCCGCCGGTGCTGAGCGATTGGCCTACAGAGCTTGCAGCCTTCGACGCGGATGCCGCATCCGGCAGTCCGTACGCGGGCAACCCCGCCACCACGAACAGGCCCCCTGCGGCGGCCACCGCGGCCAGAACGCTGATCGGATGCCTGCGGTCACGAGACCGGGTATTGGCCCGCACGAGCGCGTTCTCGGCGGGGCGCAGTCGCCGGGAGCGGGGCACCGGGCCGGCCGGGACGGGGATGGAGGACGCGAGCGTCGGCACGGGTATCGAGACCAGTCCACCAGGCGGCACCATGACCCGCGCTGAACCCCGTCGTGCGGCAGCCTCGCGCAGCTCACGACGAGAGGAGTGCTGCACCGGCGCTGCGGCCGAGTCCGGGTTCATCAAGATGTCGAACGGGTCATCCCTATCAGAGGATGGCACGGCATCGATCACGGGCAACGACCTTCAGGGGTTCTGGCTGTAGGTTTCCAGCTTCGAGCGCTTGAGCTCCAGTGGATCCGAGTTCAGGATTTCGGAACTCCCCGAGGCTACGCGAACGAGCGGCTCAAGTCTAATTGTCACAGCGCGGTAACGGCTACACCGCGTCAGAATGTCGCTCACGGCACCTACGCGGCGGCCCCCAGGTATTCCTCCCAGTCGGGCAGTGCGCGCTCCACCCCGCGTACGAGCCAGCCCGTTCCATGCGGCGGGCGGGGAGTGATGCGCATGTTCCACGACATCTCGGCGGGTGTGCGATCCCCCTTGGCGTTGTTGCACTTGAGGCAGCACGCCACGAGGTTCTCCCAGCTGTCCTTGCCGCCGCGGGAGCGAGGCAGCACGTGGTCGATCGTGTTGGCGGTGCCGCCGCAATAGCCGCAGCGGTGGCTGTCGCGGCGAAGCACCCCGCGGCGGGAAACGGGAACGTGACGACCGCTCGGGATACGCACGTAATTGCGCAGGATGATCACCAACGGCCGCTCCCACGACCCGGCCGCGGCCCACACGGGATTCTGCGTGTCCGCCACGACGATCGTGGCCTTCTGGTTCATCACCAGCACCAGCGCCCGCTTGAACGACACGACCGCGAGCGGCTCGTATCCGGCATTGAGCACGAGAGTTCTCATCGGTCGGCTCTCTCCCCACCGACAGAAAAAGGCACCGTCGAAAGACGATGCCCTTGGGTGCGGACGCGACTCATCGCGCTGCACATACTGCTGTGCCGTATGTAGAAGTGAGCGCGAGCATCCGAGGGGTGGATGCGACGGCTGGCGTACATGCGACCCTCCCGGTCAGTCGTGAAGCCAAGGGCTTCAGGCTAACGCAGATCGGACCCGTCGATTCTCGACGGCGCGCGCACCGCACCGTCACCGCGCGCGCCCAACGCAGGCGATCAGATGCCGAAGCGCACCACGTAGTAGTCGTTCGTCCACAGGGGCCGCACGCTGACCACGCCACCCGGTTGCGGAGCATCGAGGATCATGCCGCCGCCCATGTAGAAGCCGTCGTGGCCGTCCATGATGATGACATCGCCCGGTAGGGCCGCCGAGGTGGCGATCGAGGTGCCGACGGATGCCTGCCCCCCCGACCCGTGCGGCAGGCTGATGCCGAATTGCGCGTAGACGTACATCACGAAACCGGAGCAGTCGAAGCCGGACGGGTCCGCCCCCCCGTATACGTATGGCACACCCTGGTACTGCAAAGCGACCGCGACGACCTGGTCGAGGCTGAAGCTCGGGTAGGGCGGGTTGGCAAGATAATCCGACACCGTCGGGCCGGAGTAGCCAGCGGGTGCAGCCGCAGCCGCGGCCGCGCGCATGTCCGCGGCGCTCGATGCGGAGAAGCCGTCGCGGGCGATCGTCGGCTCCGCGGCATCGGCTCGCACGATCACGGCCTGGGGTGCCGGTGCGGCCTCGGCACTAGGGGATGCCTTAGCGGCACCACTGATGCTGTTAGCGCTGCCGTCACCCGGCGAATAGGCGTATGCCGGGAGGGCGACCGTGCCGAAGAGGCCGGGAACGATCACGACGGCGGCTGCCAGACAGAGAGCGTTGGAGCGGCTCCGAGAGAAGCCAGCGAGTTTTGCTTTGATTGTTTCTACTGAAGACAAGAGATTTGACCTCCTGCGTCTCGGCGACGGATAGCCGTCGCCCCATCCGTTTCGTATGTCGATTCGTGCAAAGCCGAGACGGGTCAACGAGACGCTCGGCTAGGGTCCGAATGGCCGGATATTCCGAGCTTCAGGACTCGGCGACTATACGTGAGCTTCTGTGCGATGTCATATCTGAACGCGGAGTTGTGAGTTTGCCTCGAATGCACTGTGGATCGAGCGGTCGACGTAGATGTGCGGTGCGAGTTCGGCGGCGATCTCGATCGCACCAGCAAAGCCTTCTACCGTCAATGACACCGCCGTCGCCGTTCCCGACACGGTGGCGCTGGCCCCGGGCAGGACCCCGCCCGCCCGCAGGTACTTCAGCGTCTCCGGGTCGAATTGCACCGGCTCGCCCAGGCGGCGGATGACACAGGACACGGACTGGCTGCCTGCCCCGACCACCTCGACGAGGCTCATGACGCCGTGCATGAAGGCGGGCGCGGCATCCGCCCCCAGCTCCTCCAGGCCCGGGATCGGGTTGCCGTAGGGCGACTCGGTCGGGTGCCCGAGTATCTCGATGACGCGGCGTTCGACCTGCTCGCTCATCACATGCTCCCAGCGGCACGCTTCGTCGTGCACGTAGGCCCAGTCGAGGCCGATCACGTCGGCAAGCAGCCGCTCGGCGAGCCGGTGCTTGCGCAGTACGTGCACCGCGCGGCTGCGGCCTTCTGCAGTGAGTTGCAGGTGTCGGTCGCCTTCGACGGTGACGAGCCCGTCGCGTTCCATTCGGGCGATGGTCTGCGAGACGGTCGGGCCGGAATGTCCGAGACGCTCCGAGATCCGGGCCCGGAGCGCGACGATCTGCTCCTCTTCGAGGTCGAGGATCGTGCGGAGATACATCTCCGTCGTGTCCACCAGGTCCGTCATGCCCCAAGACTAACCGGAGGCGACGGCTGACCGGTCGGGGCCTTCGGGGCCCGGCCGACCGGCGCGAACCCGACCATAGGATTGGGCCCATGCCCGAGCTCCGCATTCCCTCGTCGTTGCTGCCGGTGGACGGGCGGTTCGGCTGCGGGCCATCCAAAGTTCGCGCGGAACAGCTCGCGTATCTCGCCGATGTCGGCCGCGAGCTGATGGGAACCTCCCACCGGCAGGCGCCCGTCAAAGACCTCGTGAATCGGGTGCGGTCCGGCCTGGGTGACCTCTTCTCCCTCCCCGCTGGCTACGAAGTGGTGTTAGGTGACGGCGGCTCGACCGCTTTCTGGGACGCCGCCGCCTTCTCCATCATCACCCGACGCAGTCAGCACCTCTCCTTCGGGGAGTTCGGCGCCAAATTCGCCGCGGCAGCCAGTGCGCCATTCCTGGACTCTCCGCATGTGATCACGGCGGCGGCCGGATCCCTCTCCACTGCCGTCGTCGTCGATGGAGTCGATGTCTACGCGTGGCCGCAGAACGAGACATCCACCGGGGTGATGGCGCCCGTCGCCAGGGTCGAGGCGGAGGGCGCGCTCACCGTCGTCGATGCCACGAGCGCCGCTGGCGGGGTTCTGGTCGATATCGCGGAAACCGACGTCTATTATTTCGCCCCGCAAAAGAATTTCGCCTCCGACGGTGGGCTGTGGTTCGCGATCATGTCGCCGGCCGCGATCGAGCGGGTATCCGACATCGCCAGCAGCAACCGCTACATCCCCGAGTTCTTATCGCTGAAGAACGCGGTCGATAACTCGCGCCTCAACCAGACGCTCAACACGCCCGCTATCGCCACCCTGCTGCTGCTGGAGAGTCAACTGGAGTGGATCAACAGCAACGGCGGGCTGTCCTGGGCGGCGGCCCGCACGCTCGAGTCCTCATCCGCGCTGTACGACTGGGCGGATGCCACGGCCTACGCCACCCCGTTCGTCACCGACCCCGCACACCGCTCGCAGGTCGTGGTGACCATCGATTTCGCGGCCGAGGTAGACGCCGCCGCAGTCGCCGCCACCCTGCGAGCGAACGGGATTCTCGATACCGAGCCCTACCGCAAGCTGGGTCGCAACCAGTTGCGAGTGGCGACCTTCGTGGCGGTCGACCCGGATGACGTGCGCGCGCTCATCTCGTGCATCGACCACGTTGTCGAGCACCTCTGACCCCGGCATGTGGAGCGGATGACACCCCGCTGCGCGGTACCGTGAGCAGGTGAAACGCCCCTACCCGTCCTCCGCACGGCGCGCAGCACCTGAGGCGGCGAAAACGAACGACCGCCTGGCGATCGTCGTGGGAACCGGAATGTGGCTGGTGGCCCTGGTCGTTCTCATCGTCGCAGTCGCCCTCGTGGGCGACTTCTCCGGCGGGAGCGCTCAGATGTTGTTGTGGACCTGTGCGGGGGGGATCGCGCTCGGCGCGGTCGGGCTGCTCTACACGTGGCGGCGGCCGGGCTGACTGTCCCGTCCCGCCCGAGTTGACCTAGTAGGTCTTCTCCCGCTCGTCGCCCAGCCCACTGTCCTCATCCGGGCCGTCTTCGGCATCCGGGTCGTCGTCGTCAGGCTGTTCGTCGTCGTGATCCTCATCGATGTCGACGCCGTCGAGGTCTCCCGCGTGGAGCAGATCGTCGTCGTCATCGTCATCGTCATCGTCATCGTCGTCGTCTTCGTCGTCGTCGTCGTCGTCGTCGCTGTCAGCATCGTCATCCTCGACGAAATCGTCGTCGTTATCGTCGTCGTCGTCGTCGTCGTCGCCACTGCCGGAGCCATCCGATGCATCCCCATTCGCTTCGCCCGGGTCGTGATCGGGATCGGATCCACCCGCGAGCGCCGCTTGCGCGGCCGAGTACTCCGCGAGTCGATCAGCCCACGGCACCCATTCCGGGGAGAGCAGCGATCCCTCTCCCGGCATCAACTCCGCCTCGAGCACGGTCGGCTCCTCGCCCTCGAGGTGCCCGATCGAGACGGTCCAGTGCCAGTCGGGATACCCCGGCAGCAGTGACTCGAAGAGAATCGAGGTGGCTCCGTCGCCCTCGTCCACCGCTCCGGCGTACTCGCCTACCGAGGACGGCGCGGTGATGGATGCCAGCGCGGTGCGCGCGAACGCCTCGTACGATGCGGTACTTCCAGACGGAGCGGGGGGGTGGTTCTCAGGCATCCAACTCGTCCGCCACCTTGCGCAGCATGGCGGCGATCTTGGTGCTGTGACTCTTGTCGGGGTAGCGACCACGCTTCAAATTGGTGCCGATACCATCCATGAGCTTGACGAGATCTTCGATGATGACCGCCATGTCGTCCGCTGGCTTGCGGTTGAGTTTGGCCATCGAGACAGGCTCGTCGAGCACGCGAACCGAGAGTGCTTGCGCACCCTTCTTACCGTCGGCGACCCCGAACTCGAGTTTCGTACCCGGCTTGACGCCGGTCGTTCCCGTCGGCAGCGCCGAAGCGTGCAGGAAGACCTCCTGGCCATCATCGGAACTGATGAAGCCGAAGCCTTTCTCATCATCGTAAAATTTGACTCTGCCGGTAGGCATCTGCAACCCCTCGTAACGTGTTCTTCAAGACTAGAGGACGACGCCCTCCTCCGAGGAGGAGGGTGACGCTACCCCCCGGCGCCGAGCCCACGGTCAGCGCGTATCCTTGAGGGGTGCCGAACGAGACTCCGATCACGGTGAACCGAGCGGAGCGCATTCTCGCTTACATGGTCGCCGCGTCCGTCGGACTATCGATTGCCGCCTTCCTCGCCATCATCATCGCCACGGCAGTCGGGGTGCGCGATTTCGGTCAGAGTCCATGGCCGATCGTCTTCGTTCTCCCGCTCGTGGGGCTGCCGATCGGTGTGGGTTTCATGATCGCCCTCGTCGTCACGAGCGCGGTTCGCCGGGGGCGTGACTCGCGGGATGCTCTCTAGCGTCGACAGCTCGCTGGCGCTCGGGCTCGCCGAACAGCTACGGGCGCTCAGCGACGACGACCTGGGCGCGCTGCTGCGTGAACGTGAGGTGCGCGAGGCGGGCATCCGCAACTTCTTCGATCTAGCCGATGCCCTGCTCGAACCGGAATCGGTGCAATCCGCACTGCAACGCCTCGATCGCCCGGCCCTGGTCAGCGTCGCCGCTCTGGGTCTGACGGACGGCATTGCCGTTGAGGATGCCCCGGCTGCCATCGCCTCTCGCGGCGGCGACTCCGCCGTGGTGCCGAGCCGCCTGAGTCTCGCGGAATCGCTCGGCCTGATCGTTCGCGACAATGGTCGTTACCGCGTCCCAGCAACCGTGCGTGCCGCCCTCGAGGCCTGGCCGCGCCTCGGCCTGCCGTCGTTTCGTGCGCTCGTCGCGGACGCGGCGCCGGATGCCGCCGGTGCCGCGTCCGTCTCCCCTCCCGCGCCAGAGAAACCGGGCGGGCGGGCATCCACGGCGCCATCCGCAGCGGCAGCGGCAGCGGCAGCGGCAGCGCAATCCGTGCCCCCCGCCGACATCGCCGCCGCCGAACAAGCGTTCATCGCGACGACCGCCGTCGTGCAACTCGTTGCCGAACTGCAGCGCGAGCCCGCTCGGCAACTCGCGCGCGGCGGTGTGGCAATTCCGGATACGAAGCGACTCGCGGCATCCATGGGGGTGGATGCTCGCTCGGTCGCCCCCCTGCTCGACCTGGCACGGCGCGCGGGCTTGGTCGCCCTTGAGCCGCGCGGGTGGATGGCCACCGCCGCGATGGACGAGTGGGTGCTCGACTCCTCGGCCGAACGATGGGGGCACTTGGCTCGCACCTGGCTGAGCAGCACCCCGCCGGATGTCGCGGATATTCTGCGGCGGTACCCTCACGACCCATGGGGGCCCGCCCTCGAGCGCTACATCGGCTGGCTCTACCCCGCCGGCCACGAACGGATGGCCGAGCGGCTGCGCCCGGCCACCGCCGAAGCTCAACTGTTGGGGGTCGTATCGACCACCGGGTCGGTCCTGTCCCCGAGTGGACCCGGCGCAGTTCTGCTCACCGACGGGGATGCCGCGGCTGCGATGGGCGCCCTGTTCCCCACCGAGGTAACCCAGGTGTACCTGCAGAACGACCTCACCGTTGTCGCTCCCGGCCCGCTCGTGGCCGCGTTGGATGCTCGGCTGCGCACGATCGCCGACCTCGAGGGACAGGCCCAGGCATCCACGTACCGCGTCTCGGCCGCGAGTCTTTTCCGCGGCATGGCCGAAGGTGAGACGGCCGAAACGATCGGTGCTTTCTTCGAGCAGATCGCCCTGACCGGTATCCCGCAGCCCTTGGCATACCTGGTGGCCGAAGCATCCAGTCGACATGGCCTCGTGCGGGTCGGCGCTCTTCCCGGTCGGGGCACATACGTGCGATCAACGGATGCCACGTTGCTTCGCACCCTGTTGGTGGACCAGGGTCTCGGTGCTCTCGGCTTGGTGAGGGGCCCGGCAGCGGCCGACTCATCCGCCACGCTGACCACCTTGATCACCCGCCTGCCGGTGGATGTCGTGTTCTTCACCCTCGCCCAAGCGCGGTACCCGGTCTCCGCAGAAGACGCACGCGGAAAGATCATCAGTGCACCCAAGCGGCAGGCCGAGCCCGCCCCCGTCGGCTCGATTCCCGATGCCGCCGACAGGCTCATCGAGAAGTTGCGCCTCGCCGGCCCCGACACCCCCCACGCCACCGGCGCCGCGTGGCTCGCCCGGCAATTGGATGTCGCGATTCGCGGCAAACTGCCCCTCACCGTCACCGTGCAAATGCCGGATGGGTCGGCCGTCGACTACCAGCTCGAGCCGTCGTCCGTGGCGGGCGGGCGGCTGCGCGCACTGGATCGCCACTCCGATATCGAACGCACCCTCCCGCTGAAGAGCATCACGGGCGTTGGCCCGGCCCTGACCCGGTGACCGGCCCAGCCCTCGGATTGCACCCAGCACGCGCGGCTAGGCTTCTGGGGTGAATCCGGCGCCCAGCGGTCCCCTCATCGTGCAGTCCGACCGAACGGTGCTGCTCGAAGTAGCCCATCCCGCCGCTGAGGATGCCCGCCACGAGCTTGCGGTATTCGCCGAGCTGGAGCGGGCGCCCGAGCACATCCACACCTACCGCATCACCCGGCTCGGCCTCTGGAACGCCCGGGCCGCGGGCCACGATGCGGCCCAGTTGATCGCCACCCTCACCAAATACTCACGGTTCCCGATCCCGCAATCGGTGACCGTGGACATCATCGAGACGGTCGGGCGCTACGGTCGACTCGTCATCGAGCGGGCGGATGACGGCGCGCTGACCTTGACCGCCACGGATGCCGCCGTTCTTGCTGAGATCACTCGGGCGCGGAAGGTCGCGGCCCTGCTCTTCGAGAAGCGGGGACCGAGAACCTGGGTGGTGCAGGCCTGGGCGCGCGGCGCTCTCAAGCAGGAGTTGCTCAAGCTCGGCTGGCCCGCCGAAGACCTCGCCGGGTACACGCCGGGCACCCCGCACGACATCGATCTCGACCTCACCGACTGGCACCTGCGCCCGTACCAGAACCAGGCGATCGACAACTTCTACTCGCATGGGTCGGGCGTCGTGGTGTTGCCGTGCGGCGCGGGCAAGACCCTCGTCGGGCTCGGCGCGATGGCGCGCGGGAAGACGACCACCCTCATCCTCGTCACCAACACGGTTTCGGCCCGGCAATGGAGAAGTGAACTGCTGCGTCGCACGAGCCTCACCGAGGATGAGATCGGCGAGTACTCGGGGCAGGTGAAACAGGTGCGACCCGTGACGATCGCGACCTACCAGATTCTCACCGCCCGCCGGAAGGGCGACTACACCCACCTGGCGCTCCTCGACGCGTTGGACTGGGGCCTGGTCATTTACGACGAAGTGCACTTGCTACCGGCCCCCGTGTTCAAACTGACGGCCGACCTGCAGGCGCGACGCCGGCTCGGGCTCACCGCGACCCTTGTTCGCGAGGATGGCCGCGAGGGCGACGTGTTCAGCCTCATCGGGCCCAAACGGTTCGACGCTCCCTGGAAGGAGATCGAGGCGCAGGGCTTCATCTCGCCCGCGAGCTGCTACGAGATTCGCATCGACCTGCCCGAGCACGAGCGGCTCGAGTACGCGGCATCCGCCGACGCCGACCGCTATCGGCTGGCGGCCACCGCCCCGGCAAAACTCAGTGTGGTTCGCGATCTGGTGGCTCGCCACTCCGGTGAACGCATCCTCGTGATCGGGCAGTACCTCGACCAGCTCGACCAGCTCGCTGAGGCTCTGGATGCCCCGAAACTCACGGGTGCCACATCCATCTCCGATCGCGAGAGGCTGTATCAGGAGTTCCGGGACGGGGTCACGCCGATCCTCGTGGTGTCCAAAGTGGCGAACTTCTCGGTGGATCTGCCGGAGGCCTCGGTCGCCATTCAGGTCAGCGGTTCGTTCGGCTCGCGGCAGGAAGAAGCGCAGCGGCTCGGCCGGTTGTTGCGCCCGAAGGAGAGTGGGCTGCCGGCCAACTTCTACACCCTCGTCGCCCGCGACACCGTGGACCAGGATTTCGCGCAGAACCGGCAGCGGTTCCTCGCGGAGCAGGGCTACAGCTACACGATTCTCGACGCCGATGGCCTCGAAACCCTCAGCGTCGCTGCCTGACGCCGGGTGCCGCGCCCGTGATTCTCCCGCCAGCATTTCTCACAGGTAACAGCCAGCAAACTATCAGAGACTGGCGGCATGGCTGACGGACCGAAGATTCTCATCGTTGACGACGAACCCAACATTCGCGACCTGCTCACCACGAGCTTGCGGTTCGCAAGCTTCGCGGTTCGCGCGGTGAGCAACGGAGCTCAGGCGATTTCCGCCGTGCTCGAGGAGGAGCCCGACCTGATCATCCTCGACGTGATGCTTCCCGATATGAACGGGTTCGGTGTGACCAAACGCCTGCGGGCATCCGGTTATACCGCTCCCATCCTCTTCCTCACCGCGAAGGATGATACCGAGGACAAGATCATGGGGCTCACCGTCGGCGGCGACGACTACGTCACCAAGCCGTTCAGCCTCGACGAGATCGTCGCACGCATCAAGGCCATCCTGCGCCGCACAATGCAGGACGACGACGAAGCCATCATCCGTGCGGGCGAACTGACGATGGATCAGGACACTCACGAAGTGACCATCGGAGCCGAGCAGATCGAGCTGAGCCCGACCGAATTCAAGCTGCTGCGATACCTCATGCTGAACCCGAACCGAGTGCTGTCGAAGGCACAGATTCTCGACCACGTCTGGGAATACGATTTCAACGGCGATGCTGGCATCGTCGAGAGCTACATCTCATACCTGCGGCGCAAGCTCGATCAGTTCTCTGAGGAACCGGTCATCCAAACCAAGCGCGGGTTCGGATACATGCTGAAGGCGTCTCGAATCTGACCGACTCGCCAGTGCCGAACGGGCACCCGGCGACCCGCACACGACAAAGTAAACTCGACCTCCTCATGCATGAACTCACCGAGTGGTGGAATCGGATCTCGCTCCGAACCAAAATCACCGGTGTCACCGTGTTGCTGCTCACCCTGGGGCTTCTCGTCGCCGGCCTCGGCACGATGGCGGTGTTGCGCAATTACCTGCAAGACGAGGTCGACTCCAAGATCATCGCCGCATCATCCCAACTCGCCGATGGCGTGGAATTCAGCGGAACGGCCGAGCAACCTCGGTGCAGCGTCTCCCTTCTGCCCAACGACTACTTCTTGGGCGTGCTGAATTACAACGGGCAACTGATCTGCGACAACCGCGAGAGCACGACCGCTCGACCGGATGTCGCATCCCTGACCCTGCGATCGGTTGCCGCCAACCCGGGCGCGTTCACGCTGCCGAGCACGACCGTCGGCGGTCAATGGCGGGTGTTCGCCTACCCGGCGACCACCGCGCTCACCAAGGACTACCTCACGGTCGTGATCGGCCTCGACCTCAAGGACACCAACGCGATCGTGTCGCGGTACGCGGCCATCTTCCTGTTCTTCGGGTTGACCGTGGTCATTCTCGGGGGGGCCCTCACGCGCCTCCTCGTCACATCCACCTTCGCTCCCCTGAGAGAGGTGGAGGACACGGCCGCGCGCTTCGCCGACGGAGACTTCAACCAGCGACTCGGCGGCGCTACGCCCAATACCGAGGTGGGGCGCCTGAATCGGTCCCTCAACTCGATGCTCGGTCGGATCGACCGCGCCTTCAGCGATCGCGCCCGCACGATCGATCAGATGCGGCGCTTCGTCGGTGACGCCAGCCACGAGTTGCGAACGCCGCTCGTGTCGGTTCGCGGTTACGCGGAGCTCTACCGGATGGGCGCGCTCACGACGCCCGACGATGTCGCTCAGGCCATGGGGCGCATCGAGAAAGAAGCGATCCGGATGGGGGAGTTGGTCGAGGACCTGCTCGAACTGGCCCGCATCGACGAAGCCAAACCGTTGAACCTCGCCGAAGTGGACCTCGTGCCGCTTGCTCGGGATGCCGCGCTCGACGCGATGGCCTCCTCGCCGGACCGCGAGGTAAGCGTCGTCGGAACGGAGCCGCCGGGCGAGCCGTCGGTGCAGACGGCTCCGACGGGCGTCGTACCACCGTCATCGCGGGGTGCCTCGGCGCTGGCGACCGGACCGATCGCCTTCGCCGGAGCGACCTTTGCGCGATTCACCCGTAGACCCCGCGGCTCTCGGGATGCTGTCGAACTCGCACCTGCGCCCGTTCCTGCTCCGGTCGCCATGCCAGCCCTGGTTCTTGCCGAGGAGAACAAGATCCGCCAGGTGCTCACCAACCTCCTGGGAAACGCCGTACGGTTCACCCCGGCCGGTAGTCCGATCGAGATCGGAGTGGGTGTCGATGCGGCCCGGGCTCAGGCCATCCTGTCGGTCATCGACCATGGCGAGGGCATCCCGCCGCAGATCAGAGAGAAGATCTTCGAACGCTTTTGGCGAGCGGACACCTCACGCGCCCGGGTGACCGGAGGCAGCGGCCTGGGGCTGGCGATTGTCGCAGCGATCGTCGCGGCTCATCGCGGCGAAGTTGATGTCGCGGAAACACCGGGTGGCGGCGCGACCTTCCGCGTGCGGTTGCCACTCCTCCCCAGGCAGCCGGATGCCGTCGCATCCTCTGCTTCTCTCCCCTGACTCGGGTCGGCAGGACCGGGCCGATAAATTCCCGCACATGACCCGATACCAAGTAGACAGTGAAGCCGTACTGAACGCCACGGGCGCGGTACGCACGACGATCAACCGCCTTCAAGCGGAAGCCACCGGACTGACGTCGCAACTCGACGCTCTGCAGTCCTCCTGGACCGGGCAGGCCGCCACCGCATTCGGCGGCGTCGTCTCGGAATGGCGGATGACCCAACAGCGAGTCGAGGACAACCTGACTGTGCTCAACCAGGCTCTCGCTCACGCCGGGCAGCAGTACGCCGAGATCGAACTGAGCAACGCGCGGTTGTTCAGCCACTAGCCACTTAGCCTGACTTCCCTCAACGACAAAGCGGGCGGCCCCTGAAGGGACCGCCCGCTTCGTCTGCTCGTAGGAGCGAGGGGGAATCGGACTTAGAAGTCCATGCCCCCCGAGGGGTCGCCGCCACCGGACGGTTGGGACTTCTCCGGCTTCTCGGCCACAACGGCCTCGGTGGTGAGGAATAGTCCGGCGATGGATGCCGCGTTCAGCAAGGCCGAACGTGTCACCTTCACCGGGTCGTTGATCCCCGCCGCAAGCATGTCGACGTATTCGCCGGTTGCTGCGTTGAGACCATGGCCCGCGGGGAGGTTGCGCACCCTGTCCACGACCACACCCGGCTCGAGGCCCGCGTTGAGAGCGATCTGCTTGAGCGGCGCATCGATGGCAACTCGCACGATGTTGGCGCCAGTCGCCTCGTCGCCGACGAGGCTCGTGATGGCCTCACTGTCGAATGCGACCTTGCCCGCCTGGATCAACGCCACGCCACCGCCAGCGACGATGCCCTCTTCGACGGCCGCCTTGGCATTGCGGACGGCGTCTTCGATGCGGTGCTTGCGCTCTTTGAGCTCGACCTCGGTTGCCGCGCCGGCCTTGATGACGGCCACGCCACCGGCGAGCTTCGCCAGGCGCTCCTGCAGCTTCTCGCGGTCGTAGTCGCTGTCGGTGTTCTCGATCTCGGCGCGGATCTGCTTGACCCGTCCGGCGATTGCTTCCTGGTCGCCGCTGCCCTCGATGATGGTCGTCTCATCCTTCGTGATGACGACCTTACGAGCGCGACCCAGCAGGTCAAGCGTCGCGTTCTCGAGCTTCAGACCGACCTCCTCGGAGATCACCTGTCCGCCGGTGAGGATAGCGATGTCGGCGAGCTGCGCTTTGCGACGGTCGCCGAACCCGGGGGCCTTGACGGCGACCGACTTGAAGATGCCACGGATCTTGTTGACCACAAGAGTGGCCAAGGCTTCGCCGTCCACATCCTCGGCGATGATGAGCAGCTGCTTGCCGCTCTGGATCACCTTGTCGACGATGGGCAGGAGATCTTTGATGTTCGAGATCTTGCTGTTCACGATGAGCACGTACGGGTCCTCGAAGACCGCCTCCTGGCGCTCCTGGTCGGTGACGAAGTACGCCGACAAGAATCCCTTGTCGAAACGCATGCCCTCGGTCAATTCCAGCTCGGTGCCGAACGTGTTCGACTCCTCGACGGTGACGACACCCTCTTTACCGACCTTGTCAATGGCCTCAGCGATCAAGGCGCCGATTTCGTCGTCGCCAGCGGAGATGGATGCCGTGGCGGCGATCTCTTCCTTGGTCTCGATCTCCTTGGCTCCGTCGACGAGCGCAGCGATGACCGCGGTGACGGCCTTCTCGATGCCGCGCTTCAGGCTGATCGGGTCCGCGCCAGCCGCGACATTACGCAGTCCTTCGCGCACGAGCGCCTGGGCGAGTACGACCGAGGTGGTCGTTCCGTCACCGGCTACGTCGTCGGTCTTCTTTGCGACCTCCTTGACCAGCTCGGCGCCGATCTTCTCGTAGGGGTCGTCGAGCTCGATCTCCTTTGCGATCGACACTCCATCGTTCGTGATGGTGGGGGCGCCCCACTTCTTCTCCAGAACGACGTTGCGACCGCGGGGGCCGAGCGTCACCTTGACGGCGTCAGCCAGGATGTTCAAGCCACGTTCGAGACCGCGACGGGCCTCTTCGTTGAAAGCGATGATCTTTGCCATGTGTGTTTCTCGTCCCTCCCGGACGTCGACAAGCGAATTCGTTAGCACTCGAAACGTGCGAGTGCCAAGGGCTAAATTAGCACTCGGTGGTAGGGAGTGCAAGAACGCCCGGCGGGAGCTCGGGTCGCTGCCACGGGCTCGCGATCAGCCGACGCGAGCAGCGCCCGGATAGTCCAACCCGATGACGACCGTGGCCGGCGTACCGGGGAACGTGTCGGCGGAAACGAGCTTGATCATCCCGGCGGCGAGAGAGACGACCAGGCCGCGCGCGACATCCTCATTCGCCGGATCGCTGTAGTAAACCGTGGTCTTCTCGACGTTGGTCTGGGATGCGAGCGCCCGACTGTCGATGACCCACCCGGCGGTTGCGAGCGCGTCACCAACCGCGTTCTGCAACTCGACCTTGGGCGTACCGTTCAGTACGGCAACGCGGATCTTGCGGGCCGGGTCGATCGCCGCCGGATCGAGGATGGGCGTGGCGGTGGGCGTCGGGGTGGGCGTCGCAGTGGGGGTGGGGGCGGCGTCGAAGATCGGGAGCCCCACGTCGATGCCGACGAATTTGCTGAGGCCGTAGAGCCCCGCGAAGATCAGCACCCCGATCGCGAGAATGGACCACGCCAGGCCGATCCAGCCCCGCCCGCGCGGTGGGGGGGCACGGTGCGCGCCGACGCGAGCCAGGTTCTTCGGCAGATCGTCGAAGCGATCTCTCGGGTGGTTCGCCATGCCTAGAGCCCCGCTGCCAGTGGCACCGTCAGGGACCGGGCCGCGCGCGCATGAGTGCGGGAATCCCGCTCACGCTGCAGCCGGTAGACGAGCACGGGGTCGTGCCGTACGGCATCCGGCTGGTCGATGAGCGCGCTGAGCATTTGGTAGTACCGCGCGAAGGACAGGCCGAACCGCACCCGAACCGCCTCTTCCTTGACTCCGGGGTGAGCCCACTCGAGCGCCTCGAAAGCCAGAACCTCGACGTCGCGCGCCGACAGGGTCGACGGTGAGCGCGGTGTTGCTTCGGCTTCTGCGGGCACGTCTACCTTCCTGGTCGGCTGCAATCCTAGAGTCAGGATGCCTCGGCTCCCTGTCAGCCTTGCCGTGCAGACGCTCAACCGCATCCGGGCACGCCTCCCCCGCGAGGTGGCTCACCGCGGCTCAGGCGCTGGCCGGTCGATACATCGAGAGGTGCTCGAGTCCCGCTTCGAGATAGACGTCTCCGAACGCCTCGAAGCCGAACTTGGCGTAGAGGCTTGCGACGTAGAACTGAGCGTGAAGCATCACCGCCTGACCGGAAAGGTCTTCGAGCGCACGCGCCATGAGCACCTTCGCGAGCCCGGTTCCGCGGCGGTCGGCCCGCACCACCACCCGACCGATCACATTGGCGGCGTCGAGGTATTGCGGGTGCTCGTCCACGAGCACCCGCAGATAAGCGGCGGTGCCGGAGGCATCCTGAACCCAGTAGTGAATCGTGGTGGGTTCATCATCGCGATTGTCGAGTTCTTCCTCGTCTACCTTCTGTTCGACGAAGAAGACATCGGTGCGTAGCTTGAGAAAGGAGTACAGCTCGCCGGTTGTGAGTTCGCCCCAGGATTTCGCGAACACGGAAGTTTCGGGCATACCTCGGAGTTTATGGATGGGACGGGTTTAATGGTGCGCAGGCTTCGATCGGAGCTCGCGCGCGAGCCCCTACAGGGAGAGATATGACCTACAAGGTGGAGAAGGCCGAATCCGAGTGGAAAGCCGAGCTCGGAGAGCGCTATTCGATATTGCGCAAAGCCGCGACCGAACGGCCCTGGTCGGGAGCCCTCCTGGATGAGAAGCGCGCGGGCACGTACACATGCGCGGCCTGCGATTCACCCCTCTTCAAGAGCGGTGCGAAATTCGAGTCCGGGTCGGGATGGCCGAGCTTTTTCGAGGCCATCAACCCGGATGCCGTTGAGCTGAAGACCGACCGCACCCTGGGAATGGCTCGCACCGAAGTGCTGTGCGCCACCTGCGGATCCCACCTCGGGCACCTTTTCGACGACGCGTATCAGACCCCGACCGGTGACCGGTACTGCATGAACTCGCTCTCGCTCGAGTTCACCGAGGAGTGACTGAAGCGCGGTCCGGCTCGCACGGCCCCGGGCCTGAGCAGGGAGCGTTCGACGCCGTCGTTGCCCGCCGCTCGCATCCGCAGGTCACGGTCGAGGCTCCGACCCGAGTGGAGTTGCTGCGGTTGGTCAACGCGGCGGCGGGCGTCGCCGACCACGGCTCGCTGCGCCCGTGGCGACTCATCGAGGTGCGGGGGGCGGCGCGCGAGCGGCTCGGGGCCGCGTTCGTGCAGGCGAGCAGCCTCGAGGGCGAGGAGGCCGCCCGTCTGGCCGCCAAACCGCTGCGGGCACCGCTACTGATCGCTGTCGTCGCCGTTCATGTGCCGAGTATCAAGGTGCCCGAATGGGAGCAGGATGCCGCGGCATCCGGTGTCGCGCACATGCTGAGCCTTCTTCTCGACGAGGCCGGGTGGGGCGTCATGTGGCGCACGGGGCCGCTCACTCGTTCTGCTCCGGTGCACGCGATGCACGCGCTCTCCGACAACGAGAAACTCATGGGTTGGCTGTACGTCGGCAGGGCTCTCGATGACGCCAGCCGGGCGAAGGATGCCGTGAGGCGCGACGACGCGTGGGTCGACGGGCTGCTGAGCGAGCTGACGTAGCCCCTGCTGGGGTGCGGATCCCGGCCATTGGGGCTCGGTAAAGTTATCCCGCGCTCAGTTTCGCCCCCTTAGCTCAGTTGGCCAGAGCACCGCTCTTGTAAAGCGGGGGTCGTCGGTTCGAATCCGACAGGGGGCTCCACTCAAGTAGGTGGTCAGAGGCTGTTTCGTTGGCTTTCCCGGCTGCCGCAGCAGTCCTAGTGGACTGCTTTGCCCACAGTTTGCCCACCTTCAGACGGGCCGCGGTGTCATTCAAAGCGACCGCAACGCTATCCAGGTCATCATCGAAGAGGTCACTGTAGGTGTCGAGAGTTTCCTTCGCAGAGCTTTGGCCGAGCATCCGTTGGAGAGCCTTGACGTTGGCGCCAGCAGACACCGCAAGGCTTGCGCACGTGTGCCGCAGCTCGTGGGGAGTCAGGCCCGGGATGCCGATGCTCGCCGCCGCGTCATTGAACCAACCGCGTCGGAAGGTGCGGTTGCGCAGCACCGCGCCGGCCTTGGAGCTCACGAACACATGCGAGTCGAGCGACTTGATCTTCACGTGGTCGGCCAGCTGCTCGAGAATGAACGCCGGAACCGGGATAGATCGCTCCTCGTAGTTCTTCGGCGTCGACTCCTCGAGGTAGCCGTTCACTTCGACCATCGTCGTGCGCACCCTCAATGCGCCCTCGACCGAAGTCGACATCACGGACGCGCAGTCCAGACAACTCGCCCCACCGCAGACCGGTGTACGCGAGGACGAGGATCAACAGCCCGAACCCCTCCCCTGCGGGCTTGGTCCCGACGGCTTCGGCCAGCGCCGCAACCTGCTCGTGCGTGAGGAACTTCTTGTGCGACTTCGACTGCCTTGGCAGCTTCAACCGCACGGCTGGGTTGGCCGGGATACGCCCATCATCGACAGCAAGCTGCAACCCTGCAGAGAGCACGTTGACGATCTTCCGCACCGAGCCGGGGCTTTGGGTAGCACTGAGCCGCGATGCCCACTGCTGCGCCTGCAGCCGCCCGAGGTCGGCGAGCGCGATGTTCCCGAGCGCCGGGATGATGTGGTTGCGCACAACGCCCTGCACGCGATCCAGCGTGGATTCTCGCAGATCCGATCGGCTGTCGAGCCACGCAGTCATCCAGTCGGCGATCGTGACCCGCGCCCTCGTCGGGTCGATGTATCGCCCAGTGCTCTTGGCGACTTCGACCGAGGCGAGAAATAGCTCGGCTTCGCGTTTGGTCCTGAACCCGGGCTTGTCGGTCTGGCTGCGATCGGGCTTGCGATAGCGCACCCGATACCGCTTGCCTGCGGATGTCTCGTAAGGGGTGATGCTAGCCACGGAGGGGCCCGCCTTCGCTCGTGGTTCAAGTACACCCCATGCCTGCGACGACAGCGAACATCGACTTCGATGCCCAGCGCAATGTCAGCGTTTCTTGATATCGTGTCTGTGTCATGACCAGCCCGCCCGGCTTGAGGAAACTCAAGTCCCGGGCTGGTTTTCTTTAAGGCACACGCTTCTATCGTCAGGGGTCTACCCGTGGGCATCCCATACGAGAAACCCCACCTCACCTATGACGAGCAAATCGGCAAGCTCGTCGGTCGTGGTCTGGAAGTGTCGGATCGCGCAGCGGCAACTGATGCTCTCAAGTCGATTGGCTACTACCGGCTGAGCGGCTACCTGCACAACTTCCGGCCCGTGAAGGCGGACGGAGCGAGCGGCCACGACGAGCGCCTAAATTCCTATCGCCCCGGTTCGACGTATGAGCACGTGGTGGAGCTGTGGATGTTCGACCGGGCGCTCCGCCTTGTGTTGCTCGATGGTCTGGAGCAATTCGAGATCGCCCTGCGAACATCGCTTGCATACAACGCAGGGATGCTCGATGCTTTCGTCCACCACCTCCCAGACCTACTCACGGAGGAGTTCACGAAGCAGCCCGCGACCACGGAGCCGGATCGCCTGAGCTCGTACGACAAATGGCTCGTCAAGTATCTGGAGCGAGTGGAGAGTTCCAAGAACGAAGCCTTCGTTAAGTGGTTCGCTCACAAGTACGACGGCCGACTTCCCATCTGGGTCGCGGTCGAGCTTTTCGAATTCGGTCAAACATCTCGGCTGATTCAAGGACTGCCGCTCGGACAGCGTCGGCTAATCGCTGAAGACTTCGGGTTCCTCACCCAGAAGGACTTCGGATCGTGGATCGCCAGCCTCAATGGCATTCAAAACTTCTGCGCACACCACTCGCGTCTCTGGAACCGGTCGCTCGTGACGACCGCAGCGAGGCCCAAGAGCGGCGAGATCCCAGAGCTAGATCACTTACGCGACCTCGATGAAGTCGCGCGCGTGAAGATCTACGCCCCAGTCGCCGTGCTCGCCTGGATCCTCGGACACAACGAATCCGGCAGGGACTGGAAGGTGCGCCTCCGCACTGTTCTCGAAACGTTCCCGTCGCTTCCGTCCGGCTCACTGTCAAACGCTGGCTTTCCCAACGACTGGCAACAACTTCCTCTTTGGAACTGACTCTCTTCTTCTTCCTTTTCTCTCTTTCTCTTTTTCCTGATCTGCCACCACCCCTTCAATTCCCAACCTCCCGCAGACAACTTGTTGGGTGGGGGAGGTTGGGAATCGCGCGCAGCGCGGGGGTGGTGGCTGATCAGGACTTTTGCGCCACAAACTATTCCTTTGCCTATTCCAGCCCTTGGAATACCCAAAGGAACACTGGGAAGTTCGTCCGGGGTCGTTGCCGAACGGAAATCGCGCTCGAAGCAACGGGTATTCGTTTGCCTATTCGCCCTAGGTGAATAGGCAAAAGAACAGGAGGCCTTTCAATGCGTTCCATAAACTGCTATGTTCCATTAAATGCGGAACACCACGCTTTATGGAACGAACGATCTGGTCGATCGTTTCATGTCCGCGCTCCGCGCGCTGGGACCCCGCGACTCACCCAACGAGATCACCCTCCTCAAAGCCAAGCAGAAGGACGGCGCAGACGCCACGGTTCGATGGGATGTCGCGGGTGAGTCATTCTCGCTAGAGCTCGATGTGAAGGTGTCGCCAATCGGACCCCTGCCGTCATCCTTAAAGGCCGCCAGAGGATCCGACGACAAAGTCCCCGTCGTGCTCTCTCCATTCATTTCTCGCGCCGCACAAACGCAGCTGGAAGAGCAAGGGCTTTCGTACTGGGATCCCACCGGCAACCTCCTTCTTCAAAGTCGGAATCCATTCATGTGGATGAAGCAGGAGGGCTCTTCCAGGGACCCAAACCCAGATGCAAAGGCGACAGCCCTCCAATCGCTGAAGGGGCGCTCGGCGTCAGAGGTCATAGTGAAGCTGCTGAGCAACGGCCGAGCAGCGACAGTCCGCGACCTCGCCCGTGAATCCGGAGTCGGCTTGGGCACCGCTAGCCGGGTGATCAGCCTCCTCCGTAATGAAGACTTGCTGGAGCCGACCGGCGGCGGGCCGATCGTTGTGAACGATCCGGTACGGCTCGCCCGACGCTGGGCCGAGGACTACAGCTTCGAGAAGACCTTCAAGGCCAAGCGATACTTCTCCATACTCGGGTCGAGTGTGGCGCTGGAACGCATCCGAGAGTCGAACGCGAATTACGCCATTACCGGCCTCGCCGCCCAAGCGCTCTGGTACGAGGAGGATCAGCGCATCGCCCCCCTGCCGACAAAAGACCTCTGGCTCTACACGGACGATGTAGCCCGCATAGAGAAGATGGCTGACTTGGTGCCGGACAATGCGAACGGCACCATCATGGTCGCCCAGACTGAGTTCTTTGGGCAGGGCCGCGAGAACTATCGCCCGGTCGGAAACACCCGAACCGCGTGGCCCTGGCGTGTGGTCGGGGATTTGCTTTCGCTCTCGGGACGCTACTCCGCAGCGGGCTCCGATTTTGCCGAAGAACTAGCTTCGCGACCGGCGGGGCCCTATGCCTGAGGCTTCGATTCCGCGCGAGTATGTCGTCGCCCGGCGAGTGCTGCTGGACTGTCTAGAGCTACTCTCCGCGCAGTCCGAGGCGCTCGTGCTCGTCGGGGCTCAGGCGGTCTATTTGCAGACCCCCGTGCTTGATGTGGGCCTGCCCGCCTCAACCACGGATGGTGACATCGCAATCGACCCGGACCTCCTCTTCGAAAACCCCGATCTTGCCGAAGTTCTCGAATCTGCCGGCTTCCGCCCGCATACGAGCCCAGGCACTTGGTTCTCGCCCGAGGGGGTCCCGATCGATCTCATGGTGCCAAGCGGCGCGCTGCCCTCGTCTAGCCGACGAACTGCGTCCTTAGAAGGCCAGAGCGGGCGGACGGCACGGCGGACGTCGGGGTTGGAGCTAGCACTTCACGACAACAAGAGGATGGAACTTCGCGCGCTTGACCCGAAGGACACACGGGTCGCGCTGGTCAAGGTTGCGAGCCCTGCGGCCCTGGTCATAGCGAAACTGATCAAGCTTGCCGAGCGCATGTCCGGCCCAAAGCCTGATCGCGTCCTTGCCAAAGACGCAAGCGACGTTCTGAGAATGCTTCGGTACAACGACGCCGCTGCAATCGGCATGGCCCTGGGCAGATTTGCCGTCGAGCGCGCGGGCTCGGGCACTATTGAGACCGCAGTCGAGTTCCTTCGGTCACAGCTCGCGTTGAGGACGTCACCGGTAGTTGAACTCGCGGTCGAGTATCACCGACAATTCGAGACCGGGGCTCAGATCACGGCGTCGTATCGCACACTCGCGCAAAGGCTTATCGACGCCTACGGAAGCATGTCATAGAACAACTCGTCCGGGCAGGCCCGCGAGAAGTTCGGTCGAAGACTGCCGATCAGTGCGCCAACGTCTTCACGAACTGGCGCAGTTGAGCAAGATTCGGCACGTCGACCCACAGTCGAATGCTGTTCTCAAACACCGACGCACCCCCCACTATGAACGCGTCGAACGCTAACGGATCCAGGATCGGCGCGAGGGCGGCGGCCTTGACTGACGACAGGTAGCCGACCTTCCGTCGTTTTCCGTAGACGGCGACTGCGCTCGTGTCGAACTCGTTATCCGGTTCCCTCACAAGCAGGTATTCGGTGCCGCCGAACTTCGCGCGTGCCGAATCTGTCACCCAGTTCGCAGAGCCTTTGATTCGCATCCGCATAGAAGGAACTTCGCGCAAATCTCAAGTTGCGAGAGCTTCCAAATCAATCTTCGCAACCTTGATCGGACTCTCGCGTCGTTGCTGGACGCGGTCCGCGCGATCAAGT
>Ga0209724_1001278_pt1 | contig 23144 bp, 20 predicted proteins | sample grotaG_FD_184143 | JGI IMG/M metagenome (GOLD analysis project Ga0209724, IMG submission 184143) | Glacier valley bacterial and archeal communities from Borup Fiord, Nunavut, Canada, to study Microbial Dark Matter (Phase II) -... | ecosystem: Environmental > Aquatic > Freshwater > Ice > Glacier ...
ATCCCAGTTGCCGACATTGCCGACCGACGCGTAGCACGTGAAGCCCAGCGCCTTCTGCTCGTCGAGCCACTTCGTGAAGTCGCGGCTCGGCCCGCAGCCGGCGACGACCGTGTAGCCGTCCTTGCACAGTCGCTGGCAGATCGACGTGCCGATCCCCCCCATGCCGCCCGTCACGTACGCCACGCGTTGTGTCATGTTGTCTCCTGGTGATTGATCTTGTCGTCGCGGCGAACGTCTATGCGCGCTCCACGCACAGCGCCACGCCCATGCCACCGCCGATGCACAGCGAAGCGATGCCCTTCTTCGCGTCGCGACGCTGCATTTCATAGAGCAGCGACACGAGGATGCGGCAACCGGACGCGCCGATCGGGTGCCCGATCGCGATCGCGCCGCCGTTGACGTTGATCTTCGACGTGTCCCAGCCCATCTGCTGATTGACGGCGCAGGCCTGTGCCGCGAACGCCTCGTTGATCTCCATCAGGTCGAGCTGGTCCGCGGTCCAGCCCGCCTTCGCGAGCGCGCGCTTCGACGCGCTGACCGGGCCCATGCCCATGATGCGGGGCTCGAGGCCGGTGGTCGCGAACGACGCGATCTTCGCGAGCGGCACGAGGCCGAGCGACTTCGCCTTGGCAGCGCTCATCACCACCACCGCAGCCGCACCGTCGTTGAGGCCCGACGCGTTGGCAGCGGTCACGGTCCCGTCCTTCGAGAAGGCACCACGCAGGCCGCTCAGCGCGTCGATCTTCACGCCGTGACGGACGAACTCGTCCGTGTCGAACGACACCGGATCGCCCTTTCGCTGCGGGATCGACAACGCCAGGATCTCGTCCTTGAAGCGACCGGCCTTCTGCGCGGCCTCGGCCTTGTTCTGCGACGCGACGGCGAACTCGTCCTGCATCTCGCGCGTGATCGAGAACTCCTTCGCGACGTTCTCGGCGGTGGTGCCCATGTGGTACTGGTTGTAGACGTCCCACAGTCCGTCGACGATCATCGAATCGACCAGCTTCCAGTCGCCCATGCGTTGCCCGTCGCGCGAACCGGGCAGCACGTGCGGCGACGCGGTCATGTTCTCCTGGCCACCCGCCACCACGATCTCCGAGTCGCCGTGCGCGATGGCCTGCGCGGCCAGCATGACGGCCTTGAGCCCCGAACCGCAGACGACGTTGATCGTCATCGCGGGCACCGCGACCGGGATGCCCGACTTGATCAGCGCCTGGCGCGCCGGGTTCTGTCCCGAACCGGCCGCGAGCACCTGGCCCATGATCACTTCGGAGACCTGGTCGGGCGACAGCTTGGCGCGCTCGAGCACGCCCTTGATGACGTGCGCGCCGAGTTCGGGGGCGGGGATCTTGCCCAGCGAGCCGCCGAACTTGCCGACGCCCGTGCGGCCAGCCGCGACGATGACGATGTCGTCCATGGATTCCTCTCTAGTTGTGGTGGGTGTCGCGCCGTGCGCTCAGGTCGCGCGGACCGCGACGTAGCGGCCGGGTGCAGGCTCGATCGCGTGGTACTTCGTGTTGCCGTATCCCCTGGCCTTGACCTTCTTGCCGGCGAAGCCGGCGAGCCAGTCGTTCCATTCGGTCCACCAGCTACCGGGTGTCTCGGTGGCCGAGGCCATCCATGCGTCCGGGTCGGCCGGGAAGCGGCCCCGCGGCGGATCGAACGTCCAGTGGCTGCGCTTCTTCTTCGATGGCGGATTGACGACGCCGGCGATGTGTCCCGAGGCGCCGAGCACGAAGCGCTTCGGCCCGGTGAGAAGCTGCGTGCTCGCGTAGGCCGCGGGCCACGGAACGATGTGGTCCTCGCGCGAGCCGTAGATGAACACCGGCGACTTGATCTTGCCGAGGTCGATCGACACCCCGCAGACCTTGAGCGCGCCCGGCTTCATCAGGCGGTTCTCGAGATACGTGTTGCGCAGGTACCAGACGAAGAACGGACCGGGCAGGTTCGTGCTGTCGGAATTCCAGTACAGCAGGTCGAACGGCGGCGGCGGCTCTCCCTTCAGGTAGTTGCTCACGACGTAGTTCCACACGAGGTCGTTGGGCCGCAGGAAGGAGAAGGACGACGCGAGATCGCGGGCCGGCATGAGGCCGACGGCGCCGCCATCGACGCCGCCCAGCGTTGTCTCGCGCTGGTGGACCGCCTGCTCGTCGATGAAGACGTCGAGGATGCCGGTGTCGGAGAAGTCGAGCAGCGTGGTCAGCAGCGTCAGCGACGCAGCGGGCTGCGCGTCGACGCCGGTCTCGCGCGCGGCCAGGACGGCCAGGCCCGTGGTCAGCATCGTCCCCCCGACGCAGAAGCCGAGCATGTCGATGGTCTTCTGCTTGCCGATCTCGCGGGCCACGTCGATGGCCTTGATGATGCCGTCCTCGATGTAGTCGTCCCAGGTCAGCGCGGCCTGCTCGGCCATCGGGTTGCGCCACGACACCAGGAACACCGTGTGCCCCTGCGACACCGCGTTGCGCACCAGCGAGTTCTCGGGCTGCAGGTCGAGGATGTAGAACTTGTTGATGCACGGCGGCACGATCAGCAGCGGCTTCTCGAACACCGTGTCGGTCAGCGCCTTGTACTGGATCAGCTGGAAGATCTCGTTCTCGAAGACCACCTGCCCTTCGCTGGTCGCGACGTTGCGCCCGATCTCGAAGGCCGATTCGTCGGTCATCGAGATGCGCCCCTTGAGCGCGTCGGCCATCAGCATCGACAGCCCCGAACGCAGGCTCTCGCCCTGCGTGTCGACGAGCTTCTTCAGGGCCTCGGGATTGAGGGCGAGATAGTTCGACGGCGCCATCGCATCGACCCATTGCTGGACCGCGAAGCGGATCCTGGCGCGCGTCTTGGCGTCGGCATCGACCGCATCCGCCATCCCGTAGATGAAGCGCGCGTTGAGCAGATAGAGGTCGGCGAAGAACGCGTGAGGCCCGGTCCACGACTCGGCGCCGAAGCGTTTGTCGGCCAGCTTGGCCTGGCGGCCGGTGGCCCACGACGACCACAGTGCGCCAAGGTCGCGCGTGTAGTCGTTCTGCAGTTCGAGCAGCTTCGCCGGATCGATCTTCAGCTGCGCCGGATCGAGACCAGGGGCCGATGCCGGGAAGCCCGGCAGGGACATGCCGCCCAAGGACTTCATCCATTGCATCGGGCCCGGCAGGCCGGTGTTCTGCGGGCCGAGGCCGGGAACCGGCCACGCAAACGGCAGGCCTTCCATGCGGGTCTCCTGACTTTTCTTATGTGTGTTGTGATGCGGACTGGCGGCTGATTCTGCGCGCCCGTCTTCGCGAGTGTCAAACCGGTCGAACCCCAGCAAGACGGGGCACCGGCAACCCTTTCATGGTCCCACGCGCATGTACATCGTCGCCATCGGCTGGATGTTCGTCGTCGTCTGCATGACCGTCGTCGAGGCGACGACGAGCTCGCTGCTCGGCGGCCTCGGCACCCTGCTGTTCTACGGGTTGCTGCCCCTCGGATTGTTCCTGTGGCTCTTCGGCACGCCGCAACGACGACGCAATCGTGACAGGACGTCACCGCAGCCGTCGGGCGCGAGCTTCACGCGCCGCGGCCAGCCGCCGCAGGCCGAGGACGACGATCACTGATCGATCCAGATCAGCGCCGCCATGCGTCCGGTGATGCCGTCGCGACGATACGAATAGAAGCGCTGGTCGTCGGTCGCGGTGCACAGGCCGCTAGCCACGACGGTGTCGACGCGGCAAGACGCGAGACGCATGCGCGCCAGCGCCGGCAGGTCCGCCAGCCACTTGCCCGGCGCATGCGGACGAAAGCACCCGTCGACGGCAGCGACGTCCGCGCCGTCGACCGAGCGGAAGGCCTCTCGCACGTCGTCACCCACCTCGAAGCGCGTCGGCCCGATCGCCGGGCCGATCCAAGCGAGCGTCCGCGCCGGATCCAGGCCGCTCGCGGCGAGCGTGGCCTCGAGCACACCGCCCGCAAGTCCGCGCCATCCCGCGTGGGCTGCTGCGACGCGCGACCCCTCGCGATCGGTGAACAGGACCGGCATGCAGTCGGCCACGAGGATCGCGCAGACCACGCCCGCCGAAGCCGTGAACGACGCGTCGGCCTCGGTGAGCGCGGACGCGGATGCCGCATCGACGACCCGCGCCCCGTGAACCTGCCGCAGCCACGCGGGCTGCGACGGCAGTGCTTCGGCGAGCAGTGCGCGATTGCGTGCGACGACGTCGAGATCGTCTCCCGAGCCGAGCCCGAGGTTCATGCCGCCGCCGTGCGCACCGCCCCAGACGCCCGTGCTGACGCCGCCGTGGCGCGTCGTCATCAGCGCCTTGATGCGCGGCGGTGCGGGCCATTCCGGCACGATCCAGTCGGCAAGCGGGTCACGCATCGTCGACCACCGCGTCGAGAAGCGCAGCGAGATCGAACCCCAGCGTGTCCGCAAGCTGCGCGAAGTCGTCGGGCGGATCGGCACGCCAGGCCACGGTCTCGTGCGTCTGCGGATGGATCAGTCGCAGGCGCCACGCGTGCAGGGCCTGGCGACCGAACGCGACGTGCGCACGCGCGCCGCCGTACGTGGCGTCGCCGATCAGCGGATGCCCGAGCGCCTGCAGATGCACGCGGATCTGGTGCGTGCGCCCGGTCTCCAGTCGACACACGACGAGCGAAGCGCTGTGTCCTCTTGCGAGTTCGACCGAGGCCAGCGTATCGTAGCGCGTGGCGGCAGGCTTGGCGACGGCCCGCGACTCGACCTCGTGCGCCACCGGCCTGAACGCCGTCATCCGCGTGCGCTCGCGCGGATCGCGGCCGATCGGCCAGTCGACGCGTCCACTCGCAGGCGGCACGCCATGCACGATCGCGAGGTAGGTGCGGCCCACGCTGCGCGCCTGCAACTGGCGCACCAGGTCGGTCTGCGCGACGATCGTCCTGGCCACCACCATCAGCCCGCTGGTGTCCTTGTCGAGACGATGGACGATGCCGGCGCGCGGGACCTGCGCGAGCGCCGGATCGTGATGCAGCAGTCCGTTGAGGATCGTGCCGCTCCAGTTGCCGCTGGCCGGATGGACCACGAGACCCGCCCGCTTGTCGAGCACCAGGATCGCGGCATCCTCGTGGACGATGGCCAGCGGCACGTCCTCGGGCAGGAAGGCGCTCTCGTCGTCGCTGGGCTGCGGCTCGACGCGGACCGCGTCGCCCTTCCAGACCGCGTCGCGGGTCGCGGCCACCCGCTCGCCGATGGTCACGCGTCCGTCGCCGATCCAGCGCTGGATGCGGCTGCGCGAGTAGGCCGGCAGCCGCGCGGCCAGCCACTTGTCGAGGCGGCCGCCATCGGCTTCGGCCCCGGCGACGAAGGTCAGGACCTCGCGACCGTCGACAACCGTTTCGGGCGGTTGCGCGACCGGGTCGTCGTCATCCCATCGGCTATACTCGTCGGCTTCGATCGAGGCGGGTTGATGCATGAATAACGTTGATTTTCAGAGTGATGCGTCGATGGGGCGGGCGTCCGGCAAGGCGCGACCCGCAGCTCGCACACGCGGTCTGGTCCGTGGGTCCATCGCATCGCTGGCGATGGCGCTGCTGCTGGGCGGTTGCGGCATCTTCAGCGGCGATGCCAGTGACAAGACGGTCAACTGGAGTGCCCAGCGATTGTATTCGGAGGCCGAGGACGAGATGTCCGCCGGCGGCTACACGCAGGCCATCAAGTATTTCGAGCAGCTGCAGTCGCGCTTCCCGTTCGGCCGCTACGCGCAGCAGGCGCAGATGGAAATCGCCTACGCCCAGTACAAGGACGGCGAGAAGGACCTCTCGCTGGCGGCGGCCGACCGCTTCCTCAAACAGTATCCCAACAGCCCCAACGCCGACTACCTCTGGTACCTCAAGGGCCTCGTCAACTTCAACGACAACCTCGGCCTGCTTGGATCGGTCACGCAGCAGGATCTGACCGAGCGCGATCCGAAGGCCCTGCGCGACGCGTTCGACGCGTTCCGCGAACTGGCGGTGCGCTATCCGGAAAGCAAGTACACGCCCGACGCGGTGATCCGCCTCAAGTACCTCGTCAACGCGATGGCGGCGCACGAGGTCCACGTGGCCCGCTACTACCTGCGTCGCGGCGCCTATGTCGCGGCCGCCAACCGCGCCGAGATCGTCGTCCAGCAGTACCAGCAGGCGCCGGCCGTTCGCGATGCGCTGCAAATCATGGTCGCGGCCTACGACGGGCTGCAGCTCGCACAGCTGCGCGACGATGCGAAGCGTGTGCTCGACACGAACTTCCCGACCAGCCAGGACGCCGTCAGGGAAAAGAAGCCGTGGTGGAAGGTGTGGTGACGGCGGCGACCGCGTCGGGGATGGTTTCCGGGTGGTCGAAGAATGCGGTGGCCACCGCTTCGTCGCGCGTGCGCGTGAACGGCGGCAGGCTCTGCCAGATCCGCCGGCCGTAGGGCTTGGTGACCAGCCGCTGATCGCAGATCATCAGCACCCCGCGATCGGTCTCGTCGCGGATCAGCCGGCCGGCCCCCTGCTTGAGGCTGATCACCGCAGTCGGTAGCTGGTAGTCCATGAACGGATTGCCCCCGCGCTTGGCCAGCGCGTCGAGGCGTGCGGCGAGCACCGGATCGTCGGGCGGCGCGAACGGCAGCTTGTCGATGACGACCAGCGACAGCGCACGCCCCCGTACGTCGATCCCTTCCCAGAAACTCTGGCTGCCGACCAGTACCGCGTTGCCGGTGCGACGAAAGCGCTCCAGCAGCTCGCTGCGGCTTCCCTCCCCCTGCAGCAGCAGCGGGAAGTCCACACCCTCCGCCTCGATCCGTGCCCGCAGCAATTCGCCCGCAGCGCGCACCGCGCGCAGCGTCGTGCAGAGGACGAAGGTGCGTCCGCCCGCGGCGCGGATCAGCGGCCACGCCGCCTCGACCACGGCCGCGGTGTATTGCGACGACAGCGGGTCGGGCAGTCCTTCCGGGAGGTACAGCAGCCCCTGCGTCGCGTAGTCGAAGGGGCTCGGCCAGCTGCGCGCATCGCTGGTCGACAGGCCGAGCTGCGCCGTGAAGTGCTCGAAGTCGTTCTTCACCGCCAGCGTCGCCGACGTGAAGATCCAGGCGCGTGGCGTGCCTTCGCGCTCGCGATGGAAGACCTCGGCGACCGACAGCGGCGTGCGATGCATCTGCAGCGTCTGCGTGAAGGCCTCGAGCCAGCGGATCGTGGGCGTCGCGTCGTCTTCCGCGCCGCTTCGCCAGCGTGCGATGCGCTCCGACAGCAGCAGCGCTCGCCGCCAGCATTGCTCGAGCGTCTCCGCACGTTCGGCCTGGCGCTCGAGCACGACCGACAGGTCCTTCAGCGTGCGATCGACGGTCTCGAGCGCCGCGTGGAAGGGCGCGCTCGGCGGCAACTGCTTGATGTTCAGCCGCTGGACGTCGGTGCCGAGCGACAGCCGCAGGTCGCGGGTCGCCTTCTCGAGCGGCGCGATCGCATCGACCCACGTCATCGCGTCGCGCGCATGGGTGTGGCCCTCGGCGAGCACGTCGCGGGCGAGTTCCATCAGTTGCGCGGTCGACACCACCTCGCCGAAGAACAGCGTCGCCGTCTCGGGCAACTGGTGCGCTTCGTCGAAGATCACGGTGTTCGCGGTCGGCAGCAGGTCGGTGATGCCTTCGTCGCGCAGGACCAGGTCGGCGAAGAACAGGTGGTGGTTGACCACCACCACGTCGGCTTCCTGGGCCGCGCGACGCGCCTTCATGACGAAGCATTCGCGGTAGTGCGCGCACTCCATGCCGAGACAGTTGTCGCGCGTCGACGTGACGAGATTCCAGATCGGCGCCTGTTCGGGCACTTCGGCCAGCTCGGCGCGGTCACCGCTGCCGGTCGACTGCGCGAAGCGGACGATCGCCCGCAGGTGGATCGCGTCCTGGCGCGACGTCAGGCGGCCGTTCTCCTGCGTGCGCTGCAGGTACTCGTGGCACACGTAGTTCGACCGGCCCTTCAGCAGCGCGACCGTGACCGGGGCCTGCAATGCGCCGCGCACCATCGGAACATCCTTGCGGAAGAGCTGGTCCTGCAGCGTCTTGGTCCCGGTCGACACGATCACCTTGCCGCCCCACAGCAGCGCGGGCACCAGGTACGCGAAAGTCTTGCCGGTTCCGGTGCCGGCTTCCGCGATCAGCGTCCCGCAGCCGTCGATCGCCGCGGCGACCGCCTGCGCCATCTCGATCTGGCCCTCGCGCGCACGGTAGCCCTGCACGTGCGTCGCGAGCGCGCCGTGGGCGGAGAAGATCTGGGCGAGGGCGGCGTGCCGGTCGGGAGGGAGGGAAGCCAACGCGAGGAGAAGTGGGGGTTGACGCGCCGCCTTGACGGCGGATTGGAAAGGGACGAGGACGGGCCCTGCGCGAACGTCTCAGGCCGGAATGTCCGGAATGAGCTGGATCTGCAGTTGCAGGATCTGGTCCTTGATCTGCAGCTTCTTCTTCTTGAGCCGGCGCAACTGCAGTTCGTCGTGGCCGGGCAGCGCGACCAGTCGTGCGATCACGTCGTCCAGGTCGCGATGTTCGACCTGAAGCGCGATGATGCGGTAATGCGTGACTTGATCTTCCATGCCTGAGATCGCCGTGCGGTGCGTGCCATAATGTGACGTTAACCATTGTAAAGCCGCATCCGCGATGTCCGAGCGTCCAAAAGCCGTAGTCCAGGCCGCGAACAACGCGGCGACCGGATCGCTCCGCATCACCGCCTGCACGGGCCAGCACATCGGCGATCGCGCCGAGCAGCAGGACCGCGTCGGCATCTTCACGTCGCGCCGGCTACCCGATTCCGCCCTGTTCATCCTGGCCGACGGCATGGGCGGCAAGACCGGCGGGGCGATGGCCGCGCAGCAGGTCATGAGCACCGCGAAGAACCTGTTCGCCGAGTACTCGCTCGGCGACTCGATCCAGTCCCTGCTGACCGAGATCGTCAACGAGGCCCACCTCGTCATCCGCCTGTCCGCGCTGTCGACCGAGAAGGAGCCGCACAGCACCCTCGCGGCGCTGGTCGTGCAGCCGCACCGCGCAGACTGGGCGCACGTCGGCGACAGTCGCATCTACCGCTTCCGGGACGGCAAGCTGGCGGGCCGCACCACCGATCATTCCTACGTCGAGCAGCTGGTGACCGAAGGCAAGCTCGATCGCAAGGGCGCGAGTTCGCATCGGCTGTCGAACCTGCTCACGCACGCGCTAGGCACCAACAAGCAGCCGTCGATCGACTTCGGCAGCGTCGACGCGCTCACCGCGGGCGACACGTTCCTGCTTTGCAGCGACGGTCTGTGGCACTACTTCACGGAAATCGAACTCGCGATGCTGCTGGAGACCTATCCGCCCCGCAAGGCGTCGGAGCGGCTGATCCACATCGCGCGCGAACGCGCCGATGGCGGCGGCGACAATTGCACGCTCGCCATCGTCCGCATGGAACCGCTGGAGTCGACGGAAGGCGGTCCCCGCGCAATCCCTGACGTCCAGCCGGCTCGCGCACCGCGCTTCTGAACCCGGCGCGCCCAGCGCGGCCGCGACCGAACCGCGTCAAGGCTTGACGGGCACTGCGGTCTTCGCGTCCTTCGCCGCCTTTTCCTCGGCGCGCCGCTTGCGGTCCGCCGCCTTCGCCGCCACGCGTCGGTCGATCTCCGTCCGGTGGGTCTTGGCCTCGCCGACCTTCGATGCGTGGGCGGCCGCGTTCTTCGCACGCTGCGCGGCATCGTTGCCGGGCACCGGCGGCGGCGTCCGCTTGGCCGCCGGCTTGCGGTCCTGGGTCGACTTGGTCTTCGCCGCCTCGTCGCGCTTGGCCTGCGCCTGCTTGCTGTCGAAATTCTCGCGATTGCGGGCACGCTGTGCGTCGTCGGTCTTCTGGTTGCCCGTGCGTTCGGCTTCCCGTCGCGCGCGATCGGCCTCGGTACGATCGGCCCGGTCCTTCCGCTTGAAGCGGTTGGCTTCGAGTTCGACCGCCGTGATCTCGTCGAGCCGCTTGCGCTGCAGTTCGCGCGCCCGGTCCAGGCAGTCGTTGACGAGAAACGTCTTCGCGCAGCCCTGCGCATCCGACTTGTAGTCCTTCTCGACCTTGCCCTTGGCGCCGGCCGTGGCCGCGAGCGCGGCATCGGCACGCTCGACCGAGTCGATCGACGCCGTGGGGAACTGCGCCCGCAAAGAGCCCAGCTCGGGCCCCGGGCCTGCAGTGGCCGCTGTGGAAAGAGAACCCGCGAACGCCAGGAAGGTGCAAACGGACCGGACCCATCGGAGACCACGAATCGGAGGACGCATGAACGGATTATCGAGCATCACAGGTCGACCCGGGCCGCGCGCCGCTCGGAGCGCAGGTACTCGACCGACTGCATCTCGTGGATGCGGCTCACGGTGCGCTGGAATTCGTTGGCGAGCGTGCCGGCGGTGTACAGCTCCTCGGCCGGCACGGCCGCCGAGATGATCAGCTTCACGCGCCGGTCGTAGCAGACGTCGACCAGCCAGGTGAAGCGCCGCGCCTCCGACGACAGCGCCGCGCTCATCTCCGGCACCTCGGACAGGATCACGGTGTGGAAGCGGTTGGCGAGTTCGAGGTAGTCGTTCTGCGAGCGCGGACCGCCGCACAGCGTCGCGAAGTCGAACCACACCACACCGCCCGCGCGCCGCAGCGCCTTGATGACGCGCGTCTCGATCGTCAGGCGCGCATCCTCGTCGCCGACCTCGGCAATGGCTTCGAAGGCCGTCCGCAAGGCACGGTCGGCGTCGGCGCCGAGCGGCGTGAGATACATCCGTGTCTGCTCGAGCGTGCGGGTGCGGTAGTCGGTCCCGCCGTCGACGTTGAGGATGTCGAGCCTCTCCTCGAGCAACGCGATCGCCGCCAGGATGCGGTCGCGATGCAGGCCGTCCGGATAGAGCGTGTCGGGCCGGTAGTTCGACGTCATCACGAACACCACGCCGAGATCGAACAGCGCCGACAGCAGCCGATGCAGGATCATCGCGTCGGCGATGTCGCTGACGTGGAACTCGTCGAAGCACACCAGCCGATACTTCTTCGCGATGCGCCGCGCGACCTCGTCGAGCGGATCGCTCATGCCCTTGAGCGTATCGAGCTCGTGATGCACGCCGCGCATGAACTCGTGGAAGTGGATGCGCGTCTTGCGGCGCACGTCGACCACCGAGTAGAAGCTGTCCATCAGGAAGCTCTTGCCGCGCCCCACCCCGCCCCACAAATACACGCCACGCGGCGCGGGGCTACGGCTCAATGCCTTCATGAAGGCGTTGGAGTGATTCTTCTTGAACGCGACGAAGTCGTCGTAGAGCTGCTGCAGGCGATCGACCGCGCGACGCTGCGCGTCGTCGGGCTGGAAGCCGCGTCGCGTGACGGCGTCTTCGTAGCACTCGCGAACGTTCACCGCGCGGTCACGCCGACGGACTGCGCGCGGTCAGGCGCGCAGCGGGACGCGATCATGCCGGACACCGCGCTTCAGAAATTGAGCGTGCGCTTGTCGACGGCGAGCGCGGCTTCCTTGGTCGCCTCGGACAGCGACGGGTGTGCGTGGCAGATGCGCGCGATGTCCTCGGCCGACGCCTTGAACTCCATCGCGACGACCGCCTCGGCGATCAGCTCCGAGACGTTCGGTCCGACCATGTGCACGCCGAGGATCTCGTCGGTCTTGGCATCCGCGATCACCTTGACGAGCCCGGTGGTGTCCCCCATCGCCCGCGCCCGGCCGTTGGCCATGAACGGGAAGCTGCCGGCCTTGTAGGCGCGGCCTTCGGCCTTGAGCGCCTGCTCGGTCTGGCCGACCCACGCGATCTCGGGGTGCGTGTAGATCACCCACGGCACGGTGTTGAAGTCGATATGCGGCTTCTGGCCGACGATGCGCTCGGCCACGGCCACGCCCTCTTCCTCGGCCTTGTGCGCGAGCATCGGGCCGCGCACGACGTCGCCGATCGCCCAGACGTTCTCGAGGCTGGTCCTGCAGTCACCGTCGACGGTCACGAAGCCCCGCTCGTCCCGCGCGAGGCCGACCGCCTCGACGTTGAGGCCATCGGTGTTCGGCACGCGGCCGATCGACACGACCAGTCGGTCGAACACGCCCTTGTGCGACTTGCCATCGGCGTCGTCGTACTCGACGGTGACGTTGGTCTTGCCCGTCGTGACCTTGGTGATCTTGACGCCCAGCGTGATGGACAGGCCCTGCTTGTCGAAGGCCTTGCGCGCCTCCTTGGCGACCTGCTCGTCGACCGCGCCGAGGAACGCCGGCAGCGCCTCGAGCACGGTGACCTCGGCGCCGAGCCGGCGCCACACGCTACCCATTTCGAGGCCGATGACGCCGGCGCCGATCAGGCAGAGCTTCTTCGGGACTTCACCGATCGCAAGGGCCCCGGTATTGGACAGCACGAGCTTCTCGTCGAACGGCGCGTCCGGCAACGCGCGCGGGTTCGAGCCGGTGGCGACGACGACGTGCTTGCCCACGATCGACTCGTCGGCGGCGCCTGCGCGCGTCACGTTGATCTCGTAGCCGCCGTCGACCTTGCCGACGAACGCACCGAGCCCGAGGAACGACGCGACCTTGTTCTTCTTGAACAGGTAGGTGATGCCGTCGTTGTTCTGCTGGACGACCTTCTCCTTGCGCTTCTGCATCTGTCCGAGGTCGAGCGTCAGCCCGGTGACGTTGATGCCGTGGTCCTTGAACTCGTGACCCACTTCCTCGTAGTTCTCGGACGACTGCAGCAGCGCCTTCGACGGGATGCAGCCGACGTTCGTGCAGGTGCCGCCGAGCGCGGAGCCGCCCTTGGCGTTCTGCCAGGCGTCGATGCAGGCGACCGACAGGCCGAGCTGCGCTGCGCGGATGGCCGCGATGTAGCCACCGGGTCCGCCCCCGATCACGACGACGTCGAAGTTCTTGCTCATGGTGTGTTTGTCTTCAGGAAGTGGGCGTCGCCACGCGCGGGCGACGCGTCGGGACTGTCAATGTGCGACCGGACGCGCAGGATGCAAGCGGCTACCGCTCGGGCGGGACGAAGATCCACAGCAGCACGTACGGGATGAAGCCGAAACCGGCGAAGAGGATGCCGATCACGAACAGCAGCCGGACGATCCAGCTCTCGATCCCCGTCAGCTGCGCCAGACCGCCGCACACGCCGCCGACCCAGCGGTCGGACAGCGAGCGCCGCAAGCTGTTGATCGCGGTGGCGTCGGGACCCAGGCCAGCGGAAGGCGGCTGCGTGAACAGCCGCGCCTTCGCGGCGTCGAACTCCGCGTCGGTGAGCCGACCCGCGTCGCGCTGAGCGGCCAGCCGTTCGATCTCGTCGGCGAGGGACATGGCGCTCAGAGGTCGAGCAGGATGCGCGCCGGGTCTTCCAGCGCTTCCTTCATCGCGACCAGCGCCAGCACCGCCTCGCGGCCGTCGATGATGCGATGGTCGTACGACAGTGCGAGATAGTTGACCGGCCGGATCACGACCTGGCCGTTCTCGACCCACGGACGGTCCTTGGTCGCGTGCACGCCGAGGATGGCCGATTGCGGCGGGTTGATGATCGGCGTCGACAGCATCGAGCCGAAGGTGCCGCCGTTCGAGATCGAGAACGTGCCGCCGGTGAGGTCCTCGATCGCCAGCTTGCCGTCCTTCGCCTTGGCGCCGAACTCCGCGATCTTCTTCTCGATGTCCGCGAAGCTCATCTGGTCGACGTTGCGCAGGATCGGCACGACGAGGCCACGCGGCGAGCTGACCGCGATGCCGATGTCGAAGTAGCCGTGATAGACGATGTCGGTGCCGTCGACCGACGCGTTGACGATCGGGTACTTCTTCAACGCGTACAGCGCGGCCTTCAAGAAGAACGACATGAAGCCGAGCTTGATACCGTGTTCCTTCTCGAACTTGTCCTTGTAACGCGTGCGCATCTCGATCACCGGGGCCATGTTGACCTCGTTGAAGGTGGTCAGGATGGCTGCCGTGGACTGCGACTGGATCAGGCGTTCGGCCACGCGCTGGCGCAGGCGCGACATCGGCACGCGCTGCTCGCTGCGGCCGTCGAGCATCGCGTCGTCCGTGAGGTTGGCCGGCACGCTGGTCGTGGGAGTCGGCGCACGGGTCGACGGGAGGTTGGCCGGGGCCGGCTTGGCGGCACCCGACGCGACGGCACCGAGCGCATCCCCCTTCGTGATGCGCCCGTCCTTGCCGGAGCCGGCGACCTGCCCGGGAGCGACGTTGTTCTCGACCATGATCTTGGCGGCCGACGGCATGGCGATCGGCGCGGCGGCGGTCGGGGCGGCAGCGGCAGCCTGCGGAGCAGGTGCCGGCGCGGCCGGCGCCGGAGCCGGTGCCGTCTCGGCGGGCGCCGCCGACGTGGCGCCGACCTTGCCGTCGGTGTCGATCTTCGCGATGACCTGATCCGAGGTGACCGTGCTGCCGTCGGGCATGACGATCTCGCCCATCACCCCGGCCACCGAAGCCGGTACTTCCATCACGACCTTGTCGGTCTCGATCTCGACCAGGATCTCGTCACGCGCCACCGCATCGCCCGTCTTCTTCTTCCATTGCAGCAGGGTCGCTTCCGAGACGGACTCGGACAGCTGCGGGACTTTCACTTCGACGAGGGCCATGCGGTACTCCGTGTTTGTTTGATGGATCGACGCTGCCGTATTCGTCGTTCCCGTGCGTGCGGGAACCCAGCGTCGTGAAAGGTTGGCGGCGAGCGCCACGCGGTCCCCGCTCTCGCGGGGACGACCGACCGGTTACTTGCTCAGCACCAGCCCGCGAGCGCGGCCGAAGGCCGACTGGATCAGCGCCTTCTGCTGTTCGTTGTGCTTCGCGTAGTAGCCCACGGCCGGCGATGCGGACGCCGGGCGGCCGGCGTACGACAGCTTCTGGTTGTCATCGAGGTTCTCGAGCAGGTTGTGCTGGATCTGGAACCACGCGCCCTGGTTCTGCGGCTCGTCCTGGCACCAGACGATCTCGGTCGCGTGCGGATACTTCTTCAGCTCGTTCGAGAACGCCTTGTGCGGGAACGGATAGAGCTGCTCGAGCCGCAGGATCACGGTGTCCTCGCGGTCGCCGCGGGCGGTGCGCAGTTCGTAGTAGACCTTGCCCGAGCACACGATGACGCGCTTGATCTTTTTCGCATCGAGGTCGGTCGAGGTCTCGGGGATGACGGTCTGGAACTGGCCGCGCGCGAGCTCGTGCAGGTCGGACACCGCCTCCTTGTGCCGCAGCAGCGACTTCGGCGTGAGGATCACCAGAGGCTTGCGGAACAGCCTGATCATCTGCCGGCGAAGCAGGTGGAAGACCTGCGCGGGCGTGGTCGGCTGGACCACCTGCATGTTGTTGTCGGCACAAAGCTGCAGGAAGCGCTCGGGACGGGCCGACGAGTGCTCCGGGCCCTGCCCTTCGTAGCCGTGCGGCAGCATCAGCGTGAGACCCGACACGCGGCCCCACTTGACCTCGCCCGACGAGATGAACTGGTCGATCACGACCTGCGCGCCGTTGACGAAGTCGCCGAACTGCGCCTCCCAGATGACGAGCGTGTTGGGCTCCGCCGACGAGTAGCCGTATTCGAATGCCAGCACTGCCTCCTCGGACAGAACCGAGTCGATCACGTTGAACGGCGCCTGGCCGTCGGACACGTTCTGCAGCGGGATGTAGGTGCCGGCGTCGAAGCGCTCGCGGTTCTGGTCGTGCAGCACCGCGTGGCGGTGCGTGAACGTGCCGCGGCCCGAATCCTGCCCGGTGATGCGGACCGCGAAGCCCGAGGCGACCAGCGACGCGAACGCGAGATGCTCACCCATGCCCCAGTCGAGCAGCTGGTCGCCCCGGGCCATCTTGGAGCGGTCGGCGATCACCTTCTCGACCAGCGGGTGCGGCTTGAAGTTCTGCGGCAGCGCGGTGATGCGCGCGCCGATGCGCTTGAGTTCCGTCATCGGCACCGCGGTGTCGGCCGAATCGGTCCACTTGCGGTTCAGGAACGGCATCCAGTCGACGGCGTACTTGCTCTTGAAGTTCGACAGCACCGGGTCGACGGTCAGTTTGCCCGCGTCCATCGCGGCGCGGAAGTCGGCGACGAACTGCTCGGTCTCGGCCTCGGACATCACGCCCTGCGCGACCAGCCGGTCGGCGTAGAGCTTGCGGGTGCCCGGGTGCTGCGCGATCTTCCGGTACATCATCGGCTGCGTGAGCGCCGGCGTGTCCTGCTCGTTGTGGCCGAGCTTGCGGAAGCACACGATGTCGATCACGACGTCGCGCTTGAACTTGGTGCGGTAGTCGCACGCGATCTGCGTCGCGAGGATGACCGCGTCGGGATCGTCGCCGTTCACGTGCAGCACCGGCGCCTCGATCATCTTGACCACGTCGGTGCAGTACAGCGTGGAGCGCGAGTCGCGCGGGTCCGACGTCGTGAAGCCGATCTGGTTGTTGATGACGATGTGGATCGTGCCATGCGTGCCGTAGCCGCGCGTCTGCGCGAGGTTCAGCGTCTCCATCACGACGCCCTGGCCCGCGAAGGCCGCGTCGCCATGGACAAGGATCGGGAGCACCTGGCTGCCGTCCTGGTCGCCGCGACGATCCATCCGTGCCTTGCACGAACCTTCGACGACCGGGTTGACGATCTCGAGGTGGGAAGGATTGAAAGCGAGTGACAGGTGGACCGGACCGCCGGGCGTGGACACGTCGCTCGAGAATCCCTTGTGGTACTTGACGTCGCCCGACGGCAGGTCGTCGACGTGCTTGCCTTCGAACTCGGCGAACAGCTCCGACGGCATCTTGCCCAGCACGTTGACCAGCAGGTTCAGGCGGCCGCGGTGGGCCATGCCGATGACGATCTCCTGCACGCCCTGGCTGCCGCAGCGCTGCACGACCTCGTCGATGGACACGATGAAGCTCTCGCCGCCTTCGAGCGAAAAGCGCTTCTGGCCGACATAGCGCGTCGCGAGGTAGCGCTCGAGGCCTTCGGCGGCGGTGAGGCGGTCCAGGATGTGCTTGCGCTCGGCGGCGCCGTAGCTGGGATTGGCGCGGATCGACTCGAGTCGCTCCTGCATCCAGCGCTTCTCCTGCGGATCGCTGACGTACATGAACTCCGCGCCGATCGAGCCGCAGTAGGTTTCGCGCAGCGCCTGGACGATCTCGCGCAGCGACGCCTCCTCGAAGCCGAAATAGGTGTTGGGCGCCGGATAGATCGTCGCCATGTCCGCTTCGGTGAAGTCGTAGAACGCGGGCTCGAGCTCGGGGATCTGCGGCCGCTCCTGGCGCTTCAGCGGATCGAGGTTCGCCCAGCGCGCGCCGAGGAAGCGGTAGGCGGCGATCAGTTGCTGGACGTAGACCTGCTTGGTCGCCAGGACGTCGTTGGCCGCGTTTGGCGGCGTGAGACGGCGGTCGCGCGAGCGCTGCGCGAACGAGGTGACGATCGGCGCGTGCGGGACGTCGATGGCATTGCTGCCGTCGGGCGCAGGCACGTGCGCGAGCTGGTCGAAGTACTCGCGCCAGTGGTCGGCGACCGAGCCGGGATTGTTCAGGTAGGACTCGTAGAGCTCTTCGACATACGGGGCGTTGCCGCCGAAGAGATAGGAATCGAGACGCGATTCTTGCATCATGTCGCTGCACCTTTCCTCGGGTATCCCGAGTGCCGAGTGGGTGATCCCGGGGCGGGATCAACCTCCGCTTCACGACCATGTCGATCGGCAGATCTGCCGGTCGCGCGAGGCATGAAGGATGCGCATGCGACCCGGAAAAGGCCGTAAGAATAGCACTTGGACCCCTCCTTATCCAGGCGTGCCGGGACGCGGTGATGGCCGGTGACGCGCCTCCCCGGCCGGGGACGGCCCGCCGGGCACCCTCCGTTTGCGGATCGAGAATGCCGATGCAGAGGCCTTCGCACCAGCTGACGATGACGGTGTTGATGACGCCCGACATGGCGAACTTCAGCGGCCACGTGCACGGCGGCAGCATCCTCAAGCTGATCGACCAGGTGCCCTATGCGTGCGCGAGCCGCTATGCGGCGCGCTACGTCGTCACGCTGAGCGTCGACCAGGTGATGTTCCGCCAGCCGATCCCTGTCGGCTAACTGGTCGATTTCCTCGCGCGTGTCAACCACACCGGCACGTCGTCGATGGAAGTGGGGATCAAGGTCGTGGCGCAGAACATCCTCACGCAGGCCAAGCGCCACGTGAACAGCTGCTTCTTCACGATGGTCGCGCTCGACGACCGGCGCCAGCCGGTGACGGTCCCGCCGCTCGCGCCGGCCACGCCGGACGAGCAGCGGCGCCACGATGCGGCGCTGCTGCGCAAAGCGCTGCGGGCCGAACTGCACGCGCGCTTCCACGAGACGATGAAGGCGAACGCGCCCTGAGCGACGTTTCGTGAAACGGCCCGCGCTGGTTTCACGCGTCCTCAGGCCGCGTCCGCGACCACGCGTTCGAATGCGACCCGGGCGGCAGCGGCGTCGGGCCAGCGATCCTCGGGCTTGGGCGACAGCAGTCGCGCCACGAACGCGTCGAACGCCGGCGACAGGTCCGGCCGCAGCCGACTGGGGACGATCGCGTCGCCGCGCAGGATGTTGCGCAGCGTCGCGCCGCCCCGGTCGCCCTTGACCGGATTGATTCCCGTCGCGGCCTCGACGAGCACGAGGCCGAGGCTGAACAGGTCGGATGCCGGGCCGAAGGTCTGACCGCTCAATTGTTCGGGCGACATGTACGCCGGCGTTCCCACGATCGTGCCGACCGATGTCAGGTCGTCGCGGCCGCGCGCATGCTCGACGGCGAGCCCGAAGTCGATCAGCTTCGGCACCCGCGCCGCGGTGATCACGATCGACGACGGCTTGATGTCGCGATGGACGATGCCGCGCGCGTGCAGGAACGCGAGCGCGTCGAGGATCGGCACGAAGATCGTGCCCAGTTCAGGCAACGGCAGCGGTGCACGGCTCGCCAGCAGCGCCTGCAGGCTGTCGCCGGCGACGTGCTCCATCGCCATGAAGCGGAACGCCCGGCCGTCCCGGTCCCGACCGCTGCCGCTGTCGACCACGCCGGCGATGTTGGGATGCACGCCGACGTCCAGCAGGATGCGGATCTCGCGCTCGAATCGCGCGGTCCAGTTCGGGTCGTCGCTCAGGCTCGACAGCAGCCGCTTGATCGCCACGCGCGCCTTCGTCGTGCGGTCCTCGGCCAGGTAGACCTCGCTCGATCCGCCGAACGCGAGACGTTCGATGACGGCGTAGCGGCTGCCGAAATCGATCTCGATCGGCGCTTGCGACGCCGGGCTTTCGCGAACGCTCGCCGGCGCCATCGGCGACGGCATCACGGGCGGCACCTGGGATGGAGCGACGCCGAACAGATCGTCCAGCGACTGCGGGACGGGAGCCGCCACCACGGTCGCGTTCGGCAGCTGGAAACGATGCGTGAGATTGAAATAGACCAGCAGTTGTTCTTCCGACAGCGCCGAGAAGTTGACATCGTCGCCGACGTCGGCGTCGTGCATCGTGAGCAGGCGACGGATGGCGGCGTCCTCCGCGAAGGGCAGCAACGACGGGGGCAACGCGAGACCGCCCGGGGTCTGGACCACGGTGATGGCGTCCAGCGCGGCGTCGGTGTAGCCCGGGCCCGACAGCATCGCGAGCGGATCGCTTGCGGGCCGCAACGTCGCGCGCAGCGCACGCTCGAACACGCCCAGCAGCGACGGCTGGTCGCGCAGCACGCCGAACAGCCGCGCGAAGCTCTGCTGGATCACCACGATCTTGGCCAGTCGCACCGGCGTCACGTCGCCCTCGCCGCTGCGCGCCCGTGCGAGGTACCACTGCAGCGCGTAGGTATTGATCACGCGCTTCAACTCGCGCGGATTGCGCGCGAGGCCGCCCAGCATCACCTCGCGGCAGCGGTCGTCGGGAAAGCGCACGTCGAGCTTCTCGACGTAGCCGCGCAGGTCCGCGTCCATCAGTGGCGGCAGGTGGAACGGCAACTGGACGATCTTGCTCAGGTACTCGCCCTGCGCGACCGCGTCGTCGGGATACTTCTTCTCGAGCGCGCGCTGCAGGACGGCGATGTCGACACCGAGCACGAACACGCAGCCGGGGACGTCGAGGAACACCTTGATCGTGTCGAGCACCTCGAGCGCCTTGTCCGCGCCGCAGCGGTCGAGGTCGTCGATGAAGACGACGACGTGCTGCCCGCCCGGCACCGCCTCGACGATGTGCGCGAACTGCGTACGGAAGCGGTCGAGGAAGCCGATGTGGCTCTGGAAGTCGAGCGACTTGTAGAGCGTGAAGTCGGCGCCGATGCGCTCGCGGACGAGCTGTGCGGCGGGACGCAGCACGGTGCCGTAGAACAGCGCCAGCGACGCGCCGAGGCCTCCGAGTTGGGTGACGGTGCGGCCCGTCTCGGTCGGGAACAGCAGCGACAGCAGATATCCCGCGAGCAACGGGATGAGCACGCCCAGGATGGTGACGAGCACCCGCGGCAGCGCCATCATCCACTGAGAGGCATCGATGCCGCGATCGTGCAGGCCGAGCGCGAAGCGGATCTTCTGCCGCCAGGTCAGCGTGCGCGACAGCGTCGACATCAGCGACTGCAACAGCGCCGCCCAGATCTCGTCTTCCTTGCTGTAGAGCCACGCGTTGAACCACACCGTCTGCAGCTTCCTGGCTTCGAGCCGTCCCTGCAGCATGCGCATCAGCGTGCTCTTGCCCGTGCCCCAGCGACCGAAGACGCCCATGATGATCGGCGTCTTGGTCTGCGGATCGAGGATCACCGCGCTCAGCGCGTCGACGAACTGCGCGAAGTTCAGCAGGTCGACGTTCGACGGCTGGTCGTCGAGCAGCGGCGTCGACGCGTGGCTGGCATCGCTCATCGGACGAACCCTCCGGATCGATCGTTCACGCGAGCGTGTCGGACCAGATGTTGCGCGCCCAGCGCGCCGCGTATGCGGCCTCGGCCGTCGACCGCGCCGCGGAGACGCCGCCCGAGCCGGGAATGGTCCGGAAGGTCTTCTCCGCTTCGACGTAGGCATGCACGCTGGAGGTGTACATCGCCTCCGTGCCGCTGACGTAGCTGCAGCAGGTGTTCGTCAGCATCGGCTCGCGGTCGGGCGCGTCGCCCGCGAGTTCGGCGACGTTCGCCGCGGCCGCCACCTTGCCGTGGCCGTTGGCCATGTGCGCGGACTTGGGCATCGCCGGCGCGGCCAGGATCGAGTCGCCCAGGACATGCACGTCGCGCGCGGCCGTCGACGCGAAGGTGCGGTAGTCGACCGATGCCCATCGCGACCCGTCGCCGACCAGGCCCGCGCGCGCGAGGATGTCGCCGGCCCGTATCGGCGGCAGTACGTTCAGCACGTCGGCACGGACCTCCTCCGCGATCTCGAAGCGCAGCGTCATCGACTTCTCGTCGACCGCCACGGCCTTGTGCAGCGGCCGGTACTCGACCATGCCGGGATAGAGCTCGGCCCACGCCTTGTGGAACAGCGCGGGCTTCGACACGACTGCGGGGTTGGCATCGAGGACAAGCACCTTCGAACGCGGCCTGTTCGCCTTCAGCCACGCCGCCACGACACAGGCACGCTCGTGCGGCCCGGGCGGGCAGCGGTACGGCGCTTCGGGGATCGCGATCGCGAACGTGCCGCCGTCGCGCATCGCCTCGAGCTGGCGCCGCAGCGCCTCGGTCTGCGGGCCGGCCGTCCAGGCCTGCAGGACGCGACCGCCGGCCCGTGCGGACGCGAGTCCTTCGATCGCATCGAAGACGAGGTCGGCGCCGGGCGACACCACCAGCCTGTCGTAGCGGATCTCGTCGGCGCGCGCGAGCCTGACCGCTTTCCGCTCGACGTCGATGGCCGTCACGGTGTCGCGGACGATCGAGACGCCGTGGCGCGTGCGCAGCGTGTCGAACGACATCGTGAGGTCGGCCATGCGCCGCTGCCCGCCGACCACGAGGTTCGATACGGGGCACGACACGAAGGACCGGCTCGGCTCGATCAGCACGACATCCACCCGGCCGTCCGACAGCAGCCGCACGTCCTTCGCGGCGGTCGCGCCACCGAAGCCGCCGCCGACGACCGCGACGCGGGGACGAGGCGACGCGCCCGGCGATGTCGCGCAGCCCGCGATCGCCGACAGCGTGGCGCCGCCGGCGATGCCCTGCAGCAGGGCGCGTCGCTTCATGGTCGCCCCGCGGGCAGGCTCGCGAAATAGCGCGCCAGGACGTCGATCTGCCGGTCGGTGTATCCCCGGGCGATCTGGTGCATCACGGTCGCGTCGCGACTGCGGTCGCGAAAGGCGCGCATCTGCGTGACCAGCGACGCCTGCGGATAGCCGGCCAGAGGCACCATCGCCGATCCCGGCACCGCCGCACCGTCGGTGCCGTGGCAGGCCGCGCAGGTCGCCGCGAGCGAGCGCACCTGCAGGGTCGCACCCGCCGCAGGCACGGGGGCCGTCTGGCCGGTCGCGCTGCCCTGGGCGGCGAGCGAGAGCGCGCCCAGCAGGACCTGCGCACCCAGTCGAGCTTCGAATGTCATGGCGCCTTTCTCACGGACGGACCGCCGGTGTCTCGACCGGCAGCCCCGCCGCACGTTGCTTGAGATACAGCTCGAGGTCCACCGCCTCCGGTGCGTCGTCGCCGAACGGCTCGGCCCGCACCCCGGTCATGCAGCCGCGGATGCGCCGGGCCAGCGAGCCGACACTCTGCCACTCAAGCCGGTAGATCGGATAGCCGGTGGGATGGCCCTGCGGGATGACGCTGCCGGCCAGGCGACGCCCCGCGTTGGCGTCGTGACATTGTGCGCACGACAGGTCGAGCTGGCCCATGCGCTGCCGGAACAGGGCTTCGCCCCGCGCACGCCCCGGCGCGAGACGCGCATCGGCGGGCGGCGCGACGGGCTGGCCGCGCGACGGGCGGGCGACGAAGGCTTCGAGCGCCAGCAGCGTGTCGTTCTCGCGATCGAGGCGCGGCGCCCGCTGGTGCCGCACGCGGCACGCGTTGATGCGGCCCGACAGGGTGACCGGCGCACCGCTCGCGTCGTCGAACGCCGGATAGCGCGCCGCGACGCCGCGCATGCTGGTCGCCGCGTCGCCGTGGCAAGACGCGCACCAGCGCTCGTCGGCGCCTGCCTTCGTCGACCACAGCGCTTCGCCTTCGCCGACCCACAGCGTGCCGGGGTTCGACGTCTCGTCGTCCTGCATCGCGCGCAGCGCGGGGGTCATGAAGTCGTACCCCGAGCGCCGGTCGTCGGGCGCCGGCTG
>Ga0209724_1001280_pt1 | contig 23062 bp, 20 predicted proteins | sample grotaG_FD_184143 | JGI IMG/M metagenome (GOLD analysis project Ga0209724, IMG submission 184143) | Glacier valley bacterial and archeal communities from Borup Fiord, Nunavut, Canada, to study Microbial Dark Matter (Phase II) -... | ecosystem: Environmental > Aquatic > Freshwater > Ice > Glacier ...
GGAGCTCGCCAAGCTCTGGTTGGTCGAACGCTATCCGGTGGATAGCTCTCTTCGAGTTTCTCGACGGAGATACGTGCCGCAGTCACCGTGTTCTCTGCGACCTTCACGAGATCGCGATAGAGCGGGAGTCGTTGCTCGGCCTTGGCCGAATGCCGGATCGCCATTGCCCGGCGCTTGGCTCGCTTGTGATGATTGACGAACTCGAGCTCGACGTAGCCTCCCGCCTCGTGGAGTAGTCGCGTGAGCACGCGAACACAATCGACGAGCAAGCTCGAATCGGTAGGCTCGTGAATTGCGGCTTTGATTACGGTCGAATCGCTTCGTAGCCGGCGTCCATCTTCGATCTCGAGTACCTGCGCGTAATGAACAAGAGAGTGGTTGATTCGCTCGAGGGTCGCCGCGCGCACGAGTTTGAAGTTGCGCTGCAGCGCCGACTTCTTGGGTGCCTTATCCGCGAATCCGATCAAGCAGAACGCGCGATAGCTCTGCGAGTCCAACAAGTGAAACGCCAGGCCCTCGTAGCTGAATCCATTTGCTTGTTTGATCACGAGTGCTCGCACCGTCTGCTCGCCGCTCATACCGGAACGGCCGCGGTCGGCCGAGATGCCACCCGCGAGCAGATCCGCTTGGATCCACCGCGCAAACTCCGGATGGGCGTCGAGGATCGCCCGAACGACTTGAAGCTCACGAACGTGCCCGTGTCCGAAAGGCGCTGGAATCAGTGGCAGTTGTTCGCGTACACTTCGGCGCATTCGGGGACCTCGGGTGTGGAGGACGTTAAGCACCCGAAGTACCTGGGGGCCCCGATACTTTATTTCCGGAATCCTCGTCGAGGATTTAGCCCTTTCGGTACGCTTAGTTAGCCGTTTCGGGACGGGAACTAGCTAGAGCTAGCTAGCTAACACTACTGCGTCATAATTCGGCGCCGAATTCCGGATTAGTTCCGATCAGTTGAGCGATTCCTCGTCGAGACGGCGGCACGTGACCCGCCGATGTGATCAAAGAGTGAATGGCGGTTCTGATGAATGCTGCAGGGCAGCGGCGGCTATCGGACTACTTTGACCGAATTGGGGCACTGCTCGGTCGAAAGGGTCGGCGCGAGTCATTCGCGCTCTACGCCGAGGGCGTGTTCGGCGACGGCGAGCGGAAGAGCATCGAACCAATCGCCGCTCGCGCGTGTGCGGACCCGTCACGTGCAGATGCCGAGCACCAGCGCCTGTTGCACTTCGCACTCGACGCGCCGTGGAGCGATGACGACGTTCGACGCGAAGCCGCACGCTATGCGCTCGAGGCGATGACGGCTCGCGAGCCCGTTGATTCGTGGATCATCGACGACACGGGCTTCTTGAAGCAGGGGAAACACTCCGTCGGTGTTCAGCGGCAGTACACCGGATCGGCAGGCAAGACGACCAACTGCCAGATCGGCGTCAGCCTCACGGTAGCGACCCGCACGGAGCAGGTGCCGATCGATTTTGCGTTGTACCTACCCGAGACCTGGACAGGGGACCGTGCTCGTCGGCAAGAGGCGCGCATTCCCGACGATGTTCAGTTCGCGACCAAGACCGAGCTTGCGCTCCAACTGCTCCAGCGCGCGGTCGACAACGGCATTGCTCCCGGTCTCGTCCTGGCAGATCAGGCCTATGGAACAGCCCGAGAGTTTCGCAAGGGCATCCGCGAAATGGGGTTGCACTACGGCGTCGCCGTCGACAATCGGACGGTCGTCATGGTGTTCGACAAGCTCGGCCGACGACGCGAGGAGATCATCAGCATCATCGACCTCGCGCACCGCATCGACGCGCAAGGTGGTCTTCGACGATGTACGTGGCGGCAGGGCACCAAGGAAGCGCTCTCCGCTCGGTTCGCCCTGCGACGAGTCGTTCCCGCCTACGACAACGCTCATGGGATCGAGAAGCGCGAGCCGGTGTGGCTGCTGATCGAATGGCGCGACAACGAAGCTGCCCCGGCAAACTGCTTCCTCTGCTCTCTCCCAGGCCGAATCACCAAGAAGCAGCTCGTGAAGCGAGTCATGCAGCGGTGGCGCATCGAACGCACGTACCAAGATCTCAAGGACGAACTCGGCCTCGACCACTACGAAGGCCGCCGCTTTCCCGGCTGGCATCACCACGTCTCGGTCGTCCTGTGCTGCTACGCGTTCGTCATTGCCGAACGTGTGCGGCATTTCCCCCCCTCGGCCAGACGGCCGGTGGAAGACAACTCGCAGTCGCTCTCGGCCTGAACGTCACTTCGCCGACAGCTTCGCAACCATGCGCCTCGCGATCGCACGGGCCATCGCGCGCTGGCTCCCTCGCTGCCCGACGTGCCACGCGCCTCGCCACACAGGCATCCATCGTCCTCTAACGTGACGCAGTAGTGCTAACTAACCGGTCGCCAATCCGGTCGGCAACACGAAGCCGACCGGGACCGGGAAGCCCGAGAACAACCCTCCTCGGCTGGCCCGGCATGTGGCCGACCGTCGCGCCGACGGCCGCCGTCGCGCCGACGGCCGCCGTCGCGCGGCCGTGCTCGATCAGCTCGGACGACAGTCCGCTCGGCTCCGGCACGCGAGCTATGTGGCGACTAGGAGGCTGTCCTCATCTATCTCCAGGTCATGCACGACGATCAGGAGGCCGCGATCGACACCGTGCCCGAGGTCGAGCTCGGGCTCGTCGGGACGCCGACGTACGCGATCACGTTCACCGTGACCCGCACGCCCCAAAGATGACTTAGAGGTAGCCGATCGCGGTCTGCAGGCGATCGACGGCAATCAGCTCGAGCCCCGAACGATCGCTGATGCGCTTGGCATTCTGCGCCGGCAAGATCGCGCGCTCGAAGCCGAGCCGCGCGGCTTCGGCGAGGCGCTGCTCGCACAGCGTGACCGCACGGATCTCACCGGCGAGCCCGACCTCGCCGAACATCACGGTGCGCGCATCGATCGCGCGCCCGCGAGCCGACGACGCGATCGCGCACGCGATGCCCAGATCGATCGCCGGCTCGGCGAGCCGGATGCCGCCGGCGACGTTGACGAACACGTCGCGATCGAGCACGTCACACCCGGCGCGCTGCGCGAGTACGGCGAGGAGCAAGGCGACGCGATTGCTATCGACACCCGCCGCGGTGCGCCGGCCGAACGTGGCAACGGCGGGTGCGACGAGCGCCTGGATCTCCACGAGGAGTGGCCGCGTGCCATCCGCGGACGCGACAACGACCGAGCCGGGTGCACCGATCGCTCGCTCCGCGAGTAGATGGGCCGATGGATTCGCGACCTCGGCCATCCCGGCGCCGACCATCTCGAACACACCGATCTCTTGCGTCGAACCGAACCGATTCTTGTGCGCGCGCAGGATCCGGTACGGCCCGCCATCGCCTTCGAGCTGGAGCACCGCATCGACGAGGTGCTCGAGGGTCTTGGGGCCCGCGAGCCCACCATCTTTCGTCACGTGACCCACGATCACGACCGGGGTGCCGGTGGTCTTCGCGAACTGGACGAGCCGGCTCGCGCACTCACGCACTTGCGCGAGCGAGCCCGGGATCGAATCGAGCGCTGGCGTATACACGGTCTGGATCGAATCGACCGCGAGCACGGCCGGGCGCGCCGCGATCGCGTGAGCGAGGATCTTCTCGACATCGGTCTCGGCAACGATCGAGATCGCATCGCGCGCCGCGCCGACCCGGCGCGCGCGCATCGCGGTCTGCGCGACGGATTCTTCGCCGGTCGCATAGAGCACGGTGCCCGAGGCGCACAGCCCGGCGAGCGCCTGGATCAGCAGGGTAGATTTGCCGACGCCCGGATCACCGCCGAGGAGCACCGCGGAGCCGGCGACGAGGCCTCCACCGAGCACGCGATCGAGCTCGCCGATGCCCGCGACGAGGCGCGTGCCATTGATCTCGACGACGCCGGTGATCGACTGAGGCCCTTCGCCCACAGCGACGCCGCTCGAGCTCGGCCGCGGCATCGCGACCTCGGCGAACTGCTCGACGAGCGAGTTCCATTCCTGGCAAGCCGGACAGCGACCGAGCCACTTGGTCTCTTCGTGGCCGCACTGCTGGCACACGTGGACGCTCTTCGGCGCCTTCACCGCCCTGATCTTGGCCATGGCTGGGTCATACCAGCCTGATCTGACGTTCAGCTCAGGCGCTTGCGCAGCGAGTCTTGCTTCTGCTGCAGCTTCTCGGCGAGGTCTCTCTTGCCGAGCTCGTGCGCGCGGACTGCGCCAATCCCCAGCCACTTGAGCGCGCGGCTCACGCTACCCGCGGCGAGGAACGCGCGGCTTGCCGAGAGCGCGACCGCGACATCGCCATGATCTTCTTCATGGCGGCGCTCGAACATCGCCTCGGCGCGATCGAGCAACCCCGCGCTGACGTACATGTCCGCGAGGCCGTCGCGCATCGCACCGATCCGAGGCGCGCCGTGCGGCATCGTCGCGAGCGACGCGGTGTACGCGTCGGTGAATTCTTCGTAGATCTTGATCGTGGTCTCGGGCGCGCCCGGCGACAGCGAGACCAGGAGCTCGAGGAACGGGGCGTAGAACAGGTAGTTGTCGATCGGACAGCGCAGTACGCCGATCACTTCTTCGCGCCCGAGCGCCGCGCCTTCGTGCGCCGCGGCTGCGATAGTCGCGGCTTCGATCGCGTTGCCCGAGCCGCCGAAGCGCTCGCGCGCCGCGACCAACCCGTGCTCGCGCACGACCTCCGAGACCCGCTCGGCCCGTGCGACATGCTCGGTGATCCCGGACCAATCGAGCAGCTGGGGCTCGCTCGGTGCGGCCGGCGCCACGAACGCCAGGGTGAAGTGGCTCTCGTATGTCGCCCCGTCCACAGTGAGTGCCGCGCGAGCCGCAGCGATCTCCTCGGGGGAGAGCCAGCTGATCCTCATGCGGACAGCGTACCACGCAGCGCTACTTCTTCTTCGGCGGACTCTTCGTGGGCGGCTTCTTGCTATCGGCGCCGCAGTTCGCATTGCCCATCGCCGCGCACTCGTCGGTAACGCGCTTCACGCCATCGGTCGCTGACGAGTCGCCCTTCTTGAGCTTCAGGTAGTGCGAGAACGCATCGGCCGATTTGTCGTTGTCGTGGTTCTCCTTGTACATGTAGCCGAGGTCGAACCAGCCGTCGGCATTCGCGGGATCGAGCTCGGTCGCGCGCTCGTACTGGAGAATCGCCTTGTCGATGTCCTGCTTGCGGCGATACGCGACCGCGAGGTCGAAATGATATTGAGCGTCGTTGTCGTTCAGTGCGACTGCGGCCGACAGCGCCTTGATCGCATCGTCATCGCGCTTCGCGAATCGATACGCGACGCCGAGGTTGTGCTGCCAATCGGCGTTGTCGGGCTTGAGCTTGACGGCCATCTCGAGGTTGAGGATCGCGTTCGGGTAGTCGTACTTCTTGCGCTGGACCGTACCGAGCCACGCACGAATCTCCGCATCCTTCGGGTTCAACTTGCATGCGGTCTGCAAGGCTGCGAGCGCCTGATCCCACTTCTCCGCTTTCGCGTAAGCCGTGCCGAGGTTCGTCCACAGCACGGGGTCCTTGGTGATGAGCGCGGTCGCGTGCTCGTAGGCATCGATCGTCTTGGGCAGGTCTTTCTTCTGCCGGTACATCGCGCCGAGCGATGCCCACGCCATGCCGTGCTTGGGATTCGTAGCGACGGCCTGTTCCATCGCCTTGATGGCCTGATCGGGCTTGTTCTCGGCTTTGTAGGCGAGCCCCTCCTTGTACGAGGCGTCGGCATCTTTATCCGCGAACGCAGGAGCCGAGACCGCCAGCCCGAGGGCCAGCACCAATCGAGTAAACGCGCGCATGGCGCGAAGCGTATCAGCGTTGGCTACCCTTCGCCCACTTCAGCATCGAGCGCCTCCCCTTCCGCAACATCCCACGAAAGATCCTGGAGTTGCGGCCCCAGCTCCAACGCGCGCAGGCTCGAGTTCACGCCGACGGCGAGCTGGAACTTCTCGAGCGCCGCGAGGTGATGGTGAAGCCGCGCGACGAGGCGCTCGTGGTGCTGGCGGATCCGGCCGCGATACGTCCGCTGATCCGAGAGCGCGGCGCGCGCCGAGGTGTACTGGGTCTTGACCTCGTCATCGGTAGCCGACGAGATCCGGCGATCGAGACCTTCCATCCGGCGAACGAGGTCCTCCTCGCTGGTGTTTGGCTGGCTCTCCGCGCTGGTCGCCGCGACCTCGAGGGTCTTGACGACCGCTTCGCGCACGAGGCCCGCGCTCGGATCGGTCGCGGCGAGCTTGGTCTTGATCTCGTTCCAGATCGCGACCGTGCGCATACACAGGCCACGAACCTCGCTATCGAGCGTCGCCGGCAAGCGCGCGATCGCGCGTTTCACCGGATCGATCTCGAGCGAGAGGTGACGCGGCAGTAACGCGATCACACCGACGATGCCCATCGCCGCACTCGACGCACCCGCGGTGACCCACGGCGACCACATCGCCGTCGCCCGCGCGTGCTCGAAGCGCAGCGCGGTCCACATCGCGAGCAAGGTGACTGCCGCGCCGAGCAGCGTGATGACAACTCTGCGCAGGCCGCGTCCACCGAGCGTCAGCCCGAGCGCCCCGAGCGACATGATGCCCGCGCTTAGCGCGAGTGCAGGCGAGCTGGTCGTCATGAACAGCAACGGTACGCTCGCGAGCGCAGCCGCGCCGAGGCGCAGGAACGGCTTGCCGTAACCGAGCGCCGCACCGATCGCGATGCCGAATAGTCCCCCGAGCAGCGGCGCCACCGGCGACGTCGGCATCACGCCGTGCAGCGCGCCCCCGAGCGCGCCCCCGAGCGCGCCCCCGAGCGCGCCCCCGAGCGCGCCCCCGAGCGCGCCCCCGAGCGCGGCGCCACCGGCGACGTCGGCATCACGCCGTGCAGCGCGCCCCCGAGCGCGCCCCCGAGCGCGCCCCCGAGCGCGCCCCCGAGCGCGCCCCCGAGCGCGGCGGAGCCGGCGGTCATGCCGAAAGCGGCTCGATGAAACGACGAGTGATCGCCAAAGCGGATATCCATCCTCCCTCGAACGGCTGGATCCGCCATTTCGGTCTGACGCCCGAAATACGAAAAGGCCCCGTGATCACGGGGCCTTTTTGATCCAAAGGATCGGGCTGCTTAGAACGTCAGGCGGACGCCGAACCGGAAGCTACGCGGCGCCTGCTGGTAGGACGTCGTGTGGCCGAAGTTCGGGTTCAAGACCGGCGTGTGCGCGGTCTCGGTCGACGTGTCGGCGCTGATGGCCTTCACGTGCTTGAGGTCGTTCATGTCACCACCGACGATCGGGTTTGCCGAGTCGGTCGTGTAGTTCTCGTCCGTCGCCGATTCCTGCTGCGCGTCGCTGATGTTGAACACATCGCCGAACACTTCGAGAGTCTTCGTCTTGTCGAGGCGGCGACCGTAGCTCAGGTGGAAGTCCGCCTGGCCCGTCGTCGGCGAACGCGGCGCCGAGCCACGCTGCAGGAGGTACGACTCGCCGGGTCCGTACACGATATCCGCGCCGAGCACGTTGTGGGCGATGCCCGACTGCGCACGGAGACTGGTGCCGATCGTGATGAGACCTGCCTGCTTCAGATCGAAGCGGTAAAAGCCGTCGATCTTGACGTTGTGCGGGCGATCGAGACCGAGGGCGCCGTACCGGTTCGCGAGGAGCGCCGGGAGATCGAACTGGGACGTGATGTTCGGATCGAGCTGGCCGGTCTCCGTCGAGAACAGACCGGGGAAGTTACCCTGCTCCTTCGAGTACGTGTACGACGCGAGGATCAGCGAGTTCTTCGTCGGGCGCTGGGTAATGTTGAACGCGAGCGAGTCGTAGTTACGCGACGGCGCGTCGTACTGCTTGATGCGGTACATACCGGCGGCGCGCGACGCATCGAGGTTGCCCTGCGCGACGACGTTTGCATCGGTCGACATCTGCTCGGTCTTCGCCTTCGCCGACAGCTTGTCGGCTTCGGCGTCGAAGTTCTCCGAGGGGTTCGTGATGCCGTAGTCACCGTTCGCGAGGAAGATGTCTTCGACGACGACCGGGAGCGTGCGGTGCGTGTAGGTCAGGCCGACCTTCGTGTCGGGGAGCACTTCGTACTCCGCGCCGAAGATCGCTTCCTGCGAGTACTGACCCTGGATGCCCGGGGTCACGTACTCGACGCCGCTGCCGAAGATCGAGGCCTGCGCGAAGTCCGTGCAGTTCTTGAGCGTCGAACCGACGTCGGTGCCCATCGCATGGTCGACGGCGCAGCTCGGGTTGTAGCCCGCCTGACCGTTGACGAGGTGCTTCGCATTGAGGTTCGCGATGTTGTCGATCTCACCGCCGAGCGAACGGATGTTGAGATCCATCGGAATGTTCTCGTAGAAGCGGCCCCAGTGAGCAAAGATCTTCGCCTTACCCTCCTGGCTCGGATCCCACACGAAGCCGATGCGCGGCGCCCAGTTGTTGAGCGTGAAGCCGGTGCTGCCGACCGTCTCGTTTTGGGGCGTAACCGTGCCTTGGACTTCCTTCGGGATGCCAGCGGTCTGGTGCTCGAACCGGATACCCGCGTTCAGCGTGAAGTTCGGAGCGATCTGCCACGAGTCCTGGATAAACGCGCCGAGGCTGCCGTCGCTCGCGGAACGCGCGAGGGTCGGGCTCTGCTTGCAGAGAGCGCGACCGCTCGAGCACAGCGTTTCATCGTTCGCGAGCGTGACCGAGCTCGGGTTTGCGACCTCGGCTGCCGTCAGGTTGCGTTCGATGTTGTAGAAGTTCTGGAACCGCCACGTGCCGGAGCGCGCGCGGTAGAACGAACCGATGCCGCCCGAGTAGTTCTGGGTCGTGTCGTAGGTCGAGCCCTCGTAATCGATGCCGCCCTTGAACACGTGATAGCCCGCGAGCTTCAGGCGCTGGGTGATCGACAGCGCGCCCGTCAGACGGTCGTTGCTGCGATTCTCGAGCAGCCCCAGACCCGACTCCTGGTAGTTCGTGACCGGACAGTTCCGGATCAACGGATAGAGATCACCTGCACCACCGTCGGTGCACTTCGCGCTGATACCCGGGCCTTCGATATCGGCGAAGTCTTGGAGCGAGCGTTCGTAGCGGTAGTAGACGAACGACTTGTTGCCGGCGTCCGTCGCCGACGTGGTGTTCGAGTACGCGTGGTGATAACCGACCACCGCGTCTAACTCGGTCTTGCCGCCGTTGAGCTTCGAGGTCCACTTCGCCGACACGTCCTGGGCACCCGAGTCTTGGTTCAGCGAGTCGTCGGTGAGAGCCGACGTGGTGTTCTGGCTCCCGGAGCCCGTGTACGGACGATGGTTCGTGCGCGGGTTACCAAACGCGCTGATCTGGAACTGGTTGTTTTGATCGATCGCACCGTTGATCTTGGCGGTGTAGTAGTACGTCTTGGCCGAGCCATCGACCTGCGACTTCGACACGAGCTCGTGCTTCGTCAGGCCGGTCGCCGGATCGATATCTGCGACGCCGTCCTGGTTGGCATCGACCTGGCTCTGGACGAGCCGAGTGTTCGTCGCGTTCACCACCGACGGATCGAAGCCGACGTGGAACCACAGCTTGTCCTTGATGATTGGACCGCCGACTTCGGCGCCGATATCCCAGATGTTGCCGGCGTTGAGCTGGTTGTCGACCGACCCACCCTCGGTTTGCACCGTCTTGGCTTGGGCGGTGAACGAGCTCGGCGAGAATGTGCCGAACACCGAGCCGTGGAACTCGTTCGAGCCCGACTTGGTAACCACGTTGACAATACCGCCGGTCGCGCGGCCGTACTCGGCGTTGTAACCGCCGGTGATGACCTCGGTCTCGTTGATAAACTCGTTCGGCAAGTTCGACGACAGCAGGCCGTAGGCCGTATCCGTCGTGTTGATGCCTTCGACAACGTACGTGTTCTCGACCGACGTAGCGCCGCCGAACGAGATGCCGTACTGGTCGCCCTGCGAACCGGCCGCCGCGCCCATCGTGGCGCCGAACGTACGGCCCGTCGGCACGTTGTTCGTATAGTCCGACGTCAGCGTCAGACCGGTCTTCGTCGATCCTTGATCGACGATCGGGGCGCTGCCCTTGATCTCGATGACTTCGCCCTTGGGCCTGCCGGCGTTCGTGACCGAGTTGACCGAGATGTTGATGACGACCTCTTTACCGACCTGCACGAGCACGTTGCCGCGCGAGTAGGTGGCGTCGTTGTAGTAGACCGTCAGCGTGTACATGCCAGGGGGCAGCGACGTGACGAAGTACTGACCGGTCTCGTCGGTGATGACGACCTGCTCGCCCTGAAGGGCGGGCGACGTCGCGACAACCGTCGCACCGACTGCAGGCTCCTTCGCGCCGGTGTCGCGAACGACACCGCGGAGTTGGCCGACCGTCGTTGCTTGAGCAAAGGCGACTTCAGACTTGATGAGCGAGGTCCCCCCGAAGGCGAGGGCAACTGCCATGAACGTAGATAGCTTCTTCATGGTTATCCCTTCCTAGAGACAAACGTGGGGGGGGGTGGCGGCGGGGACCGTGTAGGTGAAGTGAATCACCTTGTCCGTGCCAGGGCTGTAGACATTGCCGAGCTTGTCCGCGAGCGATGCGGTGCCCTTCAACGTGAACGTGTACGTCGTACCATTCACGAAGGAGCCAGCAGCGGCACTGAGCTGCAAGGTCTCGTAGCTTCCGGCAGCGCCGTTGGCGTACGCGAAGACACCCGCGTTCCGCGCAGTCAGCGTGACGGGGGGGGTGATCGTATAGTCCGACGCATCGAACGTCGCCGGATCCATTTCCTGGTTGAACGTCAGCGAGATCCGACCGCTTGTCACGGTCGCATTGTCGGCGGGCGTGACCGACTTGAGCGCGATCGCGCTCGCGGTCGTGAATGTCACGGTCTGCTCCGACGGCGAGCTGAAGGTCGCGCTCTTCACACACACAGTGGGGTCACCGGCGAAGTATCCCTCGGCGCCCGGACAATCATCGATCGTCGCGCTCGTCGGGAGCGTGAACGTGTACGTCGTACCGAGCGCGTAGTCACCGGCGATCAGCAACTTGGTCTGGTCGAGGCCCGAAACCTCGACGCGCGCATTCGCGAGCGCCGGGGTGATCGTGTACTCGGTCGCCGCGAGTGTCGCGTCGTTCATGTACTGGTTGAACGTGAGCGCGACCTTGGTGCCGGGCTCGGCAGCGGGGGCGAGCCCCGTGAGCGCGATCGCCTTCGTGCTGAACCGGGTCAGCGTCTGGTTGGCGGCCGTTGCAGCGCCGAACGTCGTCGCGTGACCACACTGGTCATGAAACACGGTGCCCTGCGGGATCGTGAACGTGAACGGACCAGCCGCGGCGGGGAAGTCGCCATAAATGAAGTACTCGTTCGGAGCCGATTCCGACGCGCCGACGTTCGCAACGGTGGGCGTGAAGTTCAGCGAGGTCGCGGTGAAGTCGGTCGCACTGATCGAGGCGTTGAACGTCAGATCGACGCCGGCGGCGGCCGGAGCGAGCGAGTTCGTTGCCGAGTCCTTCGGCGAGATCGCCGTGATCTGGATCGGTGCGGTCTTGAACCTGTATGGGATGGCCGCGGTGCCGCGCTGATCAGCGGGGACCTCGTTGCCGTCCTTATCGTGGATCTTGTCCTTCAAGGACACGAAGCACTCGGAGTTCGTCGCGATGGTCGAAGCATCGGTCGGAATGATCACGAGGCTGGGTCCGAGGGGGTAGGAGATCAGGTTGCCAGACGGCGAGTAGTAGCCGTCGTACGGGACATCGACAAGGCCCGAGCCCGTCGAGCTCTCGCACTTGAGGGTCACCGGCTGGGTCTTCGCCAACGTGCCCGTGTAGGTGCCGGTCGGAACTCCCGTGGGGTCGACATCGGCAACGAGGTCTTCGATCGCGGGATCGAGGAGCTCGTCGAACTCGATGCGGACGTACCACGCCTCGGGCATCGCACTCGTGATCTCGGGGACGCCCATGGTCAGGTCGGCCGGGCAGTACACGAGCTGCGTGATGTCGACCAGGTTCACCTCACCAGGGCGCTTCGGATCTCCGATGCCCTGATCGTTTGGTCCGATTGTTTTGCAGTAGGTGGCCTGTTCGAGCGCTTGTCCGACCCCGAAGAAAGCGGGGCGCGTGTCGAGCGCATTGACGGAGACGGTGAGTACCTCTGGCGGACCATCAGGCCGCAGATCGCTGTACTCATCAGGACGGGTGCATGCGGTGAGCGCGAGCGCAGACGTCGCGACCGCACCGACCCATTTCCAACGAAGTGGAAGATAGACGAACATTAAACGAGCCTCCCAACAGTTGCTTTCGGCAGCGGAGTGATCGCCCACTTGTGTGTCGAACGCAAGCTACTCAAATGACAAAGGCCGGCAGGATGCCAGCCTTGTCACAACCAGATCCCGTGTCCGGAATCCGTACGTCAGTTAATTTGACTCTCAATTACACGTGAGCATTGCTCACGCATTGGGGCGTTTTCCATTGCCATTGGGCGCTGGTGTCGCAGTCCGTGCCGCCGGAGCGGAAGTCGCTGCTTTAATAGCGTCATCTGGCTTACCCGCCGACGCGACAACGGGGACGACAGTGTGCTCGGGCGCCACATCAACGCCGATCCGGCGAATGCTGTGATGCGCCAGGACCTTCGCTTCGATCGAATTATAAGTCTCGGGATGATCGATCAAGAACTGCTTCGCGTTCTCGCGACCCTGGCCGATCCGTTCGCCGTTGTACGAGAACCAGGCGCCGCTCTTGTCGACAATGTTCGCTTCCGAAGCGAGGTCCACGAGGTCGCCCTCACGCGAGATACCCTGGCCGTAAAGGATGTCGAACTCGACCTCCTTGAACGGCGGCGCCATCTTGTTCTTCACGACTTTGACGCGCGTGCGATTGCCGATCACGTCCTCGTCCTTCTTGAGGGCGCCGACCCGACGAATATCGAGGCGCACCGACGAGTAGAACTTGAGGGCATTGCCGCCCGTGGTGGTCTCCGGCGAACCGAACATCACGCCGATCTTCATACGGATCTGGTTGATGAAAATGACCATCGTTCGCGACTTCGAGATCGCGGCGGTCAGCTTGCGGAGGGCCTGGCTCATCAGGCGAGCCTGGAGACCGACGTGGGTGTCACCCATCTCGCCCTCGAGCTCGGCCTTCGGCGTGAGTGCCGCGACGGAGTCGATGACGATGACGTCGACGGCATTCGAGCGCACGAGCATGTCGGCGATCTCGAGCGCCTGCTCGCCAAAATCTGGCTGGCTGACGAGGAGCTCTTCGGTCTTCACGCCGAGCTTCTTCGCGTAGTTCACATCGAGCGCGTGCTCCGCGTCGATGAACGCGCACACGCCACCGCGCTTTTGCGCCTCGGCGACGATGTGCAGCGTCAACGTCGTCTTACCGGACGACTCCGGTCCATAGATCTCGACGATCCGGCCGCGCGGCAGGCCGCCGATACCGAGCGCGATGTCGAGGCCAAGCGAGCCGGTCGGAACCACGCTGATCTCGCGGTCGATCGGATCCTTGCCGAGCTTCATGATGGCGCCCTTGCCGAACTGCTTGTCGATGGCAGCGAGGGCGAGGTCGATGGCCTTGTCGCGCGCCTGCGAGGAGGCGTTTTCGACGCGGGCCGTGGGCGATGCTTTGTCGTTAGATTCCTTCATCCGATTTGTCTCCCGGAGCGCTTTGAGCGCTCCTTATTTGGCCCGTTCGCGTGGCCATCCGTCGTCAGTTTCGAGCGCCATGTCTAAGGCTTCGGTCTGACTTTTTTTGGTCTGCACAAGGGTCGGATCGGCTGTTTTGAAGGCGATTTTAGAGATTTCCTTATATGCGGAACCAGCTGATTTCGTTTCGCTTTCAAACAGAATTACGCCGTCCACCCGGGTGTCACTGAACATTTGTTCCGACATGGGTAACACGACATCTTTCAGCGGTCGAGTTTCTCGTGCACGACCTACCGTAACGTGAGCTTTAAAGCCGCGACTCTCGGCTGCGAACCCGAGCGTCACGCAGGCCGCCTCGATCCGGGTGGCAAGCTCTGCGGTCTCGCCCCGATCTTCGATCCCAGCCCACACTACGTCGGCCGAATCCAGCGAAGGAAACCCCCCGAGCCGAGCCGTCCGGAACTTGAAGGGCTGGAAGCCGACGAGCGCGGCAGAGATCCGGTCTTCGACGGCGTGGATGAGCTCGGGCTGGACCCAGCCGAGAAACTTCAGGGTCAAGTGATAGTTGGTCGGAGAGACCCACCTGATGTCGAGGTTGACGTCCTTCGCGCGGCGCGCGAGCTGCTCGGCACACTGCGCGAGCGCATTGGCGGTCTGAACCGAGACCCGAACACCGACGAACAAGCGCGTTCCTTCTTCACTCACGACTTCACCTCTTCGAGGATCAAGCTCAAGGCCCACCACGCCGATAGCTGGCGGATCTGCTCGCGCGTCCCCGGCCACGCGAGCTTCTTCGTCTTGACGGCGTCGCGCGTGGCGATCGCTAACCACACGGTGCCGACCGGCTTCTCGGGCGTACCTCCGTCGGGGCCGGCAATGCCGCTCACCGCGACCGCGAGCTCGGTCCCGAACCGTCCGCGCGCGCCGCTCGCCATCTCCCGCACGGTCTCTTCGCTGACCGCGCCGTGCGTCTCGAGGGTCGCCTTCGCGACGCCGAGCTGCCGCATCTTTTCTTTGTTCGAATAGGTGATCGCGCCGCCGACGAATGCGGCAGAGCTCCCCGGCAGAGACGTCAGCAGCTCCCCGATCATGCCGCCAGTGCACGACTCCGCGGTCGCGACGGTGCGCTTGGTCGCGATCAGCTGCCGGGTCACGACCGCGACGAGGTTGTCGTCGCCGGTTCCATAGACCACCCCTGCGAGGCGCTCGCGGATCTCCGCATCCATCGTCGCGAGCCGCGCATCGGCCGCGGCTTGATCGGGATCGCGCACGACGAGCTTGACGAGCGTCTCGGGAAACTTCACTTGATAGTGGATCGTCGCGCCGGGAACCCCGTCGACGATGCCCCGACAAAGTTGCGAGATCTGCGACTCGCCCCGCCCGAACCCGCGATAGATTCGACGCGCGATCCGCTCGACCTCACCGGCCGCTTCGCGGAGCTCGGCGAGCCGCCCTCGTAGAGCAGCTTCCCAGATCCCACTGATCTCGCGCGGGAACCCGGGCAGGCAGAACACAGGAATCGGCGAGCCTTGTTGTTTGTAGATGGGTTGTTCGAAACACGGCGCCAGTCCGGCCGGGTTGCCGAGCACGCGGGCTCCGGTCGGGACCCGGACCTGGCGGAGCTGGATCGCGGCGAGGCCGGCATTGTCCGAACGCGCCGGCATGCGGGTAAAAAACGACTCCATCTGCGCCCGGGCGGTCTCGTCGACCACCGGGGCCACACCGGCGAGCGCCGAGACCACGTCGACCGTCAGATCGTCTTCGGTGGGTCCCAGCCCGCCGGAACAAATCACGACGTCGGCGCGCTCGACCGCCTGGCGCAGCGCCGAGGTGATATCGTCGGTGTCATCGCAGCAACTGGTCATCCAGCGTGTCGTGATATCGAGGTCCCACAGGCGTTGTGCGAGCGAGGATGCGTTCGTGTTCACGATCTCGCCGCGGCACAGCTCGTCGCCAATCGTCAAGATCTCGGCTTTCATGGCCCGCACACTCTATCTCCTTCAGGCCGAGAAGTAGGGCGGTTCGGTTGACGCAGCACCGTTGCCCCTCCTATGATTTTGGCGGAATACGGGGCTCTCAGTTCTTCCTATGAAGATTCGGTACGCGGCTAAAACAGACGTCGGCATGAAGCGGACGCACAACGAGGATTACTTCTCGTTAATCGAGGACGAACAGCTATTCCTTGTCGCGGACGGCATGGGTGGTCACGCGTCCGGCGAAGTCGCTTCGAAGATGGCGGCCGAGACGATCGGCGAGTTCTATCAACGCACGCGCGAGGACGAAGACGCGACGTGGCCGTACAAGATGGACCGCTCGCTCTCGTATATCGAGAACCGGCTGGTCTGCGGCATCAAGCTCGCAAACCTCCGCATCTTCGAGACCTCGAATCGCGACCTTCGTTACAAGGGCATGGGTACGACGATCGTCTCGACGCTCGTCTCCGGCGACAAGATTTACGTCGGTCACGTCGGCGATTCGCGGGTCTACCGCGTGCGCGACAATGCGATCTCCCAGCTCACGCGCGACCACTCGCTGCTCGAAGATTACAAAGAAGCAAAGCCGGACATGACCGAGGAGGAAGAGCGCAACTTCCCCCACAAGAATGTCATCACGCGCGCGCTCGGCATGCGCGAGACCGTCCAGGTCGATATTCGTTCGCACCAGATCAAGAGCGGCGATGTCTACATCCTGTGCTCCGACGGCCTCTCGGGCATGGTCACGGATCCTGCGATTGCCGAGATTGCCTCGGGTGCGAAGAGCCTCGAACGTGCCGTCGCCGAGCTCGTCGATGCGGCGAACCGCAACGGCGGTACCGACAACGTCACGACGCTGCTCTTGCAGTGCCTGGCGGCTTAGTGTTCCGCGTCACCGGAAAGCTGACCGTCAAGGCGCGGTCGAGCATCCACGACACCACCACCGTGTGGAACAAGATCACGGGCGAGGTCGAGGCAGATCCGAGCGCGCCAGGTGGGATCGAAGCTGCGAAGGCGACATTCTCGGTCGACATGACGGCGTTCGATGCCGGTGATTGGTTGAAGAATCGGAAGCTTCGCAAAGACTTCGCGATCGACGACCACCCAACCGCAACGTTCGAGCTCGAGCGCGTTTCCAAGGTGGTGAACGATGGAGCGAGCTTTGCCGCCCAGGCCGAGGGTCAGTTGCGCTGGCGCGGCACGACGGTTCCGCTCACGCTCTCAGGCAAGGGGTCCCTCGATGCCGATCGCTTCACTGCCTCCGCGAGCTTCGACCTCGACATCAAGCTGTTGGGGCTCACCGCGCCGAAGTTCTTGTTGTTCAAGGTCGAGGACGTCGTGACAGTCGAGATCGTGTTGCAAGGATTCCGATCGTGAAGTGGCTACGGATCGTCGTGGCCCTCGAGACGCTCGCGGCCTGTGACGGCGCCAAGGTCGAGCCAAACGGGCTCGGCAACTACCGCTTCGGTCACACCACCATCGCGGGAATTCACGATGGCAACTGCCAGCCGACCGAGCTGCGCGATGGTCGCAAGGCGATCTGGTGCTTCGGGCTGCCGCCGATCAGGGTCGGCAAACGAGTCGCCGAGGTCGACGCGTACTTCAATGCGATGCCGCCGTACGATCCGAAAACGACCGCACCGCTGATCGAGCTCCAGCTCAAGGTCCGCGGCTGCTCCGAGGATGAAGCCGAGCGCTGGCTGCGCGAGCGGTTCGGCCCGCCGATCGAGAGCAAGTCGACGCGCGAGTACTGGAAGAATTCGTTTCTGTGGGTCGGTGCGTTCCTGCCGAGCGAGCCTGGCCGCTGCTTGATCCATCTGCTGCCGCTCTCGGAGAACGCCGAGATCGATCGCATCAAGGCCGAGTAGGCGCGTTCGGTTCCGTCGAACGTCTCAGTAGGCAGGCGTCGTGATCGCCCAGTCCGCATCGAACTGGGTCTGGATGATCGAGACCTGATCGGGCTCGAGCACGAGGCCACCGACTTCGCGATTCTGCGACAGCGACGTCGCGGACATGTTTTCACTTCCGACGAACGCGACGCCATCGGCGATCAGCAGCTTCGCGTGGAGATAGAACTGATCGACCGCGTAGCGGACCGGGATGTTGCGCTGTTGCATGAAGGTCGCGACGCCGGCACCGCTCGACGTATCGCTCGTGCCATCGCTTCCGAGGATCACGCGCACCGTCGCGCCGCGTTCGTGCGCCGTACCGACCGCGTTCCGGATGGTCGCGTCCGTGATGTAGAACACCTCGACATCGAGCGTGATGTTCGCGCTGTTGATGAAGTCATAGATCCGCTGGTTCGAGTTGACCGGCGATACGATCATCCGCGTGCAATCGAGGTTTGCTGCGGGCGGGGTCTTGCCCTGCGCGAGCTGCCAATCCTGTTCGAAGATCGCCTGGATGTCGGTGATGTCTTCCGGATCGCGATCGACAAAGCCGTAGTTGCGCTCCTTGTCCATCGCATCGGCGTTGAAGTTCATCGACATCACGAGTGCGCTAGTGCGATCGACGATCAGATACTTCGCATGCGAGTACGCGTAGATCGGGGAGGCGTTCAACCACTGGACGCCGCCGGTGTTGAAGATGCCGGTGATCGACGCATTGGCTGCTTCATCGGGATCGAGGATCACCCGCACGGTCACACCACGCTTGCGCGCCGTGACGATGTGGTTCGCGATGTCCTTTACCGTGAACAGGTACATCTGGAGATCGAGGCTCGACTGCGCGCGATCGATCGCCGTGTTCACGCGATCCTGGAGCCCGATCGGTCCGACGAACGCTTCGAGCGGCACGGTCCGCGCCGTGCGCGGCGTGCATCCAGCGCCGTCGACACCGTCCGGCTCGATCAACGCCGAATCGGGTGCGGCGCCATCACTGCCACGACAGGCCGTCGCGACCGTGATCAAGGCAGCAAGTACAAGGCGCATCGGGTGGGACTATGCGCGAGGCCGCCGATCGACGAAAGCGGAATCTACTTCTTGGCCCGCTGCTCGTTCGGGCACGCCCCGTTGGGATCGCCCGAATACTTGGGGCACGTACCATAGAGCTCGTGGCGATGACGGAGCACGGTGAAGCCACCGAGCTTCGCCGCGATGCGCTCCTGTAGCCGCTCGATCTCGTCGTCCTCGAACTCGAGGATGAGGCCGCACTTGATACAGATCAGGTGATCGTGATGATCGCCGACAACCTCGTAGCGCGCCTGGCCATCGCCGAACTGGCGCTCGATCGCGAGCCCGCTCTCGACGAGCAGCTTGAGCGTGCGGTAGACGGTGGCGTAGCCGACCTTCGGGTGGCGCTTGCGAACCTTCGAGAGCAGCTCGTCGATCGAGATGTGATCGCGGGTCCGCAGGAACTGCTCGACAATCGCCTCGCGCTGGGCGGTGGTGTTGAGCCGGTTATCGGTGATGTAGGATCGCCAGCGATTTTTCAGCTCGTCCGTATCGTTCGGTCTGAAGTCCGAGCGCTCCCCCATGGGTTTCAGCTTCCCCGCAACTGCCTTTGACGTCAAGCGATCTCGGAGGGATGACTTTTCAGTTATGCGCAGCTACTCTCCGGCCCGTGGCTGATCCCGAGCTTGGATTTGATGCGATCATGTCGCGCTTGCGCGAGGTCGTGACAAAACTCGAATCGGGCGAGCTCACCTTGGAACAATCGCTCGCGGTCTACGAAGAAGGCGTCAAGCTCGCGCGGACCGGGCAAGCTCAGCTCGCGTCGGCCGAGAAGCGCGTCGAGATCTTGGTCAGCGCCTCGGGCGGTGTCGAAGCGGTACCGTTCGACGAAACGAGCTCCTGATGGCGACGCTCGCTCCATCCAGCGCGCCGAAAGAGCTTGCCGCCTTTCTCGACGAGATGCGCGCGCTCGTCGATCACGACCTCGCGCGTCGGCTCGCGCCCCCCGCCGAAGATCCAGGTCGCCTTGTCGAGGCGATGCACTACGCGGCGACCGGTCCTGGTAAGCGGCTGCGCCCCGCGATCGTGCTCGCCGCGGCCGAAGCTTGCGGTGGCGCGCGAGAAGCCGCTCTGCCCGCGGCGTGCGCGCTCGAGATGCTGCACGCGTACACGCTCGTCCACGATGATCTGCCGGCGATGGACGACGACGACATGCGGCGTGGTCGTCCCACCGTCCACATCGCGTTCGGCGAGGCGATCGCTATCCTTGCCGGTGATGGACTGCTCACGGCCGCGTTCGGCACGCTCGCCGAGCTCGGCCCGAATTGCGCGCCCGCGGTGCGCGTGCTCGCGCAACGCTCCGGCAGTGCCGAGCTCCTCGCCGGCCAGGCGATCGATCTAGCCTACGCGCGCGCGGGCAGCATCAGCCAGCCCGCCGACGAGGTCGAGCTGATCGACATCGAGCAGCGCACCACTCGAACGTCATCGCCACTGACCGACTCGACCCGGGTGACCGACACGGCGCTCGAGCTCGTTCCTGCGCGCACGCTCGACGAGATCGAGTACATGCACGCCGCCAAGACCGGCGCGTTGTTCGCGGCGGCGGGCGAGCTCGGTGCGATCTCCGCGGGTGCACCTGCCGCGACCGTCGCAGCCCTCGGCCGCTACGGGATGGCGATCGGGATCGCGTTCCAGCACGCCGATGATCGCGACGACGCCGAGCTACTCGAGCACGCGTCCGCGGCGGCCGAACGGATGCGGACGCTGTGCACGCAGGCCCGCGCCGAGATCGCCCCGCTAGGTCCACGTGGCCGGCATCTCGACGCGATTGCGGCGTGGATCCTCGCCCGCGCTTGAGGTACGAATAAGCGTGACAGACGAGTGGGACGAGGAGACTGGTGCTACCGATATCGCGGAGCTCCAGCGAACTGGCTCCGTCTCCGCCCGTCGCGCCTGCCTCACGATCCTGACCGGCACGCTTTCGGGCCAGCTGTTCAAGGTCAGCAAGGGCCACCTCAACATCGGCCGCTCGCCGCTCGCCGAGCTCCGGCTCGATGACGATGGCATCTCGCGCAACCACGCACGGATCCGCAGCGAGACCAACAGCGCGTGGATCGAGGACATGGAGAGCCGCAATGGCACCTTCCTCAATGGTGAACGGATCAAGCAGCCGATGGAGCTGCGCGATGGCGACAAGATCCAGGTCGGTCGCGGCACCGTGCTGCGGTTCGGCTTCCAGGATGCGCTCGACGAATCGTTCCACGAGAGTCTGCTCTCGTCGGCACTGCGCGACGGTTTGACCAAGCTGTTCAACAAGCGCTACTTGATGGATCGCCTCGATAGCGAGCTCAAGTTCGCGGTCCGACACGAGACCTCGCTGTCGCTGCTGCTCATCGATATCGATCACTTCAAGAAGATCAACGACACTCACGGCCACCTCGCGGGTGATGCCGTGCTCGCGAACCTCGCGCAGGTGCTCGGCCGCGCGGTGCGTAACGAAGATGTCGTCGCACGGTTCGGTGGTGAAGAGTTCGCGATCATCCTGCGCGCGATCGGGATCGAGCCCGCGTTCCAGATGGCCGAGCGGCTCCGCAAGCTGGTCGAGCAGACCTCCGCGATGTCGAGCGCGGGCCCGCTCCAGGCGACCGTGTCGATCGGCGTGGCCGGATTCCCGTCATCGCCGGTCAAGCTGTCGGATCAGCTCGTCGAAGCGGCCGACAAAGCCCTTTACCGTGCCAAGGGTGAGGGTCGTAACTGCGTGCGTCGCGCGTGATCGCATAGGGGCGAGTCGATACGGTCGGACGCGTGTCGGCGCTGCTCCGCGTAACCGCAGGCGAGCCTTGTCTGCAGGACGAGAATTTGGCCCGGGCAATCTGCGTTGCTAGGGTCTGAGCATGCGTCCATGGTTCTTGTTACTGGCGGTCTGCCACCTCGGGGCCTGCTCGGGTGACGACTCGCACCGCCACGTCACGAATCCAACGACGGGCGAGACCCCGATCGACCGTAGTCTGGCCGACGGCAAAGGCGACACGGTCGCGCCGACCGGCCCTGGCGTGCTGTCCGAGGCCCAGGCGGTCTCGTACTGGACCACGCCCGACGAGCTGGCCGGTAGCGCCGCATTCACCGCGAAAGACTATGCGACCGCGAAGACCGCGTTCACCGCCGCGCGCGGTGCCATCAACGATGTCAACAATCCCCGCGTTCCGAGGCTCGAGCTCCTGCTCGGGCTGTGTGATGCGGAATTGAACGACAACACGAGTGCGGTCAGCCACCTCGCGGTCGCATACAAAGCGCTGCCCGAGCTCTCGGACTACATCGGCTATCACCTCGCGCGCTCGCTATGGCTGGCCCACGACCCGGCGGCTCACGACATCGCGTCGAGCATTGGCAAGGACTCCATCGTCGGCGCCGATGCCGAGCTCCTGATGGGCGACCTCTTGCGCGGCAAGAATGATTGGCCCGCGGTCGTCACCTACTACACCGACTATCTTTCGCACCATCCGAACGGCCCGTTCCGCTCGGAGGCGCGCTTCGATCTCGCCGATGCCGTGACGAACGCGAAGCAGGATCCGCACAAGGCGATCGCTTTGTATCGCCAGATCACGATCGACGATCCGCTGTCGTCGTGGACGCCGAAGGCCGAAGCCGCGCTCAAGGCGTTGAACGCGACGCCGGATCCGTTGAACGGCGCCGAGCACGTCACGCAAGGCATGGTGCTATTCGACAACATGCGCAACCCGGAGTCCGAGGCAGCCTTCACGGCTGCGCTCGCGGATCCGAAAATCTCGGCGGCCGACAAGTGCACGGCCGCGTACAACCAAGCGCAGAGCCGGTTCAAGGCGCGCGATCGCAAGGGCGCTGCGCCGCTGTTCGATGCCGCCGCCGCCGCGTGCGCGGCGGCGAAAAACACCGACCTGGAGATCAAGAGCAACTACCAGGCCGCGCGCTCGTACTCGTTCATCGGCGATCACACGACCGCGATCGATCACTACAAGAAGGCCCAGACGATCGACCCGAAGCACAGCTACGCCGACGACGCGACACTGCGCGAAGCCGAGGAGTGGCAGTCGCTCAAGAACGGCATGATGGTCGATCAGGTGCTCTCGGCGATGCCGGCAACGTATCCCGATGGCGACAACACGGCCGAGGCAATGTGGCGGCTCGGCTTCCGCGCGTGGCGCGAGCAGCGCTACGACGATGCGATCAAGTGGTGGAACGAGCAGATCCGGCTGGTTCCGCACGACGACAACTGGTTCGGCGAAGGCGAAGCGCAGTACTGGCTCGGCCGGGCTTGGGCCGCGAAGAAAGACCTGCCGAAGGCCATCGCGCAGTGGCAGCTCACGGTGCGGAGCTATCCCGCCGCGTACTACGCGCTGCTCGCGCTCAATCGGTTGAAGGAGAACGCGCCGCAGCAGTACCGGCAGATGCTCGTCGAGATCAAAACGGATCCACCCGGCTTCGATCCGAAGGCGCCTGCGTTTACGTTCAAGCCCCGTCCCGAGTGGTCGTCGCCGGGCTTTCAGCGCGCAATGGAGCTGTTGCGGATCGGGCTCGGTGAGCCGGCCGAGAAGGAGCTCAAGAAGCTCGGCCTGCACACGCCGAACGATCGCAAGCGCGTCG
>Ga0209724_1001281_pt1 | contig 23040 bp, 17 predicted proteins | sample grotaG_FD_184143 | JGI IMG/M metagenome (GOLD analysis project Ga0209724, IMG submission 184143) | Glacier valley bacterial and archeal communities from Borup Fiord, Nunavut, Canada, to study Microbial Dark Matter (Phase II) -... | ecosystem: Environmental > Aquatic > Freshwater > Ice > Glacier ...
TTAGTCATCCAAAATTTCCAGTTTGAGATTAATGTTAGCTAAATGTAGGGGTAGGTCCCCGTGCCTGCCCGGTTAGCTTAACACCAAAGGGCTGGCTTGAGCAATATCTAAGGCTACCTTTTTAATACCAATGGCGGATTTAAATTCAGCTAAATTGGAGTATCATAATAATATACTGTTCAGCACGCCTATCCGAAAGTTTGGAGAATTTTGTATGGATTCCGATTCTGTTAGCCCAGACACCGAAGTTGCGGGCAAAATAAATCTAAATGTACCCCCTATCCCCACTACCAGAATAGTCCTCCCGGTTCGCGCCTCAATGTTTACGGCTCTACGAATGCGTAACTTTCGCCTCTTTTGGGGTGGGGCTTTCGTAAGCAATATCGGTAACTGGATGCAAACCATTGCCCAGAACTGGCTGGTATTGGCTTTGACCCACTCGCCATTTTTGCTAGGGCTGGTAAATTTCATTGGCAATCTGCCAACTTTGATTTTTGGCCTATACGGCGGGGTAATCGCTGACCGCAACTCGCGCCGCCGGGTTTTGTTTATTACCCAGAGCCTCATGCTGACCTTAGTAATGGTAATGGCGGTGCTAACTTTTCTGGATGTGATTAACATCTGGTTGGTAATTCTAATTACGTTGGGTATCGGGGTGGTACAGGCTTTTAACGCCCCGGCCTATCAGACTATCATGCTGGATTTAGTGGGCAAAGAAAAACTTATGAACGCGATAGCCCTGAACTCAATTCAGTTCAACCTTAGTCGGGTAATCGGCCCTTCGATTGCCGGGTTGCTGGTAGTTGTGTTGGGGGTAGCGGCCTGTTTCTTTATCAATGCCCTGAGTTTCGGGGCGGTATTACTGGCTCTGTTTCTAGTAAAAATGCCGCCACCTCAAGCCCAGCTTAAAAATCGTTCGGCGATGGGGGATATTCGAGAAAGTTTTGGCTTCTTAAAAGGCAACCCTGCCCTCTTAACTCTAATTCTTACCTCCACCTCTTTTTCGGTCTTTATCTTCCCTTATTTAAGTTTGCTGGCGGTTTTCGCCAAAGATGTTTTCAAGTCGGGGGCAGATGCCTACGGACTTTTGATGGGAGCGGTGGGCATCGGGGCGGTGGTTGGTGGTTTGCTGGTGGCCCGCCTGAGTCACCTGGAAAAACGTTCCATCCTGTTACAAATTGGCTCCGGGGTAATGGCCTTCAGTCTAATTTTGCTGGCCTTTGTCCCCAATATTATCTGGGCTTTGCCCTGTCTGGCTCTGGCGGGAGGCGCGATGGTGCTGACACAATCCTCCACCAACACGATTGTGCAGGTAAACGTGCCCGACCATATGCGCGGGCGAGTTATTAGCATCTGGCAACTTTCCTCAATGGGGATGCTTCCCGTAGGTAGTTTATTAGGCGGGACATTGGCTCAGTTTGCCGGAGCACCTTTTACGGTGGCGGTGGGAGCGGTTATTTTCGGGATTACAGTTTTAGGGGCCTATCTTTTCGTGCCAAGCCTTCGTGGGTTATAATTAGGGGACAGGGGTTGGGGGTCGGGGGTTGGGAAAGAAGTGCCGAGTAGAAAGTGCCGAGTAACAAATTCAAAGAGTCAGGAGTCAGAAGTCAGAATAAAAGAGCAAAAAACAAGAATAATTATTCCCCCTTCCCTGATTCAGGGAAGGGGGTTAGGTCAACCAACAACTAACAACTTTTAAGCTGACGGCTTTGCTAACAATTAACAACGAGGAACGATGGCTACAACCACCCACAAGGGATTTAACCCGGAACGGATTGCTTATTTTGAGGCTAACGGCTGGCGAGCTTATTACGAACGCAAATGGTTTAAGTTGCTGCGGCTGATCGTGGTGTTGAGTCAGGAGCAGTTTCGGATACCCTTTCCGCGTTCGTTGCTGGCGGCCTATTACGTCACTAGTGCTTCGATGGCCTGGGTGCCAGTTGACCACGATGTCCAAAAAGTTTGCAAGTTTTACGAGAAGTTCTATCAGATGGCGGCCCGCTATTCCGGCTTGAAATTCGACCCCAAACGAGTAGCAGAACTAGAACTAAAATATAACGATGACCACCGCCGTCTGGTGGGTAGTCCCGACAAAAGCGAGTTTATCCAAACCATGACCGAATTACATAGCGCGGTTTTTGGCATAACGCTGGAACAGGCGAAGGAGTCCGCTGAATATCGGGTACTGGCGAACAATACCGTTGACCTCATTACCGGGAAAATCTCTACCAATGTGCCGGGCGATTGGGCCAAATTGGAAAATTACCTGGTTAAGTGCTACCGCTCAATCCTGAACCACCTAAAATAGCGGTGGTTGACCTAACCCCCTAGCCCCCTTCCCTGATTCAGGGAAGGGGGAACAATTCTTCTTACCCCTGCATTTTTCTCAACCCCCGACCCCCGACCCCCATCAAGCTATCCAATACCAGTTAGCGAAGCGGGCGAAAAATAAGCCCAACAACACTAGGGCGGTATAGAGGTAAATATAGTGGAACCACCGCCACTTACTGCCGAGTTGGGCTAGGAGCATAAAGGCTGGGAATAAGGTCAGGGCAAAGCGCGGGAAGCTTAGTAGCGGCACTCGTTGGGCCGGGGAGAGCAGCGGGAAAATCAGGCCGATTGCCAGGAATAACAGATAGCTAAAAGGCAGTTTGCCCCGCCACCACCGCCAGCAGCCATAAAGAAACAGCCCGCCTAAAAGTAGATAAAAGGGGAAATCAATCAGGGTTGGCTCATCCCAGAAAGCTTTGGGTGGGGGAAAACCATCGGGGCCGCGCGGTGTGAAAAATATTCGGGTCGCATCCACCAGCGTGTTCCAGGGCCAGTTAAAACGCCTATCCCAACCCGCTTGCGCCCCAAAAATAGCCAGGGGATTGCCAAAGTTCAGCCCGACCCAGCCAAGCCACCCTACCAGCGCGACTACAGGTAAGGCCAACGCCAGTAGATTGCGCCAGCTTAAACCCGACCCTATCGAAATAGAAAACGAGAAACGCTTCCCCCCAAGCTCCAAACGTTGTGCCCGTCCCTGTTGCCACCATTCCCAGGCCAGGGGCAAAATCAGAGTTACGCCCAGATTTCGGGTGAGAGTCGCCAGCGCCGCCAGAATCCCTGCCAGCCACCACTGCCGCCCGTGCCGCGCCACCAGAAACGAGCCTAGCACTAAAGCCAGAAACAGCGACTCACTATAGATAGCGCATAGAAAAAAGGCAGTAGGAAAGATAGCCAGATAAAAAATCGTGCGTCCGGCGGTCTCGCGGTCAAAGTCGCGGCGGGCTAGTTCGTAGAGCAAAATTAGAACCGCCAACGCCGCCCCACTCGACAAAACCACTCCTGCCAGTAAATTATTTCCCAGAAAGACAAAGCCGAGAAGCTTAACCAAGAGGGGATAAAGCGGGAAAAAAGCCAGTGAATCGTCGGTACTCTGGTAGCCCTGTGTAGCAATCTTCAAAAACCACTCACCATCCCAATGACCCCAGGTAGTCAATAGGCGTTCGCCCCAAAAGTTGAGGGTGGGCAAACTAAAGCCCGAACGACTCTGAGGCGCGACCACCGGGAATAATACCCAGGCGAAAAACGGCAACGCCCCTAACGCCAGCCGCATCCCGATAAAAATTACCAGCGGTTCCTGCCAGCGTTGCCAACCGCTCAACAAAAAACGCCGCCAGATTTCTAATCTGGTTGCGCTAGTTGGTTTTAGTTCAGTTTTTTGCTTTGCCTCAGCCATTTGTTTGCTTTTAGGCTTTATTCCCCCTTCCATGAGTCAGGGAAGGGGGCTAGGGGGTTAGGTAATTAATTTTCTTCGCGACGGTCAGCCCCAGCCAGATTATCCGCCGCCTATGAACCAGTAGTGGGGGCAGGTTGAGAGTTTGCTCCGGCAGTGGCGGGTTGGGACAGGCTAGTAATTCCGGCAGCTTTGAAATCCTTGCCCAAATAAAGCTGAATAGCGGCCTCGCTGGGGTTATTTTTTGGACGTTTATCGGGCGATAGCTGAGTAACTTTTACGTTTAGGTTTGGAAAAAAGGATTTAAGGCGGGCGATAGTATTGGGGGCCGCCCCTTGCGAATAATCCACAATCTCGGTTTGCTCCCTGACCCCATCGCTGTCCTGCTCCTGACTAACCCTGAAGCCTCGGTCAAGCAGGAAATCGGTAAATTTGCTGGCGACCCCAGTAGTACCGTTTGAGTTCAAAACCTGCACATAAACCCCTTCGCGCCGGATATCAGCGTTGGAAGTAACACTCTGCACCCAGCGTTGGATTGCGCCATATTTACCCTGACCTTCTTTGGGCAAAAGGGCATAACCTTCCACTGGCAAAGTAGTGTCAGCCAGGTAGCGCTCGTTTAAGACCTCTGAGCTAAACTTGATATCATTCGCCAGGGCTTTACCTTCCCCATTGAAATAGTTTCCCAGCGAGGTAAGTTCGCCAAAATCCAGACTAAACCGTACATTCCCCTGCAACGCGCTCATATAATCCAGCGATTTCAGTACCAGATTTTCCTTCACAGCTTTTTCTTTGACGGCCTGAATCAAACGCATCTGGCGGCGGCTGCGCGCAAAGTCTCCCCCTTCCATCGGGGTTTCGCTGTGACGGCTGCGGGCGTAACGAATGGCGGTTTCGCCGTCCATCTTCTGTAACCCAGCCTTAAACGAAATGGTAATGTAACTGGCATCTACCTTGTCATTATCGTTTTTGGGGTATTCCTTATCAACAAAGGCTCGTTCCACATCAACTTCGACCCCGCCCATTGAGTCAATAAACTTGCGAAAGCCCTCGAAGCTCAGGGTTGCCCAATAATCTATCTGGAAACCCAGAACTGGCTCAATGGTGTCGGCTACCAGATTAGCCGCGCCGTCCTGTTTATTTTTAGTATCTGTCCAGCGATAGCGGGCATCCAGGTCGTCAGTGGGTTTGTCCATATCCATGATATAGCCAAAAACCAGATTGACCTTCATCCAGCGGCCCTTATTTTTGCCATCGGTGGGGGCATTAACGTAAAGGTCGCGAGGGATGTTAAACTGAAGAATGGTCTTGGTTTTGGGGTCGTAGCGCATCACCAGAATCGTATCGGTTAGCCACTCGCCATCGTGACCAAAGCCACCATAACCTAAAAGTAGCACCGTAATAGGTTGCCCATTCTTGATTTTTTGCACAACCGTCGAACTATTAAAACCAGGGGTGGGAGTCAGGGCGGGCAGTATGGCAGTAGCACCAGCGGCGGCGGTAGTAGTTCCACCGGGGGTTGGCGTACCGAAAAGGTCATTAGCCAGAGCTTGAGCCGAGACCGAAGCCTGGACATCCGGCGTAGGTGTACTAAATTGGCTTTGGCGGGGTGGGGCGGTGATGTCACCGATAAACGAGATGACCCGGAAGGCCAGGAAAAAGATTACAGCTACTATTACCAGGGCACTACCCCTTGCAATCCACTTCCAGTTCTTCTTTAAAAAAGCTGACACTCGATTGGGACTCTCCTTACAAACTGGTCAATCAGCCAACGGCAGAAGTTACCTATCTTTAGCACATTTGAGCATAAAGGGGTAAAAACGGGCTAATTATATCATAAACTTGGGGAATGCAAATAAATTATTCCATAACTATGGCATTATAAAGTTTAAGAGTTTGGGGCATGGGCTCGATTCCTAGTTCTTCGGCGAGGATTGTGCTACATTTTTCATAGGTGCGAATGGCGGCGGCTCGATTACCTTGTTTCCACAGAGCCAGCATCATCAGGCGGTAGGCTTCTTCCCAGCAGTTATCGCGGGCCAAAATCAGCCGACAAACTACCAGACATTGTTCCCACTCGGCTCTGGCTGCCAGCAAGCGGGTAAGGCGTTCGGCGGTAGTTAGAAAGAGTGCCAGAAGGCGTTCGCGCTCGGCGGCGGCCCAATCTTCGTATAAACAGCCGGGTAAAAAGTCCCCCTGATAAAGTTTCAAAGCCTGATTATAAAAATCTAACGCTATCTTTTCATCTCCCGCCAACTCCGCCCGCGCTCCCTGCACCGCCAATTGCTCGAACTCTGCCGCATCCAGCCAGACCTGTTCCGGCTCAATGCTCAGGGCATAGGCCAGACTTGTGCCGCTCCCTGAACGAATAATATAGCTGGATTGCGCTCGGCTGGAACGCTCCGGCTCAAGGGCGCGTACCAGGGCGTTAAGGGCGACCTTGAAACTGGAATCCGCCGCCTGAGCCTCACTTTCCGACCACAAATAATCTACAATCTGTTCTTTAGCTAGGGGTTTGTCGCGGTGCGTAAGTAAGAGTTGAAAAAGTTGGCGAGCTTTCTCGCGTTGCCAGTCGCGGGGCCCAATTTCCGTGCTATCTGGGCGACTTACCCGAAAAGTACCCAGTGTGTTAATCCGTAGAAGTGGGACGGTTGGAGTTGGGGTAGGGATGGGCAAGACTTTATAGCTTGTGCCTTTAAGTTCGGCTAATAATTTCAGGGTTTGAGGGTTTTTAGGGCCAAACAAAGTGGGTTTTTCCAATAAAAAGGCATAGCCGTTGCGTTCACACTCACGGCAGACCTCGCGTAATTCGCTGGGATTTCCGCTTGCCAGAGCGGCCCATAAGCGGGTTAGCATCAGGCCAAAGCGGTCTCCGCAGTTTTCCAGAACGGCGCGGGCGGTTTGAATCACTCCAATCGCTTCGGTATTTTCGCCATGTTCCACCAGAGCCGCCGCCAGACTTAGTTGAATAAAACCCTCAATCCACTCGTCCCCAGCCCGCCGCGCTATCTGTAAGCCTTCTTCTCCTGCCCGCTTGGCCTCGGCTAAATTCCCATCAGGGTAACGCCCAAATAGCAGACATTGGCCCATAAAACCTTCGGCCCGCAACCGCCGCACCTGAAGTTTATCGCCCAACGCCTGTCCCTTCTGATAGCTTTCCAGGGCGCGTTGGTGCTGTCCGCTTACATTCAGGGCATGCCCCAAGCGTTGCCAGGCTACGGCCTCGGTGAAAGGGGCATGCAACTCCCGCGCCAGAAATATCCCCTGCTCGGCCCGCAAAACAGCCAGTTCCCCCGCCCCCTGAATAGCGTCGAGCAGCGATAAAACCAATAAATCCTCGCGGTGGCTACGTCCGGCCCGGCGGGGAGTACGCTGGGAATTCTTATCTGATGTTTGGTTATGGTTTTCCTCGCTGATTACCTGCTGTAAATATTCGCTGGCTTCGTTTATGCGCCCACTCCGCAGCAAAATCCGCACGTCGGCTGGTTTGTCGTCCTCGGCTTCACCCAACAGCAAACGGGCCTGACGGTGCAGTTCTTCGGCTTCCAGGGGTCGCCCCCGGTTAAGCTTGTTTTCAGCTAAATCCCGCAACAAAGTGGCCTGTAACTGTATATCCGATGTTTTTTCGGCGGTTTCCAGTGCGCGTTCCAGCCATTCTTCAGCGGCGGCGGGCTGCACCGTATCCAGATAGACCAACGCCCTCCCCCGCAAGGCTTTCGCCAAACCTTCGTGGTGGGGAATGGGGGATTGACCTAACCCCCTAGCCCCCTTCCCTAGCAAGGAAGGGGGAACAGAACTTAATTCCCCAACCTCCGACCTCCATCCTCTATCCTCATAACCTTCAATTGCCTGACGATAATTTTGTAAAGCTTCCTCGAAACGGCTGGTCAGGCGCAGATAGTCGCCCTTGAGCAACAATAGACCAGGGCGTTGACTCAAGAAATCGGGGGGGAAGGTCGAAAGTCCCTGTTCCAAGCGTTCCAGTCGCCCGCTATCTATCAAATTTACCCCTAAACCACTTTCAAGTAAATTGGCCGCTTTACCCCACTCCTGGGCCGCTAAATAATGATGCAAAGCTTCTTCAAGCTGGTTTTGCAGTTGATAATAAGTAGCGGCTTTGTGATGTAAATTTCGGGTATGCCTGATATCCGTTTGTAGTCGAGAATATAAAAATTCCCCGAACAGGTGATGATAGCGGTAGGAGCGGTTCGGGCCATGCCCCTGAGTAATAATAAACAGCCCGGCTTCACCCAACTGGCGCAAGAGCTTTTCACATTCTCCCGGCAGGTGTTCCAAGACCTCGTCGCAGATTGGCCCGCTCATACGCCGCAAAACCGAGCTATCCAGTAAAAAGCGTTGAGTATCTAATTCCTGGCGGCTCAGTACCTCTTGGGCCAGATAATCAAACAGACCCGTCAGGTTTTGCGGCAAGTCCTTCAAAATATTAGCTAGTTCGGCTACTAGCGGTTGTTCAGAGGTCTGTAGATTTTGCCAAATCATTTGCAGGGCAATTACCCAACCCTCGGTTTCGGTGGAGAGGCGGGCGGCCTGACTTTCGTTAAGGCTCAGTCCATAACATTCTTCAAAAAGTTGAGAGGTTTCAGCAGGGGTAAAGGCCAGCGACTCTTTACCAATGTTGAGAATTTCCTGTTGCACCTGCCAGCGAGGCAACGGTTCTAACACTGGCGGGCGACGGGTGGAAATAATAATATGCAGGTTTTGGGGGGCGTTGGCGATAAGTTCTTCGGCAAATGCCAGGAGGCTGGGCTGGGATTCCAGCAGATGAAAATCGTCGAGAATTAAGAAAGTATCTTCGTGAAGGTTGTTGCAAAGTTCATTTATAAACAGGTGCAAGGCGGGGCGGGCGGCTACCTGCCTTTCGCTACTGTTGCGGGCTTCTTTCCACTCGCGCTCCAGTATTTCCAGAGCCCTATTACCCGTTAGAAGTGTTGAGGACTGAGTGCTGAGTGCTGAGTTGGAATTTATTTCAAGCTGACGGCTGATAGCTGACGGCTGATAGCTATTACCCTGCTGGAAAGAGTGAATCAGGTGGAGCAGAAATACAAAGGGGTCGGTATCATGCTGACCCAGATTGTACCAGGCGTAAGGCCGTTTTGAGCCAGTTAGCCAACAGGCCAGCAAAGTGCTTTTACCATAGCCCGTTGGCGCGTCCAGAATGGTCAGGCGGTAATCGGCGGCCCGCTCTAAAATTGACAGCAGCCGAGGACGGGCTAACGTCCAGCGACGGAGCCGAGGTGCTTGCAATTTGGTTCGCAGGATTAATTCTTCACCAAACATCATCGTTTGTTTACTCTGAAACTATCAGGCTTTCTCTTTATTTATTCACCACAGAGTATACCGAGGTTCACAAAGGCGCACAGAGAATTTATAAAGGCTTTAATGGTAGTAGTGACTTTAGTCGCTTCTTATTGCTTTTTTGCAATTGTTCACCTCCCTTATCACCTCGAAGGATGTGAAGGGTTTTGATATGGAGGTCAGATTCTTTGCATTTTCAGAATGACTATTCCCATGAACGCTTTTTGAATTCAACTAATCTGAAGAAGCGACTAAAGTCACTACAACTGTTCACCCATTATAACAAAGCCGCCGTTAACTGTAACTGGTTTGTAACTGCGAAATGCTAGATTTATTCCAGTATCTTCCAGCAATACCAATTTTTACCTAAACCTAACCAAAAATATTACATTGACGGCTCGTGGCTGAAAGCTCGGATAGAGGTTTTAAAGTCAAAAGTCAAAAATCTAGCGACCTTTGACCCCATACCGACAACTGACAACCGACGACCGACAACCGTTAGCAGGAATTTTCAAAAATGTCGGCAAATCGGCAAAAACCGAACCGCAAAGTTATCGTTAGTTTTATGCTTCGCTTTGTGGGCGAGGCCGAAGATGATGCACCTGAGTTGGCGGTGGCTGACCCTGCACAAAGCGGGGAGGCTCTATCCGGCTCGTGGCGCGGGGTAGTTAAACATATTCAGAGTGGGGCGGAGCATCATTTCACCACCCTGTCTGACGCTGAAAACTTTATGCTGAAATATCTTGAGAAATAAGGAGGAGAAACCAGGTATGAAACGTAACCGATTTTATTTGATAGTCGCCCTGATGTTGGCCCTGTCGTGGGTGCTGGCAGCCTGTGGCGACCCCACTGCTACCACCGCCCCAACCACTACGGCTGCTCCGGCTACCGCCGCCAAGACTGCAACCGCCGCTCCAGCCACCACCACCGTTGCGGCAACTACTGCCGTTGCGGCAACTACTGCGGCTGCTACTACCGCCGCTTCAAGTAATACCAGTCCTTTGGTCGTGGGAATGATTGTTTCCAGAACTGGTGCGCTTTCGATTTACGGTAAGATGCTGGAAGATAGCTGGCCGATTGGCATGGAATACTATACCAAAGGCACTAACAAAATTAATGGGCGCGACATTAAGCTGGTAGTTGAGGACGATGGCAGTGACGCGAACAAAGCGGTGGAAGCGGCCCGCAAGCTGGTGCAACAGGACAAAGCCGAGGTTTTGGTTGGTATCCAGGGTAGTGCCGCCGCTCTGGCAGTCGCCACCGTCAATGAAAAGGAACTAAAGAAAGTTTTGATTATTGATGTGGCTGCCGACCCAAGTATTACCGGGACTGCTTTCAGCCGCTATACCTTCCGCACCGGGCGCAACACCGACCAAGATGCCTTAGCGGGTGCTACTTTAGCAGTAGATATCGCTTCCAAGAAGAACAAGAAAATTGCCAGTTTCTTTCAAGATACTGCTTTTGGGCAGGGTGGAAATGCCAGTTGGAAACAGCAAGCGACCAAGACTGCCGGAATTACCTGGACTGAAATTGCTGTGCCATCAGCTGCTACCGACTTCACCCCTTATGTCCAGAAGTTGCTGGATGCGGCCCCGGATGTGTTTATCCTGAACTGGGCGGGTACAACTACCCCTAAACTTGCTCAAACTTTGAAAGATAACGATGTTTTCAGCAAAATGACGCTGGTTAGTGCCATTGCCGACAGCAAAGTTTCGATTAAGTCGTTGGGCGACGCGGCGGTTGGTTTCCAGGGTGCGTCGGTTTACTGGCATCAATTCCCCAAGAACGCCGAGAACGACTATCTGGTAAAAGCTTACAAAGATAAGTATAATACTTTCCCAGACTTCTTTGACCCCGGTGGCATGAATATCGTTTCGGCTCTTAGCACTGCCCTTGCCAAGACCAACGGCGATGCTGACCCCGAAAAACTCATTCCGGCAATGGAAGGGATGTCCTACCTTGCGCCTAAAGGTAAACTGACTTTCCGCAAGGAAGACCATCAGACCCTTCAGCCGATGTATCTGGTCGAGCTAAAGAAGGATATTACCGGGACGTTTCCTTTCGCTGTGCCTTCTTTGATTAAGGAACTGTCGGCAGAAGAAGCCGCGCCACCCATCCGCCGTAAGTCATAGTATCGGGGGATAGGGGTTGGGGATTAGGTTTCTTCGCCCTTCATCCCTCATCATCCAGAAAGAGGGTAGACACATTGGTCTACCCCTACGAAATTTCCCCCTTCCTTGATAGGGAAGGGGGTTAGGGGGTTAGGTTTGACTAATATTTTGGAAACCGAGGAACTATCCCGTAACTTTGGTGGACAGGTGGCGGTAAATCAGGTCTCGTTTGCGGTGCGCCAGGGTGAGTTCAAGAGCATTATCGGGCCAAACGGGGCGGGCAAAACCACCCTCTTTAACCTGATTAGCGGATTGTTACCCCCTAGTTCTGGGCGCATCATTTTTGATGGACAGGATATAACCCACCGTCCGGCCTATTTGCGTTCTCACGCAGGTATCGGGCGTTCCTTTCAAATTACTACGATTTTCCCCAACCTGACCGTGCTGGAAAACGTCCGACTGGCGGCCCAGAGTCGCGGAAATCACACCTTTAATTTCTGGCAATCGTTTCGTCACTTCTCGCAGGATGAGGAGCGGGCTTATGCTATTCTGGAATTGGTAATGCTGGGTGGGCGCGAGTTGCAACCCGCCCAAACCCTTTCGCATGGCGACAAACGTAAGCTGGAAATCGGGATATTGCTGGCGACCAGCCCCAAAATCCTGTTATTGGACGAACCTACTGCCGGAATGAGCCGTGACGAAGTGCCGGGGATTATCGAGGTGGTGCAGCGTATCAAACATGCGGGCGGGCGCACCGTGATGCTGGTTGAACACAAAATGGATATGGTGATGAATGTTAGCGACTCGGTGATGGTAATGCACTATGGGCAGGCCATCGCTGACGGTAGACCAGAGGAGATTGCCCAGAATGAAACCGTCCAATCTGCCTATCTCGGCAGCTATACCGAGCGGGCCGAATAGCGAGGATTTACTGGTGCTGGAGAGCGTCCAGACCTATATCAGCCAGTTTCATATTTTGCAAGGCATCTCGATGACCATCAAACGAGGGGCGGCGACGGTCTTACTTGGGCGGAATGGGGCGGGCAAAACCACTACCCTTAAAAGTATTATGGGGTTGACTCCGCCGCGTCAGGGTACAATCAGCTACGATGGGCAACCGCTTACTGGCAAAACCACCTTTGAAATTGCTCGTTGCGGTATCGGTTATGTGCCCGAAGACCGGGGCATTTTCCGCGATTTAACCTCCGAGGAAAATCTGTTATTAGCGGCACGGGGCGAAAAACCCGCCGATTATCGCCGCCGCCTGGAATTTTGTCTGGAATTATTCCCCGATATGAAGCGATTTATGCGTCAGAAGGCCGGAACGCTTTCAGGCGGGCAGCAACAAATGGTCGCCATCAGTCGCGGGCTTATGACCGATAACAAACTATTGCTGATTGATGAGCCCAGCAAGGGTTTAGCCCCGATTGTAGTCAAGGCCGTGATTGATACGTTGGTGAGGCTAAAGGAACATATTACGATTTTGCTGGTAGAGCAGAATTTTACGATGGCAAGCACCGTTGGCGACTACTTTTACCTGATTGATGATGGGCATAACATCACCGACGGCCCGATGGCCCAGCTAATCGGCGATAAAGAATTAACCCGGCAATATCTGGGGGTGACGGTAAAATGAAAGTAGCTCAAAGAACCAATCCCTACGCTCCCCTCCGCGACCCCCGCCTCTTAACCCTGCTTTCGGTGGTGGTAGGGCTATTGCTGATTTTACTTTACATAAATACCGCAATAAAATTCCCGGTCTTCGTCAAATTCCTGATAAACGGGCTGGTGGAAAGTGCAGTACTGTTCCTGATGGCTAGTGGCCTCTCGCTAATATTTGGCCTGATGGACGTGGTGAATTTCGCGCACGGGGCGGTTTTCACCTGGGGCGGTATCGCCTTTATGTGGTCGTTTAACCTGTTTACTATGCCCGCCGCTACGGGTAAAGATAGCTCAAACCCGGTGGCCTGGATGCAACTTGGTCTTGACCCGCTACCCGCTACCGCTCTGGCATTGCTATTGGGTTTGATAACGGGTGGTTTGTTGGGGGCGGGAGTGGAGTTTCTGGCGATTCGGCGGCTGTATGGTCGCCCGGTCTTCCAGATTTTGCTAACTTTAGGGTTAGTGCTGGTGTTGGACGAGAGCCTAAAAATAGTATTCAGCCTCAAGGCTCAATCTTACGATTTTTTGGCGACTCCCTGGCCCACTGGCAATTTCAAACCCAACTCTGAAATATTGGTTAACTGGAAATCAGTGGCGATTGTGGTGGCGGGTTTACTGGTTTTTGCTGGGGTTTATTGGCTGCTCAATCGCACCAAAGTGGGGTTAGTCATTCGGGGTGGGGTCGAAGATTCGCAAATGGTGCAAGCTCTAGGTTATAACGTCAAAGTTTATTTTTTCTGGGTTTTTGTGTTGGGGTCGGTGCTGGCCGCCTTGGGGGGAATTGCCTACAGTATTAATAGTGCTGGCGGCAGCGACCAGATGGGCCAACTTAGCCTTTTAACAGCCTTTGTAGTAGTAGTTATCGGGGGGTTGGGTAGTTTCAGTGGGGCGGCGGTTGGGGCCTTGCTGGTGGGGATAATCAGTCCCTTTGTGGCGTATCATTTCCCCGGTCTCGCCGATAGTTTTGTGATGATTTTGCTGGTGTTGGTGTTGCTGGTTCGCCCGCAGGGGTTATTTGGTGGGAAAAAGTATTAGCTATGGAAACAAACTTGAAAGAGCTTAAAATCAAAGAGGATGGGGCAAACTTCGAGTTAAGTGCCGCCGCCCGTGAACGTCTGCAAGCCGCCCATAGCCTGGAGCGCAAGGGAAGATTTGGTGTGGGTCGGGCCGGACTGGTAATTGGCGGGTTGGCGGTAGTACTGGCTATCTTGCCACTGCTGGGAATTGCCCCGACTAATCAACGCCTGATTGCTCAGGTTTTGTTGTTTGCGGCCTTCGCCATGAGCTACGACCTGCTTTTTGGTTTCACCGGGATATTCAGCTTTGGGCATGCCCTCTTTTTTGGGATTGGGGCTTATAGCATGGCGTTGGGGGCCTTAAAATTTGGCTGGCCGATGTGGGCCGGAGCAATTTTAGGGGTAATTATTTGCGCCATTCTGGGGGTTTTTGTGGGTTTTGTTTCGCTGCGGGTGCAAGGGGTGTTTTTCGCGATGGTGACGCTGGCCCTTGCCACCACCGCCCATAGCCTGAGCGGCAAAATGGTTGACCTGACCAATGGTGAGTCTGGTTTATCGTTGATTCAAGCACAGGATGCCCCTAACGAAACTACCACCTATTTCCTGGCCCTAATTTTGTGCCTGTTGACCTATTTTGGCCTGAATCGGCTGGTGAATTCGCCGTTGGGTCGGGTACTGGTGGCTATTCGGGAGAACGAGCGGCGGGCCGAGATGATTGGCTACAACATTCTGCGCTACAAAATTGTGGCTCTGGTTTTCTCGGCGATAATTGCGGCGTTGGCGGGTATGGTCTACAGTTTCCGCAATGGGATTGTAAACCCCAATGTTTTGTCACCCGATATATCGCTATTGCCTCTAGTAATGGTGATTCTGGGTGGGGCGGGTACGTTGTACGGGGCGATAATCGGCGCAACCATTATTCAGGTACTTAATTTCGTTTTGAGCAGCCGGGAGTTTGTTGATAGTGTTAAGGGCTGGTTTATCATCGGGCCGATTCTGGAACACTGGCTTTTGCTGCTTGGTTTGATTTACGTGTTGATTGTGCTGTTCCTGCCCTATGGGATTGTCGGCACCTGGCGGGTATATCAGCCTAAACTCAAGCGGATTTTTAATAGAACAACCTAACCCCTTAGAGGGCGGTTCGCGAACCACCCCTACAAAACAAATTTGGTTTAGAGGGTTTTGCGGCCTTTGATAAAGTTAAGCACTTCTAGGGCGTGACCCTCGGCTTTAACCTTATGCCAGATTTTGGCGATTTTGCCGTTTTGGTCAATAAGGAAAGTGGTGCGTTCAATCCCCATATATTTCCTGCCATAGTTGGTTTTTTCTTTCCAGACCCCGAATTCAGTGGAAAACTTAGCTCCGACATCGCTCAGGAGGGGGAAGGTCAGGTCATATTTTTTGACGAATTTATCATGCGATACTACACTATCCGGGCTAACCCCATAAACCACTGCCCCGGTGCTTTCGATAATTGCCATATTGTCGCGGAAATTGCAGGCTTCTTTAGTGCAACCGGGTGTATCGTCTTTTGGATAAAAATACAACACTACCGTTTTACCCTTCAAACTGTCCAGACTGACGGTTTCGCCACCACTGGCGGGCATAGTAAATTCGGGGGCGTTATCCCCTTCTTTGAGTTCAACCACCTCTGACATTTTTAATAATCCCCCTTCAAAATAGTTGTCGGTTATCAGTCGTTGGATATTTGATTTCCCTCCCCCTATCCATCAATCTAAATTAACAAAAATGAGGCTTTAGGGCAAGTTAAGTCGAGCATTGGTTGTTAGTTTTTAGATGTTATACTATTACTGATTATTTTTTACCGACAACCGACACCTGCACAGGATAAAACGATGGCCCATATTTTGTTGATTGACGACTCCGAGTTTGCCCTGGAACTAATAAAAGAGATGCTGGAAGAATTGGGGCATGTGGTGGCGGCTACGGCTGACCCTCATCAGTTTTTGCAGATAGCCCAGACCCAAAAACCCGACCTGGCCCTGGTAGATTCGGTAATGCCGGGTATCAGTGGCGAGGAACTAATAGCTAAATTGCGACAGAGTGGCGAAATATTGCCAGTTGTGCTTATCAGTGCCTCGGAAGAACCCTTACCACTGGGCGAATTGAGCTGGAGTTTGCCCAAACCCTTTAGCCCGGAAGAGCTTCAAGCCCTGATTTTTCAAATTTTGATTAGGTGACATATCGCAGAATACGAACATAAATCTGAGAAATGTGGTATAATGAAGCGATTAACTAATGCGACAAAGTTTAAGAAGTTGGGAGGGCTTTGGGGTGTCTCAAGAAATAGAAAATTATAATGCCAGTAGTATCCGGGTTATGGACGACCGTGAGCATGTGCGCGCCCGTCCGAGTATGTACATTGGCAGCCCCGATATTCACGGTTTGCACCATCTGGTCTACGAAATTTTTGATAACAGCGTAGACGAAGCGATGAACGGTGGCGCAAACCGCATCGAAGTTATTATTCATAAAGATAATCAAGTTACGGTCTCTGATAACGGGCGCGGTATCCCTACCGACATGCACGCTGGCGAAGGTCGTCCAGCCCTGGAAGTGGCGATGACCAAGCTTCGGGCGGGTGGTAAGTTCGGCGATGGTGGCTACAAGGTTTCGGGTGGTTTGCACGGGGTGGGCGCGAGTGTGGTGAACGCTCTTAGCACCTTTATGCGGGTGGAAGTTCGGCGCGGTGGTCTGTTGCATTATCAGGAATACGACCAGGGCCGCCCGATGTTTGATATGAAGACCGAGGAGATTGGTGGCGACGAGCGTGGCACTACCACGACCTTCGCGGCGGACGAATCTATCTTTACCGAAGGCATAGAATACGTCTACGAAACTCTGGCCCAGCGTTTCCGGGAAACCGCTTTTCTCACCAAAGCTCTGTTTATTCGGCTGGTGGACGAGCGCAGCGATAAGGAGCAGAGTTTTTACTTCGAGGGTGGGATTGTCTCTTTCGTGCGGCAATTAAACCGCAGTCGGGGGGCGATTCAGCAACGGCCTTTCTATGTGGATAAAACCGTTGGCAATACCAAAGTCGAAGTGGCCTTGCAGTACAACGATGGTTATAACGAGTCGGTTTACGCCTTCGCCAATAATATCAATAACGTGGACGGTGGTACTCACCTGACAGGTTTCCGGGCCGCTCTGACCCGCACCATTAACAAATACGCCCGCAAGGTTGGGGCCTTAAAGGAAAAAGACGAGAATTTCACCAACGACGATATTCGCCAGGGTTTGTGCGCGATTATCAGTGTGAAGTTGACCAATCCCCAATTCCAGAGCCAGACCAAAGTTAAGCTGACTAATGCCGATGTAAAAACTACGGTGGAGTCGGTGGTCAGTGATGGGCTGGAGGAGTGGCTGGAACAGAACCCCAACGATGCCAAGCGGATTATTGATAAGTGCGCGATGGCCCAGCGGGTGCGCGAAGCTCAGAGCAAAATCAAGGAAAATATTATCCGCAAGGGGGCTTTTGATGGGATGTCGCTGCCAGGTAAGCTGGCCGATTGCTCCGAGAAAGACCCAGGCCGCAGCGAAATCTTTATTGTTGAGGGTGATAGCGCAGGTGGTACGGCTAAACAGGGTCGTGACCGCCGTTTCCAGGCTATTCTGCCCTTGCGCGGTAAGATTTTGAACGTGGAGCGGGCCGCTCTGGATAAGATGCTGGCGAATAACGAGGTTAAAGCCCTGATTACGGCGTTAGGGGCGGGTCTAGGCGACCAGTTTGAGGTTGGCAAGTTGCGCTACCATCGCATTGTAATTATGACCGATGCTGACGTGGACGGTAGCCACATTCGTACTCTGCTGCTGACTTTCTTCTTCCGCCATATGGAGGAGATTATCACCAACGGGCATCTCTATATCGCACAACCACCGCTCTACCGGGTGGCGCACGGCAAGCAGGTGGTTTATGCCTACAACGATGCCGAGAAGGATGTGGCGGTCAAGAAGATGGGCTCGGAGAAGGTGGGTATCCAGCGTTACAAAGGTTTGGGCGAGATGAACGCCGAGCAGTTGTGGGAGACGACCATGGATCCCCGCAACCGCACCTTGCTACAGGTGACGATTGAGGATGCCGCCCGCGTTGACGAGACTTTCCAGATGCTGATGGGCGATGAAGTGCCACCCCGCAAGAGCTTCATCACCACCCACGCCAAGAACGTCAAAAATCTGGATATTTAGGCTATTTGGGAACATCACACATACCATTAGAATAAACTAAGGGATTTAACTATGGATATAATCTCTGAGCTCCGACAATCTGAACGTTTGAACCAAACAAAAGATGTTGATGAAATTTTTGGAGGTTTAATTCAAGCAGAACAATATGTTGGGGATGTTTATTCTATTGGCTACGAGTCAACTAATGTTCAGATCCATGATTTTCACAGGCGAAAAGTGGGTGGTATTCCCAGTCTTTGTTTTTTGATTGCGACTAGAGTTTTACCTGATGCAAAAGAGATTGATCATCAGCGCGAAGATAACTCAATAATTCTTCTTCGTGTTATGGACTCATGTGCGTTACCTGGAGAACCAGAGGCTGAAAGGATTAGAGTAGAAGTCGCGCAAAAGGTATCTGGCGAGTCTAGTATTCATTGGGATGAAAGTTCCAATATGGATGCCCAAACACACAATTTATTATCTTTTGCTGGTGTTAAATGTCGTGTAATAGGGACTTTCTATGTTGATAAAATTCAAGATGGCAAAGCCGAATTAATTTTTGGGAGTGATATCTCAAATTACTATCCTAATAGAGGTTTGAAGGTATATAAACCAAACGGAGAAGCTCTTGCCTCAATAGTTAACTACGTTAACCGCAACAAAAATTCTCACCAAAATGAACAACAACGAAATGAAAAAAGAGTTCTAGTAGGTGAAGTACGATACGCCTCAACAAATCGACCGTTTCAAGGAATTTCGGATGTAAAATTTTATATATCGCCTTCCGATCTACTTTCCCAAAAAACCTCTCTTTTTGGAATGACTAGAACAGGTAAATCCAATGCTTTAAAGATAATTGCTCAAGCCGTTTTTGAATTGCGGTTCGGTCAAAAAGAAGCACGCAAAGTAGGCCAAATAATATTTGACCAAGACGGCGAATATGCTAACGATAACATTCAGGATGCCAGCCATAAAAAAAATCCAACAGCCTTAAAGAATGTTTGGCGAATAAATCCTGCTGGAAAACAAGAAGATGTCGTTACATATGGAATTTTCCCACACTTAAACGACCCTAATCGCATTTTAATGCTGTTAAACTTTTTTGAGGAGGCAAACCTTCAAATTGGTAAACAGATTATAGACGAAACTTTAGTTGGGGACACAGCTAAATATATTCAAAGTTTTCAACAGGTAGTATTTGAGAAACCAGACCCTATTGATAATTCAGCTACTATTCGTTATAACAGACAAGTTTTAGTTTATCGTACGCTGCTAAACAAAGCTGGTTTTAAACCTCCCTCTAATCTACAGCCTAATACCAAAGGTCTGTTTAATGCTGAGTTAATAAAAAAATTGGAAGAAACAAAAATAGCAGAATTTGTTTCTATTGCTTCTGTTCTGAAGCAACCTAACCCTACATGGGGTCAGTTAGGTCTTACATTTGAGCGTTTAAATGATTTCCTTCAAAATGATGCATATAAAGATTTCAACAATTGGTACGTAAATGATAGACCGAAAGCTTCTGGAGAAAATTGGGCTGATGCACCTCTAGGTAAACTACTGGCTATGTTTCACTACCCTAATGGAGTAAGGCAGATTGGCAAAGCTATAGCCCAACACTCAGACTCTACAACTACTGACTACGCCGATGAAATTTACACACAATTGTCGGAAGGTCGGTTGGTAATTATAGACCAATCAACAGGTGATAGAGAAATAAATGAATCTTCAGCAAAACGAATTATGCAAAAGGTTTTTGATGGTAATAAAAACCAATTTATTAGCGGTAAGACCGATATACCAGAAATTTTGGTGTATATTGAAGAAGCTCATAACCTGTTACCCAATAGCTCCGAACTTGATTTGAAAAACATATGGGTGCGTACCGCGAAAGAAGGTGCAAAATTCCATATAGGAATGGTTTACGCTACACAAGAAGTAAGTAGTATTCAGCGCAATATACTTAAAAACACCGCAAACTGGTTTATTAGTCATCTTAATAATACTGATGAAACCAGAGAACTTTGTAAATACTATGACTTTAAGGATTTTGAGCCTTCTATTTTGCGGGCGCAAGATAAAGGATTTGTACGTGTAAAAACTTTAAGTAATCCTTATGTTGTACCTGTTCAAATTCGTAAATTTGAGGTATAAAGTTGCCCTACGAAAATGAATTCGCTCATTATAAATCTATCAAAAGAATAGCTGAAAATCCAGAGGTAAAAAACCTTTTAGCTAGAATTAAAATGGCTAAAAATATTGTTGCTCCAATCGAACCTGTTACAGTCAAACTATCGGAGCTACAGCCAAGTGAATGGAAACCTGATTTTGTTTTAGCAATAGATGGGAGTTTTGAAGAAGTATCATATGATAACGGCTACCCAATGACAGCAATTGGATATTTAACGGTTGCCTCTGTTTTGTTGGATGTAGCAAAGATGCGAAGATTGGATGCGAGTCGCCCTATTGATCCTAAAGAATTTAGAACTATTGAAAAAGCTGGCTCTGTAGATGGTGCGTTGCCTTGCGCTAATGCAACAGTGGACAACGAACAAGACTCAAAATCATCATTCCGGCGAGTATTATTTGAAACTTTTGATAAAAATCAGGCTTCTGGAAAAGGAGAGACAATTCTCGACACTTACGAAATTCTCCTGGATTATAAACCGAAACCCGATCTGCAGGTTTGTCCCTACGATGATTGTTTAAACCCAAACAAAGCATTTGTGCGAAAACACAAGGAGTACAGTTGTCCTTGTCTTTTTAACCGCTCTCTCTTTTCTACTGATGCTATGAGGATTCACGAGTCTATGAATCCGGAAGGTTCAAATATTACTATCCTTACTCAAACCATGAATGTGCTGGAAAAGATTTGGGTAATCCACTTTTTGAGGACTTTGGAACAAGAAAACATATTACAGGTCTTACAAAGACTTGCAATTGTTGTTGATGGACCTTTAGCGGTATTTGACTCACCAGCTTGGCTTAGTAATGCAATAAAAAAAGAGCTTGAAAGGATAAATCTTGCTGCTAGAAAGGCCCTGCAAGATGAGAATTTTAACATATTCTTGATTGGTATTGAGAAAACTGGAATATTCATGGATCACCTAATCAACTTAGATAAAGGCCGAGATGGCAGCACTGATGCACTCCCAAGACAGGCCAGCTTATTATTGAGTGACAGCTATATAAAACAGAGAATAGTATTTTCAAACAGTGATAGAGAATACGGCAGAAATACATATTTTGGGCGCAAGTCATTTTATAAAACTCGGTCAGGAGCTTTAATAGTTTTTAATACCCCAATTCTTAATGAGAATGATGATGACTTGAAAAGAGCTGAAATTAATCAGTTTCCACGTTTGGCAGATGCTATGTTCTTATTGGATGATTTAGTTTCTGCAAGGTATCGCAACTCTCTTATTCCACTTATTTCTGCTAATGCGGAGGCAGCAATTCCTCAGAATCTAGGAAAGCGTGTACTTGAGAAATTGGCGCGTGAAATAATGTCTGAAATTTTAAAAGATAAATCGTAAGTTTCACTGTATAGGGGTATAAATTGGGTTACGAAACTGCTTCTAGTAGATGGTCTGGTATTGGTCCTTACTATGCAATGTTTCCTCTCAACTTTGTAGATGAAGTAATAAACACATACACTGAACGCGGGCAATTTATTTTAGATCCATTTGCGGGTCGCGCATCAAGCATCTTCAGTGGTGCAGTTCAGGGAAGACCAGGCGTTGGTATTGAAATTAATCCTGTTGGTTGGATTTATGGCAAAACTAAGTTGTCTCCTGGAACAGCCGATGAGGTCAAGAAAAGATTATCTGAAATTAATAATTTGGCGAAAGCATTTAAATCTAATGACATTGATGAACTACCCGATTTTTTCAGCCTCTGTTTTTCAAATTCAATACTGCAATTTTTAATAACCGCAAAAAATAACCTGAACTGGCAAGATGATAAAATTGACCGCACCCTAATGACTCTAATCCTTATTGACTTGCATGGAGGAGTTGGGAAATCGCTCTCAAATCAAATGCGTCAAAGCAGGGCAATGAGTCCAGAATATTCTATCAACTGGTGGAATGCACGAAATATGAAACCACCAGAGATTGACCCTCAACTTTTCTTAGAAAAGAAAATTAAATGGCGTTATGATAAGGGCTTGCCATTAATTGTTGAAAGTAAGGTAATTCTCGGAGATAGCACTGATTTATTAAAACAATTTCAAAAACAATCTCCGCTTCAAAACTGGAAACCTTTCAGCTTACTTTTCACCTCACCTCCATATATGGGGATAAGTGATTACCACCGAGATCAATGGCTTCGATTGTGGATGTTAGGTCAAAAACCTTACCCATCTCGTAATCAGGACAAACATAGAGGACGATTTCATTCAATAGAATTCTATAAGGATTTGTTAAACTGTGTTTTTATGAGCGCGGCTGAGTTGATGGACAAAAATGGGTTTGTATATGTGAGAACTGATGCTAGAGAACAAACTTTTGAAATAACAAGGAACGCTTTGAAATCAGCATTTCCTAAATGGAATGAATTAATTTTAGATAAACCGTACTCAAAACAAACCCAAACAGCACTTTATGGTGACAAATCTCAAAAGCCAGGAGAGAAGGATATTATACTAACCAGACGGCGGCACTTATAACCCTTATATTTATTTCTACAAACCCCAGAGGTTATTCTTGTGTAGCATCGAATAGAACCGTTGCTCGATGGCGGGGTCAACCTTTGGCCCGATACGCACCATAAACATATTAGCCGAGTCCATCATCACATTCGGCTCATCGGTATCCATCTTGTTAAACCCGGCACTTTCCAGCACCTTTTTGAGCATATTGCGATAGTTGAACTTGGTCATACCCAACTCCTCGTTATCCCAATGCCAGGAGAACTCCACCGAAGTAACAATTTTATCCTCGAACCAACTATCCCCCTCGAAGGCCGCTTGCAACAGCCCTTTGCTAACCCCCATCCCGCGCCAGTTGCGCCCCACCTCAATCGCCCC
>Ga0209724_1001285_pt1 | contig 23013 bp, 29 predicted proteins | sample grotaG_FD_184143 | JGI IMG/M metagenome (GOLD analysis project Ga0209724, IMG submission 184143) | Glacier valley bacterial and archeal communities from Borup Fiord, Nunavut, Canada, to study Microbial Dark Matter (Phase II) -... | ecosystem: Environmental > Aquatic > Freshwater > Ice > Glacier ...
CGATCGGCTTCGACTGCAAATTCCATCGGCAACTGGTTAAACACGTCCTTACAAAAGCCGCTAATCATCATCGAGATCGCGTCTTCGGGCGAGATGCCGCGCTGACTAAAGTAAAACAACTGGTCTTCCCCAATCTTGGAAGTAGACGCTTCGTGCTCGACTTTGCTTTGGTTATTTTGCACCTGAATGTAGGGGAACGTGTTGGCTTGGGCACGATCGCCAATCAGCATCGAGTCGCACTGAGAATAGTTGCGCGCACCTGTCGCTTTCGGTCCGATCTTCACCAAACCGCGATAGCTATTGTGCGACTGACCCGCCGAAATCCCTTTCGAGATAATCGTGCTACGGGTGTTTTTGCCAATGTGGAACATTTTGGTTCCGGTGTCGGCTTGCTGGTGGTGATTGGTCAACGCCACTGAGTAAAACTCGCCGACAGAATTATCACCAACCAACACACAGCTTGGATATTTCCAGGTAATGGCAGAACCCGTCTCAACTTGCGTCCAGGAAATCTTGGAGTTTACGCCCTGGCACAGTCCGCGCTTGGTGACAAAATTATAGATGCCGCCTTTGCCATTCGCGTCACCCGCATACCAGTTTTGCACGGTGGAATATTTGATGTCAGCGTTGTCAAGAGCCACTAGCTCAACCACTGCCGCATGAAGCTGATTGGTGTCAAACATCGGAGCCGTGCAGCCTTCGAGATAGCTGACCTGACTGCCTTCTTCGGCAATAATCAGCGTCCGTTCAAACTGCCCCGAATCGCCATTATTGATACGGAAGTAAGTAGACAACTCCATCGGGCACTTCACGCCTTTGGGAATGAACACGAACGAGCCATCACTAAACACGGCGGAATTTAACGCTGCAAAGTAATTATCTCCAACGGGAACCACACTACCCAAATATTTCTTGACCAATTCGGGATATTCCCGCACGGCTTCAGAGATCGAGCAAAAGATCACGCCATCTTTAGCAAGCTTTTCTTTAAAGGTCGTCGCGACCGAAACGCTATCAAAAATCGCATCGACTGCCACATTGCTGAGACGCTTTTGCTCAGACAGAGAAATGCCTAACTTTTCAAAGGCTTCCAGCATCTCTGGATCGACTTCATCCAGGCTCTTTTTCTTCTCTTTGAGCTTGGGCGCAGAGTAATAAATGATGTCTTGATAATCGATCGCCGGATAGCCCACATGCGCCCAATCTGGCTCGGTCATTTTGAGCCATTGCCGATATGCCTTGAGTCGAAACTCCAGCATAAACTCCGGCTCTTCTTTCTTAGCAGAAATTAGCCGCACCATCTCTTCGCTCAGCCCACGAGGAATGGTGTCGGATTCGATATCAGTGACGAACCCGTACTTATAGGGCTGGTTAACCAGATTTTGAACAGTTGCACTCATCGATCGTATTCTCTTATCTCAAGGGTGAGGAAGGTGAAAAGGTCGAGGGATAAAAAACAAATCTTCTGATTTGTCGTCCACCTCTAACCATGATTAGTCGTCGCGCGGATCTCGTCGAAGGTGATCTCTTGCAGCTCACCTGCAAAATCGTTGTCTGGGGTCAAAAACAGCAGGCAGTGGCACTCTTTGCGCTCACGCATGGGGACGCAGGGGCAGTTCCAATAAGCGGCTGAAACTTCGGCTTCTTTGTCTTCATAGTGACGACAGGGGCAAAGCGGAGCGCCCAGATCGTCTTTGTGCTTGGCAAGCCCTTCGATCACAACGGCTGTCACACCGGGATCAACGCAAAAATAGGTGCCTGTGCGCTTGGCGTAAGTTTCTGAGAAGTGCCTCATCGCTTCGAGGCTTTTATCTGATGCTTGGGTGGTTTGGGTTTCTGTATTCATAATCCAGAACGACACTACATCCGATAGATCTTATAATTAAAACAACACTTTTGTTGCTCAACTTCCATTCTAAGGTACTTTAGCAATATTAACGTTGTTTAAGTCAACTTTTTTGTCTTAGATTTCTGTGAGCTTTAAGGATGACCCCGACTCAGCAACCCTCGACTAAACAAGACATCCTCCACTACCTGTTAAAGCAAGGTCAATCGACTGCCCAAGAACTGGCGGAACAGTTGCAGGTGAGTCCGCAGGCGATTCGTCGTCACCTTAAAGATTTGGAAACCGAAGGACTGATCTTGCATCAAGCGATGCAGACGGGCATGGGTCGCCCCAATCATGTCTACACGTTGAGCCGCGAGGGGCGATCGCAGTTTCCCGATCGCTACAACGAGTTTGCGGTGTCTCTCTTAGATACGCTGGCAGAAACGGTCGGGCGCGATCAGGTGAGTCTGATTCTCCGCAAACAATGGGAGCGCAAAGGGATTGAATATCGAGAAAATCTGGGGGCGAGTGACTTGCCCGATCGCGTCAATAAGCTTGTAGAGTTGCGAAAATCGGAAGGCTACATGGCAGAGTGCCACGAGATCGATCCCGATACGACTCCCAAATTTGTATTGACCGAATATAACTGTGCGATTTCACAGATTGCCGAGTCGTTTCCCAGCGTTTGCGGTCACGAGTTAGAAATGTTTGAATTGGCGTTACCAGATTGTCGCGTCGATCGGACTCACTGGCTCGTCGAAGGTGAGCATCGCTGCGGCTATTTAATTCAGCTAAAATGATTGACTTGTAAGAATTCAACCTTTGTTCTATGAGTGATTTGCCTGCTTCTACAGAATTTTTGACTCCCGACGAGTGTCACGAGGTTGATAAAGCGCTGCTGACTTCCCGCGAAAGATTTTCGGCGAGGGTAGCGATCTATGCGCTGCGATCGCTCAAACAAGTGGCTCAACAATCGGGACAAGTGATCGCCGACCTCAGTCCTGAACAAATTGCGGATTGGGTCGCCAATGATCCCAGTTTGCAAAGCGGCATGGATAGCAACTTCAAAGATTTCTTCACGCAACTGACAATTTCAGCAATCAAACCGCTTCAGCGATCGGCAGCCGATGGGGGAGTAACGATCGAGAAATTAACGATTCCTCAAGTAGTGGCGTGGTTTGAGAAAGAGGCAAAACTTCGGCTTGAGAAAGGACTGTAGCGATCTGAGGAATTTGGAAATCGCGGAGTGTGCAGCGATACGATCGCTGAGAAATCCTGCTCATCGCAGAAATCATGCTGATTGACGGACACCAACAATGTTCTTTTGCGCTTCCGCGTAGATGCGTAGTGCAGCAGCCATATGCTGTTCAGCTTCTTCGCCCTTTGATTGGAACCATGCCAACGTTTCAGAATCAACTTGAATCGCGACTGTAGCTAGTGGCGCTGAAGGCATCCGCAGCGTTGCTTTGGCGAAAAACTCGTCTGTCAGAGGCGGAATATCTGATGTGTCGATGTCATCGTCAGTCATTGCATCAATTCTAGACCAGTCAGTTCTTGAGGAATTGCTCATAACGCCTCCGTTCATCAGAAAGTGCTTTTCTCAACGAAATAATCCGAACAGCGTTCATCAAGGTCAACCACCATCGGTAACTCAAAGATTCGATAAGCATCAGCAAAATCGAAGCCGTGTTTATCGAGATTAAGTTCGTTTTTTTGCTCATCCCACTCAAAATTCACACCAGTCGATCGGCTCTCTGATCAAAACAAGAAATATCGTTGTGCCATTGGCAGCACGGTTGCAGGTTCGCAGGTGAGCAGTTGCCCATCGGCACGCACTTCATAGGTTTCGGGGTCTACTTCAATATGCGGCAGAGCATCATTGAGCTTCATATCGAGTTTTGACAGATTGCGAATATTGGAGACAGCAACGGCAGTTTTTTGGAGATTTAGCTGATCGGGAATGCCTTTTTTGAGCGCGATGTGAGACAGAAAGGTCAAAGAAGTCGCGGCGATCGCGCCTCCAAAACTGCCAAACATCGGACGCATATGCACAGGCTGCGGTGTAGGAATGCTGGCATTGGCATCGCCCATTTGTGCCCAGGCAATCATGCCGCCTTTGATTACCATTTCGGGTTTAACCCCAAACATGGCAGGTCGCCACAGACATAAATCGGCTAATTTGCCCACTTCAACCGAGCCGACGTGTTTAGAAATGCCGTGAGTGATTGCGGGATTGATCGTATATTTTGCGATGTAGCGTTTGGCTCTGTGATTGTCATTGCGTGACGAATCTTCTGCCAATGCGCCGCGCTGCACTTTCATTTTGTGTCCGGTTTGCCAGGTGCGAATGATCACTTCCCCGATGCGACCCATTGCCTGAGAGTCAGACGACAACATGCTAAACGCGCCCAAATCGTGCAGGATATCTTCAGCCGCGATCGTCTCTCGGCGAATTCGTGATTCGGCAAACGCGACATCTTCAGGAATGCTAGGACTGAGGTGGTGACAGACCATCAGCATATCTAAGTGTTCGTCTAGCGTGTTGAGCGTGTAGGGGCGAGTCGGATTGGTCGAGGACGGCAACACGTTTGCCTCGCCGCAGACTTTGATGATGTCGGGAGCGTGTCCGCCACCTGCGCCTTCGGTGTGATAGGTGTGAATGACGCGCTGTTTAAACGCCGCGATCGTGTCTTCGACAAATCCGGCTTCATTCAAGGTGTCGGTATGAATAGCAACCTGCACGTCATATTCGTCAGCGACGTTGAGACAGTTATCGATCGTGGCGGGAGTGGTTCCCCAGTCTTCATGGAGTTTTAGCCCGATCACACCTGCTTTCACTTGTTCTTCAAGGGCGGCGGGCTGCGAACTGTTGCCTTTTCCGAGGAATCCGATGTTCATCGGGAATGCGTCGGCAGCTTGCAGCATCCGATAGATGTTCCAGGGTCCGGGAGTGCAGGTGGTAGCGTTGGTTCCGGCAGCGGGTCCAGTGCCGCCGCCAATCATTGTGGTGATGCCGGACGCGATCGCTACCTCAATCTGCTGCGGACAAATAAAGTGAATGTGGGTGTCGATGCCGCCAGCCGTAAGAATCATCCCTTCGCCTGCGATCGCTTCGGTGCCAGGTCCGATAATGATCGTCACGTTGTCTTGAATGTATGGATTTCCGGCTTTTCCGATCGCTGCAATTTTGCCGTCTTTGATCCCAACATCCGCTTTGACAATGCCCCACCAATCGAGAATTAGCGCGTTCGTAATCACTGCATCCACTGCGCCGTCTTCGTTCGTAATTGGCGATTGCCCCATGCCATCGCGAATTACTTTGCCTCCGCCAAACTTCACTTCTTCGCCGTAGGTAGTGTGATCATGTTCGACTTCGATGATCAGTTCGGTGTCCGCGAGACGGACTCGATCGCCCACGGTCGGACCAAAGGTTTCAGCGTAGGCGCGGCGATTCATGCGGTAGCTCATGGGGTCTTCCTCACGGGTAAAAATTAAGGGCGAAAGATGCGTTCAAACGGGTGTCTTCGATAACGACGATAAATATCAAAATCTTCGTCTAAGGTTGCAATAGTCGCAATATTCAACCGTTCAGAAATCACAATCAAAGATAAATCTGCAAAATCACCCGGCAAATCAGCATACTGAGCGTTCAGTTCAGCAATTCGCGTAAAGTCATTTGGGGTTAGCGGTTCACATTCGTAAAGACCAATCGACAGGTCAGACAAAAACTCGTTTTGAACTTGCCACCTAGAACGCAACAACCACATAACTTCGGTCACGCACCCGATCGTCGTGATCAAGACACTGGTGGAATCATCAAGAAATTGGCGCGCTCGATCGTGATGGGCATCTCCTGCATTGTAGTAAGCCACGATGGGTCCAGTATCAATCAGAACTACGGGATGATTCATGGTGCTTGCCGACGCTCATGCCGTTGCTCAATATGTTCGGCGATGATTTGCTTTCGCACATCTCTATCAGACAAATCGTCAGGACCGTTTAGCAGGTGTTGAGGATGCCCCCCTCGCCGTTCTAGAAATGTTTTTCGAGGCTGTAAATTTTGCCAATGTTGATGTAAGAGTCGTTGAAGCAGTTCATTGCTAGTCGTTTTTTCTTGGGCTAAGATTTCGACCAAATATCTTTCTGCTTCATCGTTGAGAGCGACATTCAGCATGGCTTTTTCTCCAGTTTGAGCATTCAACTCTAACTCAGAGAGATGCAAAATGCTCGGATTGTTTAACAACGGTGATCCAAAATCGAGGACGAGACAAATTAGCTCCTAAACTATATTGCTCAAAAAATAGCCATTTGAGAACTTGATTCCGTTCTAAGCGATCGACCGGAAAGAAATCTGTTTCTTCAGACAAATGAAGCAAAATCGAATTAGATTCTGTCAGAAAGACATCGGGTTCAATTTCTAAAACGGGCACCTTACCATTTGGGTTCTTCTGCAAAAACTCTGGTAGATGAGCTTCTTGATTGCGCAGATTCACAGAGATCAGTTGAAATGGAATTTGCAGTTGGGTGAGCAACAACCGCAGCTTATAGCAGTTGCCCGAAGGAGGAAAACTATAAAGTCGATACATAGATTTGATTTAACTAATTCCTAAATCCTTACGAATGCTTGGATTTCTTCTTTGATTTCTCTTTTTTAGGTTTTTCATCTAGCGCGCCTTCAATTTTGGCATTGAATCCATACACCTCACGAGTGCCCGCTAGAGGGATTAACGTGACCGCCCGATCGTCCCCCGGTTCAAACCTCACAGCCGTCCCTGCCGGGATGTCTAGCCGCATTCCTCGCGCTTGCTCTCGATCGAATTCCAACGCCGAATTCACCTCATAAAAGTGAAAATGTGACCCAATTTGAATCGGACGATCGCCCTGATTGGCAACCTTTAACGTTACGGTTTTCCGTCCTGCATTCAGTTCGATTTCTCCGTCATCAATCAACAGTTCACCCGGAATCATAAATTACCTCAACGAATTGGATTGTGTACCGTCACTAATTTCGTCCCGTCAGGAAACGTTGCCTCAACCTGCACATCGTGAATCATTTCTGAGATTCCCTCCATGACATCTTCTTGAGTTAGCAGAGTTGTCCCATAGCTCATCAATTCTGAAACCGTGCGCCCATCTCTTGCTCCTTCTAGAATCGCTGCCGAGATGTAAGCGATCGCTTCAGGATAATTGAGCTTTACGCCTCGATCTTTCCGTCGCTCTGCCAGCAGTGCAGCCGTGAAAATCAGCAGCTTGTCTTTCTCTTGTGGTGTTAATTGCATCTCTATTTCTGGGTGTCGTTATCAACAATAGTTTCAAGTTCAGCTAATAGGATCGGAAGTTTGCGGTTCATTGTGACTCCACTACAGTTGCCAAACTCTTGGAATGCAGATAGGTCGATCGAGAGACTCCGATCGCGCCAAGCGCCAGACTTCAATCAACCACTGTCGCGCCTCCATTGTAGACGCGCCTCGATAGCGACACAGTAGCCCAGACATCAGACGAGTTACGCCGATCTCCCCATTGCCGACCCAGACAGAACGGGCTTTTTCGACCCATTCAGGCTCGATCGATCGTCCAATCCAGGCAAAACTTGCCACGACTGGACAGTTTGCCAACCCGTGAGGACTGGTGAATACCTCTTCACTGCCCGGTAGCCATTGACGATCGACCCAAATCGGACGATCGTGCTGCCAAACTTCGGTGTGCGATCGCCAATTCCCTTCAATAAACCGTTCGCCCCTGGCACTGCGACCAAAGCGAGTGATCTCCCAGCCGAGCCAACTGGCATCAGGTGCGAGATTCACCCGCATGTCTTGGCGATAAACGGCTTGATTGAAGACGATCGTCTCTTGCGGCAACCACTCCAAGCAGGCTCCGCTTGCCACGTCTATGTGAATCATTTGTCTAGCTTCTCGTCCGTTCGTGCGATAAACCTTGCTAGCTGCCGCCGTTGTAATCAGCGCTTGAGCGTTGGGCTTGAGACAAATATTGACAGAAAGCTGATCGCCGCCTACGATTCCGCCTGCGGTGTGCATGATCACGCTGTGACAGACCTCAGATCCCTCTGGATAAAAAGGGCGTTGTGTCTTTAAAGGAGCTTTTGCCTGACTGTGGCTGAGCTGAGTCGCACCTTGACGGGTTGCAAACTCTAGGCAGAGACTGCCGTGCCAATCGGTAGGTGCTGTCTTAGTCGAAACAGAGCGAGGTTGATTCACAGACATAGAGCAGATGAACAGCACGTTGTCACTAGCTTCCCGTGAACCTCATCATTTTGGTAAGAACTTGCGAATCTCTTAAACTTTCTTTCCATCTGTTCATAAACTCACCCAGAGATGCGGGAGCCTGTCTTGAGAATGTGATTTGCTAGTAAGCTGGGCGGCGATCGAGCTTCCCAATTCAACTCAAAGATCTGATAAGGGAATGTCTCAAACAGCGATTGACCTTGCCGCAAAGACAGACTTTCGTTTAGTGTTGCTCTCGATTGCAATCTCAATAATCGGTTCCTATACGGCTTTAGATATTGCAGAACAGATTGTGCCGTCACACGGGCAGATGCGTCGCTGGTGGCTCATTGGCAGTGGTCTAGCTCTCGGCATTAGCATCTGGTCAATGCACTTTACCGCAATCTTGGCGCACCAACTGGCTACCCCGGTGAGCTATGACTTTGGCATCGTCGTGCTGTCGCTCGTTGTGTCAGTCTTGGGATCTGGCTTGGGCTTTTGGGCGGTTACTCGGCAAAGACCGATCGGGTGGCTCTCTCTGATTAGCGGCGGCTTATTCATCGGCACTAGCATTGTGGCGATGCACTATGCAGCGATGGCAGCCCTGCGGGTAGCGGCGACTCAGCAATATCAGCTAACGCAAATTATTTTGGGGGTTGTGATCGCGATCGCAGCCTCGATCGCGTCGCTGAAGCTGGCGTTTCAATCTGGGTGGGTCGAGGCAACGGTGCGGCAGTGTCAGCACTTAGTAGGAAGCGCCCTGCTGATGGGCAGTGCCATTTCAGGAATGCACTACATTGCAATGTCGGGTGTGCGGTTTCATTTTGCGCCGCTGACCGTGCCCAAGTCTGCGACGCTCGATAGATCGCGGCTGGCGACGGTGATTGGCATCGCGGCTCTGATGGTCTTAACGCTGGCGCTGCTGGCTTCTTTTTTTGGGCGACGGTTACGGTTGAGCGCAGAGTTAGCCCGCGTTGAGGCACTGCGCCAAAGTGAAGAACGGTTAGAACAACTCATTCAGCAGAGAACTCAGGAGCTTCAGCAAGAGAAGTTAGCGTCTGAAGCCGCTAACCAGGCGAAAAGCGCGTTTCTTGCCAACATGAGTCATGAGCTTCGCACTCCGCTCACCAGCATTATTGGCTTTTCGAGCGTGTTGCTTCAAGAGGTGTTTGGCTCGATCAATGAGCGACAACGAGAATATTTGCAGCGCGTCTCAGCCGGAGGCTATCAGCTTCTTGATTTGATTAACGACTTGCTAGATTTGTCTAAAATCGAAGCCGATCGAGAAGAGTTGGTCTTAGAAACCGTCGGCGTTGAAGAGATTTGCGAAACCTGTCTCTCGATCGTGCGAGAACAAGCGACTCGACGCGGGCTAGACTTGTCCCTTACTGTCAGTCCTAATGCCTCGACTTGCCTGGCTGACAAACGGCGACTCGTTCAAATCTTGCTCAATCTGTTGTCCAACGCCATCAAGTTTACAGACACAGGTTCGGTGACGTTAGCGGTGGATAAAACAGAAACCTCAGTTCAGTTCCTCGTCACCGACACTGGAATTGGCATTCCTGAGTCAGAACTATCAAAACTATTTCAGCCGTTTCAGCAGCTTGATAGCGGCATCGATCGCAAATATCAAGGCACAGGGTTGGGGTTAGCGCTGTCGCAAAAGCTTGCCCAACTCCACGGCGGTGAGATCACGGTAAAGTCAACACCAGAGCAGGGAAGCTGCTTTATGCTGTCTCTGCCTAGAGTTGGATGAGTCGCATAAATCTCCTGAGGAACGTGGATTTTTTAAGGTGCAACTTCTCACCCTCACCCTAGCCCTCTCCCTGGGGAGAGGGCTAGGGTGAGGGTAAAATCTGTGCTTCATAGATCACTTGCACCACGCCTTGATAGCTGTCTATTTCGCTCAACTCGGTCAGCAAATCGGTGAGAATTCCGACTAAAAAAACCGTGCACTCATTTTGCAAAGTAGATCTTGCGATCGCGCTGAGTGTCAAAGAGTCTACAGATTTTATCGTCGCCTCCACCAAACAAAGCTGGCGCTCGTCAACCCCACTAATGGAACTGCAACCAGTGCAATGAATCCTAAAACACTGGCTTGCTCGTTTGTGAGGGTGATGCGCCGATTTTTTAAGTCTTTAGGGCGAATCGATAACGGCTGCTGGTCTTGCTGACTTAACCAGCTTACTGAGTTGACAAACACGTCTCCGTTAAGATATTGACCAAACAGCCCGTCGGTGGCGAACGTAGAGTTGCCAAAGACGATCAGGCGCGACTCTTTAGTGCCTTGAACAAAGGGCGGAGTCGATGGAGTCGGGCTTGGAGATCCTGAAGGACTGACCGACGCTTGAGGAGACGAGCTAACTGATGGAGTTGAAGATACTGAAGGAGTGGGAGATGGAGATCCCGACGCTTGAGGAGACGGGCTAACCAATGGTGACGGACTCGGTTGAGCAGAGGGCGTGACTTGGCGAGTGAATGCTGCGCCGATCGCGATCGGTCCCGGTCGATCGCCATCATCTAATTTGAGAGGCTGCTCTTTGAGATTGCTTTCTGCCCAACTGTTGGGATCAGTCAACAACAGAGGCGTTGATTGCACCCCCAGAACCGGAGTAATGTCTAAAGGACGCGCCAGTGGATAAATTGAGTTGCTGTTGCGAAAGTCTTTGGTGATCGGGTGGTCACCATATTGCGCGATTACAACCGCTGTCGGACCCTTACCGCGAACTTGACGATCGGAGGCATTGATCACGACTCGATCGTCCAATTTAACGCCCCACAAATTGAGCAGATTATCCAGTCCCGATTTAATCGGGGGGTCAACCGCGACGAGCAGATTTCCACCCTGATTGAGATAGTCTTGCAGCACCTTTGTCTCTGCCTCTGGCAACGGGCGAACCGGACCTACGACCATCACCGCCGCCGCATCTGCCGGAACTTTGTCGGTGAGTCCTAAATTGAGGGGTTCACCGACAAAATTCTTATCTTTGAGCGCTTGAGCAGCCTGGGAAATGGCACCTTGTCCTGCGTCGAGCGATCGTTCTCCGTGTCCTTGCAGAAAATAGAGTTTAGACTGGCGATCGCGGGTGAGTTGCAAAATTCCGCTAGTGATGCGGTTTTCAGAGAGGCGAATCTGAGGGCTGATGCTCTGCACAAACTGTCTGCGCTTACTCGACTGCAACTCTAGATAGACATCTCGGTTTTCGCCACTGTTTTTAATCCCAAACGACGTTGCCAAGCCGGGATTAGCTTCGGGGTCAATAAACTCAAACAAGAACTTAGGGTTTTGTCGCTGATAGTTCTCTAACAAATCTCGGTCTTGAGAATTTTGTTGACTGTCAAAAACCCACACTTTCACCGCTTGGGGCAACCCTTTTACCACTTGCTGAGACTCTGGCGAGAGGGTGAATAACTGTCCTTCAGTTAAATCAATTCTCGTCGGGTGACGACTCACCAAGAAGTTGAGCAGCCCCAGAATCACAAAAACGGCGATCGTGCTAACCAAAGCATTGGTGCTAACTTGGGTCGATCGGCGGCTCCAAAATTGGGGTTGCCGTGCATCGCCTCCGCGACCTAAAAACACCACCCACAGCCCCATAATCACGATTCCACTGATGATTAGCCCCAGCGGAATCGAAGTCCAACCGCCTGAAACGACCCCGGCTGAGATGCCCATAATTGACAGAAGAGGACCGGACCAAAACAGAGTTCTCCAGTATTTAAGGAGTGCAGGACGGGGCTGTGAGGTCTTCATAAAAATCACTAAGAACGTTGGAATCGCAATGCGTCGATCGATTGGGCAGTCAGAAAGATTCCGAGAAAAATATAACTAGCAAACAACACTAAACTACTCGTATCAACTACGCCTTGAACTAAGTTTGTGTAATGCTTTAGCAGAGATAAGTTAAATAGCGCATCTCCTACGATGCCACCAAAGTTTTTGGCTAATTCGCTAATAATCCACAAACAGAGGACTAACGCGAAGGTGAGAATCGCCGCTAAAATAGTGCTATCTGTTAAAGACGACACAAACATTCCGAGTGAGAGCACCGAGGCAGCCAGTAAGATTAGCCCTGCGTGACCCAAAAGAATGACGCTGAGTGGAACGGGAGGATCTACGCCATTGAGCGCGATCGCTTCATATAACAGCAATGGCAGCGACATCGTGATGAAGAATGTCAGTACTCCTAATAATTTTCCGATCGCGACTGCCCAATTGGTGATCGGAGACGTTGCCAACAATTCGAGTGTGCCACGTTTGCGTTCGTCAGCGTAAAGCCCCATCGACAAAATCGGCAACACGAACAGCGACAGCGAACCCATCACGCCCAGATATGTGCGAAGCAACTCATAGGGGACATCGATCGGAGAAATCGGAACCCCAGACTGAGCTTGAAGATCGACATAGTTGCCTTGATCGATTACGCCGTCAAAAGCGGCTTTGAACAGAATGCCAGCCAAGATCCAGTAAATAGTCGCGATCGCATACGCCAACGGGGACGCAAAATAGCTTTGTAACTCGCGTCGATAAATTGCCAAAACGTTGTACGCCAGCATTTTCATTTAGGGTGTCTCCTCGATCGCTTCATCAGACGGCTCGACTTCAGATGCATTCTCGACAGGCGTTTCTTCGGTCGTAAGCTGCAAAAACACGGTTTCTAAACTTGCCTGCACTCGCCGCATCTCATACAGTCCTAACTGATGACTGACGAGCGCCGTCGCGATCTCTGAGCCTAGCTCCGTTTCAGACCCAGAGACGACTTTGATTTTGAGACGATTTTGAGGCAGTAAATCGGTGAGCATTGGCTCGATCGCAGTCACTCCCTGCACGGCTTGCAAGCATCGCTGCACTGATTCAAAGTCTCCCTCGACTTCTAGCTCATAGCCCGACCCGCCCATCAACTGAGTCATCAAACGTTCGGGCGTGTTGGTTGCCACTACTTGACCATGATTGATAATCGCAACGCGGCTACACGTCATGCTGACTTCGGGCAAAATGTGCGTCGAGAGAATCACAGTGTGATCTCCCGCCAGGTTTTTGATTAAATTTCGCACCTCAATGATTTGTCGCGGATCGAGTCCGACGGTCGGTTCATCCAAAATAATGACCGGGGGATCGTGGACGATCGCTTGAGCAATGCCGACTCGTTGCCGAAACCCTTTGGACAGTTTGCGAATAATTGTTTTGCGTTTTTCGAGCAGATTGCAGCGTGTTAAAGCTGACTGAATTCGCTGGGGACGATCGCCCGCATTGACACCCTTAATTTGAGCCACAAAACTGAGATATCCCTCAACGGTCATATCCGGGTAGAGCGGCGGTGATTCGGGCAGATAGCCGATGCGCTGCCGCACTGCCATTGAGTCTTTATGCACCTCAAATCCGGCGACTTTCGCTGTCCCACTGGTTGCAGGCAGATAGCCCGCCAGAATTCGCATCGTCGTCGTTTTTCCGGCTCCGTTGGGTCCTAGAAAGCCCAGAATTTCACCTGGCTCGACCGAAAACGTCACATCGGCGATCGCGGAGGTGGAGCCATAAACCTTGCTGAGATGTTCAACGTCGATCATAAAGTGCAGGTTGAAGAGGTTGCCCTTGCAGTCTGGCAGAATAGCAGACTTTGAATGCCATTGAGCAAAAAATTAACACCCCGATCGAGACGTTGAGCAGAACTGAGTGGTTGCCCGATCGCTCAGATTAAGCGAGAGTTGGCTTGAGGACAAAACAAGTGGCGTGTAGAGCCGTTTGAGGAGAAGGTGCAGCGTATTGACTGCCACCTTAGAGAATCAGTTTGAGGAGAGTTCTAAACTGGAGTTAGGGATTCGAGAAAATCTTAGGAGGTTGGGATTATGAATCCATTGATGGAGCAGATTCTACGAGAGATAGAACAGCTTGCTCCTGACGAGCAGAGGCAACTCTCTCAACGATTAGCGTCACGACTGCAAGAGACTGAGCGGTCTCATCAGCCGAAACGAAAGTTGTCTGAGTTTCGAGGAATTGCACCAAGTTTGCTAGAGGGGCAGGATGCCCAAGAGTGGGTAAATGAATTGCGAGATGAGTGGGAAGGGCGACAAGGGCTGAGAGATGGTTTATGAAGATTGAAGCGGCGCTCCAAGGTGTTTCTAGGCTCTACCTAGATACGGCTCCGGTTATTTATTATGTGCAGGAAGCCGCCGATCAGCTTCAGATTGTGAATGTAATATTTCAACGAATCGAAGCGGATAATTTGAGGGCGATCGCGTCCCCGGTGACGTTGGCTGAATGTTTGGTTGTGCCGCTCCGATTGGGAAACGTGGTGTTGCAGCAGAGTTTTTTAGAATTGCTGACCAATACAGAGGGAATTGATTTTGTTGCCATCGGGGCAGCAGTGGGACAACGAGCTGCTGCATTACGGGTGAGGCATGGCTTGAAACTGCCAGATGCGTTGCAGATAGCAACGGCGATCGGATCAAACTGCGATGCGTTTTTAACGAACGATGCTGAATTGAAACGAGTGACGGAACTGCGGGTGCTGGTGATCAAAGAGTTGGAGGTTTGAGAAACCGATGGGCGTTGCTGAATCTAGGTAAGAATTGCCCCAACTGCCTTTGGCGTAATTCACATCGACAGGTCAACAAGCTCGATCGAGAAACTCACGAACGACTTCCAGAGGCTTATAAACGAGTTCCAGAGACCCATGAACGAGTTCCAGACACTCACGAACGACTTCCAGAGACTCATAAACGAGTTCCAGAGGATCACGAACGAGTTCTAGAGACTCATGAACAACTTCGAGAAACTCATGAACAACTTCGAGAAACTCATGAACGAGTTCTAGAGACTCATGAACGACTCTCAGAGACTCATGAACGACTTCCAGAGACTCACGAACGAGTTCGAGGAGGTGAGTTAGTCACAATCTCACCTCCTCGAAAAATTTCTGTGGAATCTGGATTGTTCTGGGAGGCAAATCCCAGGCATTTGTACCAGCATTCAGTGATTTAGGACGATCGCAACCTCAGCCATTCACCACCTGACGATTTAGAGGCTCGTAGGTTAGGTTTCAGCAAGCGTTGAGGGCACTCTACCAAAGCCATCGCGCAACAAAAGCTGACACAAAAGCTGACACATAGGCAGAGGAAAGCAGTATGTCCAACTTCAAATCCACTCAAACACGACTCGCTGATTTGCTCCGGGACATTGTTTCCGGCAAAATTCAACTTCCTGATTTTCAGCGAGGCTGGGTGTGGAAAGACGAAGGCATCCAATCGTTGTTGGTGAGCATTGCTCGTGCCTTCCCGATCGGAGCCGTCATGATGCTAGAAGCAGGCGGCGATACTCGCTTCAAAGTTCGCCCTGTCGAAGGGCTGGACACAACCCAAATCAAACCTGAAGACACCGAACAACTGATTCTCGATGGTCAACAACGCCTGACCTCTCTCACGCAAGTGCTGATGCTCAAGCAGCCTGTGGACACTCGCACGAGTACAGGCAAATCCCTCAAGCGTTATTACTACATCGACATCGAACTTGCCCTGACTGGAGAAGAACATTATGAAACTGCTGTCATCGGGGTAGACGAGAACCGGATTATTAAAGAAAACTTCGGTCGTGACATCAAACTCGATCTCAGCACTCCAGAAAAGGAATACGAGAACTTTTACTTCCCTTGCAATCAAATTCTCAACTCTGACGACTGGGAGGAAGGACTCCTAGCCTACGATGCTGCAAAGTTCGGGCAGTATGCCGTATTCCGCAGACAAGTCTTGAATGAATTCCGTAACTACACCGTCCCGATCATCGAACTGAGTAAAGAAAACAAAAAAGAAGCAGTCTGCTTGGTCTTCGAGAAAGTCAATACTGGCGGCGTTGCCCTATCCGTGTTTGAGCTTGTTACAGCGACTTATGCTGCTGATAACGCCAACCTGCGAGACGAGTGGTACGGCAACGCGAAAGAAAAGATTGAAGGCATTCACCAAACACTTTCAAAGCAGGCATTACTAAAAGAGGTACAGCCCACCGAATTTTTACAAGCGCTGTCTCTGCTGCATACCTGGGAAAAGCGTCAGGCAGATCTTGCATCAGGCAAAACAGGCAAGCAAGTAACGGGAGTCAGTGCCAAGCGTGAAGCCGTCTTATCCCTACCCCTAGCTAACTATCGGCAGTGGAAAAGCAAGCTGACTGACGGCTTCCGAAAAGCGGCAAAGTTCCTTCGTAAAGAATCTTTCTTCTCAACCCGTGATCTACCGTATAGCACTCAATTAGTGCCGCTTGCTGCCGTCCTAGCGCTGCTGGGCGATGACTGGCTCCAACCCAGAATCTATGACAAACTTGCCCGTTGGTTTTGGTGTGGCATCTTGGGAGAGCTTTATGGCGGAGCTGTTGAGACGCGAATGGCGCTCGACATTCAGGAACTTATGGACTGGGTAAGAGGGGGCGATCGAGAACCCGTCACCGTCCGCGATGCTAACTTCCAACCTGCTCGTCTAGAAACTCTCCGCTCTCGCAACAGCGCTGCTTACAAAGGAATCAGCGTGTTGGTTCAGCGACAAGGAGCCAAAGACTTCTTCTGGAAATCTACCATTCGCGACCTTGCCGAAACCGACTGGAAAGAAAACCAACTTGATATTCACCACATCTTTCCTAAGAGATGGTGCGAGAGCCACGACATCCCGCCTGCCCGTTACGACTCGATTCTCAACAAAACCCCGATCTCCTCCAAAGCAAACCGCACGATCGGGGGCAAGGCTCCCAGTGAATATCTAAACCAGCTTCAAACCCATGAGACCGTTCAGTTAGACGATGCAGGGATGGATGCCATCTTAGTGACTCACTGCATTGACCCCACCGCGCTGCGCCAAGATGACTTTGAAGGGTTTATCAGTTCGCGCAGACAAGCCTTGTTGGTCAAAATCGAGACCGCTATGGGCAAGTCGATCGTGATGTCTAACGAAGTCGTTCCCGAAGACGAAGCAGACGAAGAGGAGTGAGCCACATCGTCCTACACCGACCCAGAATACTAAGGCAAATATTTATAAGAACGATGGTAGTCCTGTTTAGGAAAGAGTAGAGAATAGTCAAGCAATACTAGGAGATTTGCAGAATGATCTGCCCGTCTCAGTTCATTTTTCTCTATCCTTTCTTAGATAGCACTACCGTGGCGTGAAACTACCAAATCCTGATAGGGCAATTATTTCTCCAGATAAGCTGGAAGGCTATTCTCTCAATTCCAATCACCCAGAGGGTCGCCACAAAGCAACTGTGTTTCAATCTGCGCTGGGCATTGGGCTAGAACAAGCTGAGGAGCTATGGGCTGCTCTGCGCCAAGCCCTCAAGTCCGAAGATGCCCTATCCACTAAACGCAATCCTTACGGGCAGAAATACCAAATCGATTTTGAAATGACACGCGAAGGTAAAAACGCCATCATCAGAAGTATCTGGATCGTCAGACAGACTGAAGACTTTCCTCGCCTCGTCACCTGCTACATTCTCTAACCTCCAGGAGACCATACAATGAAACTCTTAGACGTAGTAGCGCTCACCCAAGACTTACCTGATCTCAACCTTCATAAAGGTCAAGTCGGCACTGTTATCGAGGTGTATGAGACAGGAGCTTTTGAGGTCGAATTTGTTGACCTCAAAGGCAAGACTTATGCTGTAGAAACCTTAAATGCTCTTCAGTTAATGCAGCTTTACTATGCTCCCCTTCCCCAAACCACTTGAATCTTGGAAGTCAGTAGGGAGGCACAATTATTTGTAGGACAGGTCAGCGATAGCGTAACCCATGCGTGTGTCCAACCTACATCCATCTCACATTTAATTCCACTTACCTACTTAATGCCAGGATCTAGCGAGTTTTTCCCAGCCCTTATCGCTTCATCCTGATTGCGGCATCGACAAATGCCTGAAATAATCGTTGATGAGCGGGATCTTGAGCCGACATTTCTGGATGCCGCTGAAGCCCAAACATCCACGGATGATGCTGATGCTCGATCGCTTCTATCAACCCATCTGAATCAGGCTGGGGACAGCAACGAGCCGGAAGTAAAAAGGGGTGAGAAAACGATGCAGCGATCAATACGGAGGTCAAGGAGGCGGCACTGTTGGAGAAAAAATGCCTAAGAAAATTAGAGAACTAAAGGCAATGCTGCGTAGAGTAGGTTTTAGCTGTGTGCGAATTCGAGGAAGTCATGAGCGGTGGGTTCATCCAGAATTACCAGAATTGCCGATTACATTAGCAGGGAAGGATGGAAAAGATGCTAAACCTTATCTAGAGAAGTTAGTCGATGATGCTCTACAACAGCTAGAAAACAAGGAGCAAGAAGATGAGCCAATTTAAGTATCGAGTTAATATTGTTTGGTCTGACGTGGATCAGAGCTATCTCGTGGAGTTGCCAGAGTTTGCAACAGAGATTCAGCGCTATTTTACGGATGGTGAGACTTACGAAGCGGCTCTAAAAAATGCTCAGGAAGTGTTGGAACTGTTAGTTGAAAGTTATCAAGCTGAAGGACAAACACTTCCACAGCCTCAAACTTTACAAGTTGCTTAGAGAGCGATCGCACCTGCTCCGCTTACTGATCGTCTTCAAGGTCGATGGTAAAATTATCATTCAAAAGATGGCAAGATACCGTTAGTATTCATAACTTTGGCGACAACCGACGAGTGATGCTAGCAACTAAATTTTTTCAACCCTTATCGCTTCATCCTGATTGCAGCATCGACAAATGCCTGAAATAATCGTTGATGAGCGGGGTCGTGAGCCGACATTTCTGGATGCCACTGAAGCCCAAACATCCACAGATGACGTTGATGCTCGATCGCTTCTATCAACCCATCAGGGGCTTTTGCCGCAACTTTCCAGTCGATCGACAGATTCTTTACAGATTGATGATGCCAAGTGACGATCGTCGCCTCAGTGGTGCCGAGAATGTCAGCTAATCGGCTTTCGGGCAGAATATCAACCTCATGCTGAGTCGGGCGACGGGGATGATCGAGCCGATGGGTAATTGCTGTTCCATAGATCTCTGGCACATGAGTCACCAAATCGCCGCCACTCGCCACATTCAGCATCTGCATTCCCCGACAAATTCCCAGCACTGGAATCGAGGCAGTTAGCGCGAGTTTCGCTAGGGCAAATTCAAAATCGTCTCGATCGGGGTCAACCGAATAAATCGTTGGATGGGGCATTCCACCATATAAAGTCGGACTGATATCACCCCCTCCTGGAAGAATCAATCCATCTAATAGTTGAAGAATCTGGCTGGGATCAAGTTGTTTCGGTGGCAGCAAAATTGGAGTTCCACCAGCCACTTGCACTGCCTCAACGTATGCTCTAGGCAAGTAGAGTTCGCTTGGTTCGTTGCGGCTGTGAGTCGTGATTCCGATAATCGGCGAAGGCATAGTAGGGATGAGAGATGAACCCCTCAATTATGGAGTTACTTTTGTAGGTTCATCATCAGTTCATCACCTGTTCATCGTCCCTTAGCTAGATGCGCTGGTATAGAAACGCAGAGCAAAACGCCAGAAGAATCGAGACGCGAAGAGAAGCGCGATCGCCAGAAAAGCGGCTGCGATCGTCCATCCCACATTTGTCCGACCCAACATCGCTTCCGAAGGAACCGTCGTCAGAAACGCCACAGGCACCACAAATGTGAAGAAGAATCGATAGGTGGCAGGATACGCCGCCATCGGAAATCGACCCGCTTCGAGCAACCCTCGCAGCACTTCGGTGACGTTGTAGATTTTCACAAACCAGATGCTGGTCGCCCCCAACATAAACCACAGGCTATAAAGAATCGCCAACCCAAAGGTGAGCGGAATCAAACTCAACAAATAGCCTTGAAGTGCAACGCCCAAACGGCTCCCAGCGTAAATGACGACAATCAGCCCAAACATCAGATCAGGCAAACCCCACGGCGACAGCGTATGAGTAGACAGCCAAAACTGTGAACTAATCGGCTTGAGCAGGACAAAATCCAGCGTTCCGGTCTGCACATGACGCACGATGCGATTGAGATTAGGAGCCAAAAACGTCGCCGAAAAGCCTTCTAGCAGCGTGAAAACTCCGACCACGATCAGCGCTTCTTCCCATCGCCAACCCGCAAATGTGTAGCCCGTTCGGTAGAACAAAAACAATCCGAATAGACTCCCGGCGAGTCCGCCCAGACTCGTGAATGCTGCCACCAGAAAGTTTGTACGATACTCAAGTTCCGCCGCGATCGACGTGCTCCAAAACAGGGTCAACAAGTTCCAATATCGCTGCATTGTTAAGCCCCCATTCCCGAATATTGCTTGAGTCCTTTGCGCCAAAGCCATCGATTTAGCCCAAAGAACACCACGCCCCAAATCAGCATCACCAAAAATCCTTGCCCAATATTGGTTGGCAACCCAACTAAAATGCTGGCTGGAAAATTCACCAGGTAGGGAAACGGAGTAAAGAGCGCGATCGTTCTCACCACGGGCGGAAATACTTCTAATGGTGCAATCACTCCCGACAAGAATAGGTAAAACAAAAACCAAAACTCTTGAATAGAACTCGCACGCTCCGTCCAAAATGACAGCATCGCAAACGTGTATTGAATGACAAACTGTAGCGCAAACGCTAAGATAGTCGCGATCGAGAATAAAAAGAGATTACTAGAACTCGGCAACCAGAGTGCAGCCGGATACAGTAAAAAAAACAACCCAATTAACAGGAATGCAAACGGCAATCGCGCAAATTTTTCTGATATGTGAGAGATGACGTGATAGAAAGCAGGGTCGATCGGCTGCATCAACCGAAACGATAATTTGCCCTCAACGACTTCTCGCTCAAACTCCCAAATCACCCAGACCACAGTTAACTGTCTGACAAGAAACACGGCTAAAAAATAGCGGGCAAAGTCGGTTGGAGACAAGCCAAAATTGCCCTGCTGGGCTGCCTGAGTCCACACGCCCATGAGAATGATTGGCAACGAACCAGACAGCACCCACAAGATGAGTTCTGCGCGATACTCCACCATATAGGCGTAGTAAACGAGCAACATGGTTTTGATGACTCTAAATAGTCGTTTCATCGCTCTTGATTAACTGGGGTACGTCACTGATCGTTGATTCTAACTGGGGGAGAGGGGCGAAGCGATCGCTGCTTTGGCTTTTTCGTCGATCGAGCTTTTGTGCTTCCAAATAGGTTTGAAAGATTTCGTAAGCTGTATCGCTCAGATTTCTGGGTCAGGAGTTTTGGTGGGCTCATCAAAGCGATCGATGATTTCGCAAATTTCACGGGCTGTAAGAGTGGTTTCGTCGGATTTAGAATAGAGGGTGACAAGCAGAATGCGGATTTTGTCTCATAATTGGTCAATGACCCGATAGCCCGCACCGTTGCCTTTTTGAATGTCACTGTTTTTGACACGAACTTTGAAAGCGGTATAAGTCGTGCTAGGAATTTGATCGCCAGGACAGTTGCTACTTTCGAGGTCATCGAACAGAGGTTGTAGATCAGACCGAATAATGCGATAACGTTTGGCTAACTTGCGAAGTTGTCCTTGAAAATCGGGTGTGACTAAAATTTGAATGGATGGAAATTCAGTCATCCATTCCATTCCAAAGTTCAGAGATAGGCTTCAAGTTGCCTTCTTTGGCTTGTAAGGAAATCCGCAGATGGGCAAAGATGAGTTCATCTGGGTCGTCGTCAGGATCGCTTGGAGCGCGCAAATCTGCTTCTGTGAGAGATGGATTGTCAGGGAGGTCGATCGTGATTTGCATAATTTTGATGAGTTGAATTTATTTCACATTTTCGCTTACGCCTTCGAGGAATGCGATTGCACCTTTCGCCCAAACATTATTTTCCGCAAAATGTTCGCCAACTTTGACACTCGCCTTTTTGCCGCCCTTCCAAAGCCGTTTCAGGTCGAGAAAACTTTTCCAGCGGGCAGGAGGCAGTTGCTTGGCTTGGACAGTGATGGTCTGAGCGGCGGCTTCGGGAGTAGTGACGGTGGGGTAGTGGGTTTGCAGATCGGTGAGGAAGGCTTGGAAGTCAGTGAGAAGGATCTCGAAGGTTTGTTCGGTGGTGTTATTTTGAGTTTCGATGTAGGTATCGATTTGCTCGAAGACTTGAACTTTCTGGGCGTTGGGAAAGTTGTATTTGGAACTGTTCGTCATTTGATTTTTTTCTAGTTTGGCTAAGTGGGTTCTGGTCTTGTCTTAGTTCCAGAGTCGTTGAATGGAGTAGGCATCCATCTGGACATCTTGACTGATGAGGGTGAGGGAATAGTTGATGGCTTGAGCGATGAGAATCCGATCGAAAGGGTCGCGGTGATGGAGGGGTAGGGAGAGATAAATTTCTATGTCTTTGAAGGTGATGGGGAGTTGGGTGATGCCTGCGGTGATGAGGTTGGGTTCGATCGTGTTGAAGGGGAAAGAGAGAGCGAGTTTGCCGATGTTGGCTTTGATGGCGATTTCCCAGAGGGAGACAATGCTGATAAAGATGGTAGGGGTAGTTTCGATTTGAGTGCGGGTAATGGGTGGGAGTCGAGGATCGTTTTCAAAGAACCAGATGAGGGTGTGGGTATCGAGAAGATAGGTCATGGTTACATGTAGTCTTTGAGATCTTCTAGGGGTGCGTCGAAGTCGTCTGTCATTGTGAACATACCCTTCATGGTTCCGGCTTGGCGGTATTGTTTGGGTTGGAGTTCTGAGGTTTGGGTTTGGTTGTGTTTGGTGGCGAGGTATTCGGCATAGTTGAGGATTTCGGCTTGAAGATCTGGGGGAAGTTTGTCGAGGGTTGCGATGAGTTGGGGTGAGAGCATGGTGTGTTCTCCTAGTAAGAAGGGTGGATTGTCGTTGATGGTTTTATGATGGCGGATCTTTGGGTGGGGGTGGAGCTTCGTGGTATCGATCGACGTTTTCAAAGATTTTGACTTCAGTGGCGTTGGGAAAGTGGTTGGTTGTGGTGGGTGAGCGATCGCTGTTTTGGCTTTTTGGTCGATCGGGCTTCTGTGCTTCCAAATAG
>Ga0209724_1001286_pt1 | contig 22989 bp, 21 predicted proteins | sample grotaG_FD_184143 | JGI IMG/M metagenome (GOLD analysis project Ga0209724, IMG submission 184143) | Glacier valley bacterial and archeal communities from Borup Fiord, Nunavut, Canada, to study Microbial Dark Matter (Phase II) -... | ecosystem: Environmental > Aquatic > Freshwater > Ice > Glacier ...
TAAAAAGCAAAATAAAAATAAGCAGCAAAGCAGATGATTTGATCATAATTTCAGCGTGTTTAATGTTTAAAGTTCGATTAGTAAAGTTATTTAAAATTCAGAAGGGTCACTCAATTATATTTTTTTTTTAAAACTAAAATAATTGTAGAGATGCAATCAATTTTTCACAAATTTTTATTATAACTTTGTTAGGCTAAGAAAAAAACCAAATTTTTGAATCATTAGTTTACGAATTAAAAAAACACCAAAATGACAGAGCAAACCACGCTTGAGAAAGGAAAGGAATGGGAATGTTTCAAACATAACCTGGAAGGCACTTTCAAGATCAACAAGAAAATTCATTCGCCTTCGTATTGGAATAATGACGACTATGATGTATTTACAACGTTGTACAATCTGGAAACAGATTTAGACAATGTAACTTCATGCAATTTCGAAAAATTGAAGAAGGAACTAAATGCAAGAAGGTTCAGCGAAGGATCTGTGAAATTTAGCGATGATTCAATCATCGCTACCTTAAAAAGACTAAACGAATACGGTAATATTGAATGTTGTATGGATCTAAATGAAATTGATTTAAAGTTACAGCTGGTGAAATAAAAATAGTTATGCGTTTGCTTGTTTGAGGTGTAATTTGGGTTACACCTCTTTTTTTGAGTAGAATCATTTGAATTGGTCGAAGGCATAATAGAAACCTTCAATTTATCCTCCTAAATTTGAAAGGGTTTAACGTTGAATTTACAGTCAAAAAGTAAATTTTCTGAATTATAACCTTGCACCATGTAATAATTCAGCTTTTTAAGCTACAAATACCCATAAGTATAAAAAACTAAAGCCGATTTCTATGTCAGTCAGATTGCCCTATATCGACAACTTAAGAGTATTTTGTATTTTAATTGTTGTATTGATTCACAGCGCAGTAACTTACAGTTGCATTGGAAGCTGGTATTATAACGAACCTATGCCGCTTAATGACCTCGAAAAATTATTCTTCTTTCTTTTCCAATCACATGCACAAGCTTTCAGTATGTCGCTTTTCTTCTTTGTTTCCGGGTATTTTATACCTGCATCTCTCGAACGGAAAGGGACAAAAACCTTTATCCTCGACCGATTGAAACGTCTTGGAATACCCTTATTGATTTATATCTTCATTATCCATCCTATTTGCGTTAAGCTGGTGTATCCCCAATTGAATATTGTGGAATTTACCATGAAAGGCTTTCACAATCTTGATTTTCTGGGCCGTACAGGTCCGCTTTGGTTTGCCTTTGCCCTTTTGATTTTCTCTGTAATTTATGCGGTTTTGCATAAGTACCTTCCTTCCGCGAAAAGAAACATTGGGCTTTCTAATACCAAAGTTATTGCAATTATTGGTTTGATTACCTTGCTCGCATTTGGCTTCCGCCTTGTCGCTCCTATCGGAACATCCTACTACAACTTCCAGTTTTGCTATTTTGCAGCCTACATTGTGTTCTTTTACTTAGGAACCCAGGCACAGCGAATCAATATTACAGAGAAGATCACCTTGCAGAAAGGGAAAAAATGGCTGTATATTGCCTTTGGAATCGGGATTCCGTTATGGTTCATCGCCGGATTTTTCGGGAAAGTATCGGAAGGAAAAATGTTGATACTCGGAGGATTCAATGGCGGTGCATTTCTTTATGCTTTCTGGGAATCGTTCTTCTGTGTCTCTTTTATTATTGCCTTATTGGGAATTGCGAAAGCAAAGTGGAACTATCAGAGTAAAACGATGAAATTCCTGTCTGAAAATACTTTTGGGGTTTATATTTTTCACGCACCTGTATTAATCAGTCTTTCAATCCTTGCCAAGGATATACATCCGGGAATACTACCCAAGTTTTTTATCATCGGTTTTCTGGCAATCGCAACCTCCCTGCTTGTTTCATGGCTGATCAGGAAAATTCCGAGGGTTGGTAAAGTATTCAACTGATTATTATTCAGAACGAATGCATTAGCAAATATTCGAGATCAGGCTTTCCCAAGATAAAACGATGTGATCTATGTGGCTATGTGGTAATCTTTCGTATTTTTGATAAAAAATATCCATTCATGAACACACAATCGATTACCATAGAATTTCCTTCTGATATTCTTCTCGCATTGAATGAGACGGAAGCTGAATTAAAGCAACGAATCAAGACTTCATTGGCAATGAGATTATATAGACTGCAAAAACTAACGATTGGGAAAGCCGCGCAGCTATCAGGATTATCAAGATTTGAATTTGAAACATTGCTATCTGAAAATGAGATACCAATTTCAAATCTTACAATTAATGATGTGATGGATGACATCAACAAGCTCAAATAGAATGAGTAATGGACTTGTAATCGCTGATTCCGGACCAATATTTTCATTGGCACTCATTAATAAACTTGATATATTAAATAAACTTTTTGAAGATGTAAGAATTCCAACAGCCGTATGGAATGAAATAATCTATGATAAATCAAAACAGGATTTCCTTATCATTTATAATTTTTTTAAAGACAAAACTTTTCAAATATCAGGATTAAATGAATTAACTTTTGTGATGGATTACGGAGAATCTGAATCTTTAATACTTTATAAAGAATTAAACGCTGATTTTCTGTTGATCGACGATAAGAAAGCAAGAAATATAGCTGAGAATATGGACATCAATTGTATAGGATTAATAGGTGTACTTTCCATTGCAAAAGATAAAGGATTGATTAAACAGTTGAAACCGATTTTTGAGTCATTTTTGCAAAATAAGCGATTCTATTCAATAGACTTGCTCAATACCATCTTAACGTCTAAGGGAGAAGAAATAATAATTAAGACTAAATAGAATGAAGAGCCAAAAAATTAATCTTGAAAGTTTTAAAATTGCAGGTATTGCTGTAAAAACCACCAACCAAAATGGGAAATCAGCAAAAGATATCATGGAGTTGTGGCAGCGATTCTACTCCGAAAATATTTCGTCTTTGATCACCAATAAAATTGATGATGATATCTATTCGGTTTATACTGATTACAAATCGGATTACACTGCTGACTATACCACCCTACTTGGATACCGTGTAAGTTCGATCGACAACCTGCCAGAAGGGCTTGAAGGTAGAGCATTTGAGGGTGGTAATTATCTCGAAATTAAAGCAAAAGGGACACGGCCATTATCGGTTTTCAATACATGGCAGGAAATATGGGTCAAGGACAAAGAGTTAAACCGAAAATACACAGCTGACTTTGAAGTCTATGGAAAGAAATCGCAAGATCCTGACAACTCGGAGGTCGAAATATTTATTGCGACAGAATAAAAAACATCATTTAAAGTTAGATAAGAACTTCAAGGATTTGAAATCCTTGAAGTTCTATTACAATTAAAGTTTAATCCTCAACACATTCACTGAGTTTTCATCAAGACTCAGCATCAGCGACCGACCTGATACTTTTACTTTCTGCAACTCGATTCCTACATTTAAAGGATTTGAAAAACTATTCCAGGCAGTCAAATCTTTATTCTTCAGTACTTCCATATTGGCATTCTGACTTTTGACAGATCCACCGGCAAAAGAAAATTTCAGTGGAACAGACTTTCGGGAAATATTCACCAATTTCAAAATCAACTCTTTGGATACTTCATCTATGGTAGCCGAAGCATAAACACTATCCTTCCCTGCAATTACTTCCTTATCTTTCAGAACCGAAACCGTATAACTTCCCTTGTTCGTTCCAAATAATTTCTGAACAAAATAGTTGGGCGTAGCTACCGCATTCAGGTTATCGAACCAGATCAAGTCCGGATTCCACTGCCAGGCATCTTTATGCGCCAACAATGGTGCATACGAACACATTTGAACCACGTCACAGTTCCGTTCAAGGCCAGTCATAAAAGCAGCTTCGGCAAGCGCACTTTCCCAGTTATTCCGGGAAGTCGGATCAGCTTGTCCCTTCGAATGGGCAGCATATTCCCCTGCAAAAACTTTGGGACCTTTCCGGGGGTAAGCGTCATATCGACTGGCATTCTTTAAAAACCACGAAGGTGACTGGTAGTAATGTTCATCGACAAAATCGGCATTCAATTTTATGAGTTCATCCCAGAGATAGGTAAACCTATCACCTTCAGGACTTGGACCTGCACTTGTAATTAATTTTATTTCAGGATGTTTTTCTTTTAAAACAGTGTTAAACTTTTTGAAACGCTCAATGTATTGAGTACCCCACTGCTCATTTCCAACACCCATCATCTTCAGATTAAAAGGTTCGGGATGGCCCATCGAGGCCCTTAATTTACCCCATTGGGTTGTAACTGAACCATTGGCAAACTCAATCAGATCGAGTGCATCCTGGATATAAGGATCAAGGTCTTTCATATCCACTAATTCACTTGTGTTGTACTGGCAAGCCATACCGCAGTTGAGAATGGGTAGCGGTTCGGCTCCGATATCTTCTGCCAGCAAGAAATACTCATAAAAACCGAGTCCGAATGATTGAAAATAATCGGGTGTCGAACGATGTTTAAACTCCGTGTTCCAACGGTTCACAATCAACTCACGTTCTGCGGGATCACCCACAGTTTTTTTCCATTGATACCGTGTAGCAATTTCGCGCCCTTCAACAATACATCCGCCTGGAAACCGGACAAATCCGGGTTTCATATCGGCCAGTAACTGAACCAAATCATTTCGAAGCCCATTTTTCCGCCCTTTCCAGGTGTTAATCGGAAACAAAGAAACGGTTTCGATTTCCACCAAACCTTTTCCATTAACAAGTACATCCAGATGAGCATTGGCTTCCGTTTTTACCGGTTTCAAAATGACTTCATATTTTTTCCACTCTTTTGTAAAACCGGACAGTTGATTTTCAGCGAGAACTTTCCCAATTGAATCAACCAATTGGACCGTCACATTTGCCGCAACATTTTGGTCACCCGTACGGGCAGTCACTGTAAGCCGGTATCCGGCATCCTTTTTCACACCTATACCACGGAAACCTTCATTTGAAAGACCGTAGGAGCCGTTATCGTTGGTTGATTGTATCCGGACATACCTTTTGTTAGGTCGCAATACATCGCCGGAATTATAGAGCCGACCGTCGCCTTTACCTGCATCCTTGCTGATCCATTTCCAACCCATCAATGGATCGCTGAAATTAAATGAGCGGTTTTTTACTAACTCAGCATAAATTCCGCCATCGGCAGCGAAGTTGATGTCCTCGAAGAAGATTCCCCACATCGAAGCAGGAACAGTATTACCGCGTTGATTTATTACCACTTTAATCACACTTGCAGGCTGAGCCTGCGCAAGATTAAATAACAATAAGCAACTAAGTACTGAACAGAAAAGGCATTTTTTAATCATGTTATATCGGGTTTAATTACTTTACACTCCATTCATAGATACCAACTGAATTGTCCGCAGGCAACTGAACCTCCATTTTAAGAGCAGTTGTTTCGATTGATTCAAACCTGATTTCATTGCATTGGTCTTTAGCCAATTCATAATTGTTCAGATTCTTAACAGGTTTCCAAAGACCAGAATCGGTTTTATAAAAAAGCTTCCACGATACGGGAACACGACAACCTCCCCACGGACCGTCATCAAACCAATAAACTTTTGCAGATGAAACTTTTTCCTGTTTCGAAAAATCGTATTGTATCCATTCGGCACTTCCTTTTCGTGGCCACCAATGGAAATAAAAACAGCTCTGGTCATTCGAATTTAAAGGTTCGAGCTGATCATTTAAAGCAGACAAAGCCTTATTTTCGAGTGAACTACTGATTTTACTTTTAGATGCTATCGATGGATAAGGCAAAGGCTTCGACGATGATTTCTGATAAGCGATCCACACTGCCATTTCGCCCGCACCACGATTAGCCCAGGCATAATAAGGTATTGCTGTAAACGGTTGTATTGCTTCTTTAATCGTCTCATTTTCCAATCGCTCTGTACTGTTCACCATCGTTTTGATGACCGTGACACCATTTAAGAGGTCAGGAAGATATTCAGTAGTATAACTATTTTCCCGATTCAGGTAAAGATTTAAAACATGCCCATTTTTGTTATCAGGCCATTCAGCGCAATAAACCAAAGGTCCGCGTTGCAAGGCAATTTTGCCCTTATCATCTTTAACCGCCTCATGCGCCATAATCTCTCTTACCGGCATCGGTAAATCAATCTCTAACTGATCACCTTTTTTCCATTCACGCGAAATTACAGCATAACCATTCTTAACATCATACTTGAAATTCTCCCCGTTAACTTTGATAAGAACCTTTGACTGCTCCATTGACTTAAAGCGATACAAATCAGAAGGAACTGCCTGGTTATTGGCCCATCCAGGAATACGGATCATCATATTAAAAATGTGTGTCTTTGCAGGTTGAACACTCATAACAATTTTTCCACTCCAAGGATAATCAGTCTTCTGTTCAATATTAATACGTTCACCATCCAGATCAACAGTTGCAGAATTATTCATAAATAGATTCACATACAATTCTTTACCCTTATGTGCATAAACATATCCCGGAACAGAAGGGATAAACCTGCAGATATTGCTTGGGCAACAGGCACAACCAAACCAGGCACTGCGTGAGTGCTGTCCCCGTGATTCGAGCGGATTGGGATAGAAAAACCGGTCGGCACTTAAAGAAATCCCGGATAAGAGTGCATTATATAGCGTACGCTCCAGAACATCATAAAATTTGGAGTCCCCTTCGAGCAAGAACATCCGTTGATTCCACATTACATTACTGATAGAGGCGCAAGTCTCACAATAAGCCGACATATTTGGTAAATAGTAAGGATCACTGAATCCTTCATTGCTTCCACCCGAACCAATTCCTCCGGTAACGTAGTATTTGGTACTGACAAGATCATTCCAGATTTTATCGATCGCATTTTTGTAGGAATTGTCTCCTGTGAGTGCCGAAACATCAGCCATTCCAGCATACATATAGGTTGCCCGAACAGCGTGACCCACGATCTTATCCTGCTCAATAACGGGTATATGCGCCTGGTTGTATTCATTTCCACCATTGCGGCAATCAAGAAAAAACTTCGCAAGTTTCAAATACCTTTCCTCGCCGGTTATCCGGCAAAGCTTCGATAACCCCATTTCAATCACCTGATGTCCGGGATAGTAGGCCAATTTACCTGGTCCAAAATCGTGATCGACCAGGTTCGCACTTTTTATCGCCACATCAAGCAACGTTCGTTTACCAGTTGCCAGAAAGTGAGCATAGGCCGCTTCGTATAGATGGCCAAGATTGTATAACTCATGACTAAGTTCGGGATCTTTTTCCCACCGTTTCTTTCCAACCCAGGGATGCATATGAAGTGAATCAATTGTCCGGTTGGTATATAAATAGCCATCAGGTTCCTGTGCCAATCCGATGTAATAAATCAGTGAATCGATCCTTTTCGCCAGTTGTGCATCAGGATTTGTCTGAAGTGAATAGCTCGCGCCTTCGATAATTTTATAAATATCGGAATCGTCGAATGGAAACTCTGACTGAAATTTTCCCTTCGTCAGTTTAGCGGCAATCTTGAAATTCTCGACCCTACCTGTCTTGTAACACTGATCCAAAGCGATAGGTATCGTCACTTTTTGATTTAGCTCAATGCGTGGAGCCCAAAAATGATCCGTCACTTTTACATCTGTAAAACTAACAGGCTGAATAGGATAATCCTTTGCCGGATTAATCTGACCACGCGAATCGAAGTTTATCAGGCAAAAACCGAGACAAAGTAAAAACGAGGTAAATAATTTCCACAGTGAGTTCATTGAGTCCGAAATTAGTTGGTTGAAATAGTTCGCTCCAAACAGAAGCATATTTAATGCAATAAAAGTAGTAAATACTTTATATATTTAAATCATCGGTGAAGTTTTCCAAAAAGAAAAATCAAATCTGCAGTATTATAATAAGAAAACAGCTGAATGACCAAATTTTGATGATCACTTATTCATTTTAAAGAATTCGAATACACAAACAATATAACTATTTCATCCTCCGAACTCTGACCTCTATTTTTGTATCTTTCAATAAATTAACTAATAGTTGAGGGTTGGTGTCGCCAAAATGATAAGGATATAAAATGGCGGGATTAAAACTTTTAGCACTGTCGGCAACCATTTGAGGCGTCATTGTGTAAGGTAGATTCATCGGAAGGAATGCAATATCGACATGCTTTAAATTGGCCATTTCTGGTATATTTTCTGTATCTCCACCAATGTAAATCCGCTTTCCACCGTAATTGATGATATAACCGTTTCCATTCCCTTTTGGGTGATAAGCACCGCCATCCGTCCGTTTGTTTACAATATTATACGCAGGTACTACTTCAACTGATTGCCGGCCTCAATCATTAAAGTTCCGTGACCGATAAAAGTGATCACCACATTACCCTTCTCAGTTTTGAAGGTGTCTTTTTCAAAAGCATTTATCAATTTAGTTGTCTGTGCATTCGTAGTTAATGCCACAAAAGTCATCACAAGAATTGGATGGAAAGTTTTCATAATTTTTCGAAGTATTGTTAAGAATACGACGAAAGTATTAAAAAAGTGAATCAATTGTTTGAATGGCAGTATTAATCGAAGCTAAAATTATTTGGCTCTATTACGTTTGGTATAGGTAATTGATTTTTGTAATGATAGCTGCAGTCTAATAGTGGCTGGCAACTGGTAGACTCGTTTACTAAAAAAATCAGGAGTTATCTTAAATATAAAACAGATATCGCCAAATAGTTAGCACTATCACGCCGGATGCAAGTTGCCAATAGCCAGCTGCTAATTGCAATATAATCGTTTTGGTTTGCGAGAAGTAGTTCTCATGGTTATTTCATCTTTCTGACTCTGACCTTAATCGGAGTATCTTTCAATAAATCAGCCAATACACGAGGTATTTTTTCATCGAAATGATAGGGATACAGAATAGTAGGCATAAAGCTTTTTGCGGCATCTGCAGACATTTGATAAGTCATATTGTAAGGCAGACCAACCGGTAGAAAGGCAATGTCTATTTTCTTAAGTTTCGACATTTCAGGAATATGTTCAGTATCGCCCGCAACATAAATCCTTTTTCCACCATAGTTGATCACATAACCATTTCCATTCCCTTTCGGATGATAGGGAACTCCATCATCCCCCTTATTAACAATATTATAAGCAGGAACAGCCTCTATTTTAAAATCTCCAAAAGATTGTGTCTCGCCATTGGTCATCACTAATACATTATCTACTAAACCCTTGCAACCCAAACTCACAATTGTTTTAGTTTCAGGCGTTGTGATCAAGCCAAGAGCTACTTTGTCAAGATGATCAACATGTTGATGTGTAACCAGGATTATATCACCCTTGGCCAAAGCTGAATAATCAGCCACCGTCGTAACCGGATCAATGTATATGATTCGATTTCCGGCCTCAATCATAAGTGAAGCGTGACCAATAAAGGTGATTACCAGATTTCCCTTCGCAGTTTGGAAGGTATCTTTTTCAAAAGCTTTTACCGATTTGTTTTGGGTATTACCAACGAATGCCAATAAAAGCATAATCAGAAGAGGGATGATTGTCTTCATAATTTTTCGATGCAATGAAAGGATACACCAAAGGTACTAAAAAAGAAAATCATCTGATTAAAAATTCCTGAAAATCAGACCTAACCGAAACAACTTTTTTTAGACTATTCAGCCTGATGTCCCTGATGTGTACCACGGTCGCGATGACGAAAGTCCTTTTTCTTTGCCATTGAACCGGATCGCTGATTCGTGTTAGATCTGCCTACAGGACGACGTCCAAAATTTTTACCTGCAATAGGATTGTATAGTGGAGCTTCACCAAAACCTGATGGAAGCGGAATCTTAATGATTTCGCGTTCAATCAATTCCTCAATTTTCTTGAAATTATGTTGGTCGAGATCCGAAATCAATGTAATGGCAACTCCCGAACTCTGGGCACGCGCCGTACGTCCGATTCGATGAACGTAATCTTCCGGATCACGCGGAACATCGTAGTTCATCACGAGGTCGATACCATCGATATCAATTCCACGCGCTACAATATCGGTCGCTACAAGAATCTGTGTTTCACGATTCTTAAACCGAAGCATCACCTCTTCGCGTTCCTTCTGTTCAAGATCCGAAAGCATTCCGTCAGCTGAAAAGCCCATCCTCCGCAATTCGCGAACAAGACCATTTACATTGATCTTTCGTGAAGTGAAAATCAAAACACTCTTGTAATCAGTCTTCCCTTTAAGCAAAGATTTTACAAGTGCAACTTTCTGATTTTCGTAAACCATATAGGCCGCCTGAATGATATTTTCTGCCGGTTTCGAAATCGCAATATTCACACTTTCAGGATTGCGCAAAATGCCTTCTGCTAACTTCCTGATTTTTGAAGGCATCGTAGCCGAAAACATCAATGTCTGCCTTGCTGCAGGAAGTTCACGTACAATACGCATGATATCATCGAAAAAGCCCATATCCAACATCCGGTCAGCCTCATCAAGAATCAGATGCTTGATTGTACTAAAATCGGAATATTTAAGGTTTATGTGCGACAATAACCGACCCGGTGTTGCCACAATAATATCGGCACCCTGAATAAGTGCAGCTTTTTGCTGGTCAAATGCAGCACCTTCTCCACCACCATAAACTGCAAGCGATGTCGCTCCGCAGAAATAGGAGAACCCTTCTATCTGCTGATCGATCTGCAAAACCAATTCCCGCGTTGGGGCAATAATCAATGTATTAATACCCTGGCTCTTTGTCCGGGTAATGCGGTTCAAAACAGGCAACAGGTAAGCGGCTGTTTTTCCGGTGCCAGTCTGCGCACATGCAATCAGGTCATTTCCTTTCCAGATCACCGGCATTGCCAATTCCTGAACAGGGGTACATTCCTCAAAACCCATGGATTCAAGACCTTCCATGATTTCAGGAACAAAATCAAACTCTTTAAATTTCAAGTTTTTATCTCTTTAAATTGTAATCACTTTTTATTCAATGTATAAAACCAATCCTTTAAGATATTCACCCTCGGGATGATATATACTAATCGGATGATCTCCTGGCTGCGATAACTGATGCAAAATGCGAACATTTCGCTTCGAAATAGCGGCAGCCGAAAATACAGCTTCACGGAAATTTGTCCGTGTTACTACCTGCGAACAGGAGAAAGTAAACAAAACACCGCCGGGACGAATCTGCTGAATTGCCCTCGCATTTAATTTTTTATATCCCTGAAGCGCCTGATTCAGTGCACTACGATGTTTTGCAAAAGCAGGTGGATCAAGGACGATCAGATCGTATTTATTGTTGATATCCTTCATGAAATCGAAAGCATCAGCTGCAAAAGCTTCATGCCGGGTATCGCCTGGAAAATTAAGTTCAACATTCTGGTTGGTAAGTTCAATCGCTTTGACCGAAGAATCAACAGAATGAACCAGTTTAGCGCCTCCCTGCATCGCAGAGAACGAAAAACCACCTGTATAACAAAACATGTTCAAAACATCTTTGCCAAAGGAATATTCGCTTAATAGTTTTCTGTTCTCACGCTGATCAACAAAAAATCCGGTTTTCTGTCCCTCTTCCCAATCAACTATAAAACGGTTGCCATCTTCCATAACCTCGCGATTGGTCAGTTCACCAAGTAAATATCCGTCAACTGAATCGATGGATGCTTTAAAAGGAAGCGTTTTGGCACTTTTATCATAAACTGCCGTGAGTAAGTCGCCAAGAACAATCTTCATTGCTTCGGCCAACAAATTACGCATCAACCACATTCCAACCGTATGCGCCTGTAAAACAGCAGTTCCGTTGTAAAAATCAACAATCAATCCAGGCATTCCATCGCCTTCACCATGAACCAATCGGAAAACATTGGTTCCCTTACGTGAAGTTAAACCTATTCTTTGACGCAGATTAAAAGCCGATTGCATTTTATCGCACCAAAAAGTCAGGTCAGGAACAACATCCTTAAACGAGAAGATTCTTACTGCGATAGAACCAATTGAACTATGGCCGACTCCCAAAAAACGGTCATCACTGGCGTGAACCGTTACTATATCTCCCTCTTCAACACTTCCTTCGATGCGATCGATCGCTCCTGAAAAGACCCAGGGATGAAACCGGAGAATGGACTCTTCCTTCCCCTTTTTTAAAACAACTTTACTAAAATTCGACATACTAAAATTAAAATTCTTGCAGAACTCCGGGAATGTATTAATCTTCCGGAGTGCCTTCTGCTATTTCGGGGACACATAACACCGGCTCAATGGGTGTTATTAATAATTGCTTATAAATTTCACACGAAACCCATGCATCGGTAGCGCCATAAATCAATTGTTGCTCCGTCAATTCGGGCGCATCCCAATTTGAAAGCCGGGCAGATTTTGAAATCCGGAAACCTAAAATGATCGCAGATAATTTCTTAAGGCTAAAATTTTCGATTCCGTAATTTTTTACAAGATCCTGAAGTTCAATAAATCCTCCCGGTTTGAAAGGGACGATTCGTTGTAATATTTTAATGTCATCGCGGATTGCTACCCCCATTTTCAATATTTTAGGAGAAGCCAGAATCTTGATAAGACCAATGGGTAAACCTATTTTATTGATTCTGAAAAGAAAAGCCTGATCGGATGTTGAAAGTTGAAGTAAGGAAACCGGATAAATCTGGCCTTTTTTAAATGCGGGACGAGTTTCGGTATCAAATCCAATAATAGTTTGACGACTAAGATATTCGCAAGCCGAATCAACATCTTCCGGGTGTTCGATTACATGAATAATACCCTCAAATGAAGAAAGCGGTAATTCTGCTAACTCGTCGTTGGAAATACATTTCTTCATTGTTTAAACTCCTGACTCATAATTTAATTCTATCTAATTCTAAACGGTGTGAATTACCATTATTTAATGTCCGCTTTATCCGACTCTTTTTCTGTTTCTTCAAGATCTGAAGTTCCATATACCAGATTGTGAATGGCCCGGAGACCATTGACCAATCGCTGACCCCAATACTGTTCAAAATTTGTACGGCATTCCCAAAGTGCATCATTCATCACTTCAAGTGTTCCTATCCGGTAGGACAAAATAAAATCTTTCAGATCCTGGTAAACATCAGTGATATTCTCCGAAATACTTGCTTCGATTGCCACTTCACTGTATTGTATTGAAGGATCGAAAACCTCGTGATAAGCATCGAACTGCCCGAATTTCACTTCGAGTTTATGCAATATAAAATTGTAATCTTCCTCACTTACAAACTTCTCTGGCACATCGTCCGACATCTCAATATCAGGTTCAGGAAGCAAAACTGCTTTCAGATAAAGCAGTGGAAACAATTTTTGTACCCTTGTAACAAAGTCCTTTCGCTGAAACTGATCAACAGCTTCAATAAATGAACAGTATTCATTGGCAACTGTGGCAAATTCGATTACATTCTTCGAATAGACCACCTCCGAAAATGGCTCTTTACTCATTAAAAATCCTTTTGTTTTGAAGATTTCCTTGCAAAGGTAATCAAAATCCCGATAGCGGAGGTTATTCGGCCCATTAATGAGCCTTTGAAACGTTTGTTAACAACCCGTTTGAGGCAGCCGTTAGCATTCCGTTGTCGAGCAGCCACCGCGAAACTTTTATAACAACAGGCTCCGGTTCATTGATCTGTTTTACGATTTGATCAATCGAATGACTTTCAGTTCTCAAAATCTCGTGAATCTTACCCGAGATCCGGCTGAAATCTGTGAATTTAATTCCCGATTCATGATCTCCCCTGCAAATATCACACGATCCGCAGGGTTCAGATCCATATTGCCCGAAATACTCAAGCAAAGCAACACTTCGGCACTTGTTGTCATTTACTGCATAATCAATTACAGAATCAACCTGCAACTGATATTTCACTTTACGATGCTGGTAATTGTCTGCGCTGATATGAATTCGGTTCGTGTCAAGTCTTTCGGTTTCGAATACAAGGACAGGCGTTTTCTTTTGAGGAATATAATCGATTATTTTATTTTGCGCCAATGTTTTCAAATGCTGATAGATAAGGTCGCCCGTCATATTCGAACGCCGGGCAAGAAGTGCTTCATCGATGTTCACAAAATCGGTAAACACGCCAGTATACGACCGAAGGATCAATTTAATGAATGAATCAAGCTCTGCATTTCGCAATTGTATTTTATAAAGATCGTCACGTCGGACTGTAAACATAACGCGCGAATAATTGTCAACATTTTCAATATAGGATACATAGCCCTGTCGTTCTAAAAGCTTCAGACTATGATATACCGCCGTAATCTGAAATCCAAATCGCTTTGAAAAATCTTCGATCCTGAAACTGAAAATTCCGGCTTTCCCGCTTCCAATTGCAATCATCAGAAAATTGCAAACTGAATTATAAACGGAACGAATGACTTCAATAGCAGGAAAGCTGTCGGTAACCATTTTATGAAGCCGGCGCTTGTCGGTATTATTATAAAGAAGGACTGCCACCGATTTTTTACCGTCGCGCCCTCCCCTGCCCGCCTCCTGAAAATAGGCTTCCAACGAATCAGGTAAGTCGAGATGGATCACAAACCTTACGTCGGGTTTGTCGATCCCCATCCCAAATGCGTTGGTGGCAACAATCACCCTGATTTCGCCGCTCATCCATTTGTCCTGCTTCTGACTTCGTAAATCAGGTGCAAGTCCTGCATGATAAAAATCAGCCGTTATATTATGCTGCTGAAGCATTTGTGCAATCTCGCGCGTTTTCTTACGACTTCGGACATAAACAATACCTGTACCTTTTGATTTCTGTATGGTATCGGTCAGATAACCCATTTTATCTTCTTTGTCCCGGACAAGGTAAATAAGATTATCGCGTCGGAAACTCTTTTGAAGTACATTCTTTTCCCTGAACAGCAATTTATCCTGAATATCCTCGACTACTTTTTGAGTGGCAGTGGCAGTTAAAGCAAGAATGGGCGTCTCAGGAAAGGTTTTACGCAGATCAGAAATCGTCAGGTAGGAAGGACGAAAATCGTAACCCCATTGCGAAATACAATGCGCTTCGTCGACGGTGATCAGGTTGAGTTTCATCCTGACCAAAAACTCCCGGAAGTGTTCAGAACCAAGGCGCTCCGGCGAAACATATAAAAACTTGTAATCTCCGTAGATGGCATTGTTCAAAGCAATATCAATCTCGCGACCCGACATTCCGGAATAAATTGCCAATACTTTAATACCTTTCGACCGCAGGTTCTCGACCTGATCTTTAATCAATGCGATTAATGGAGTAACAACCAAACAAATACCATCTACGGAAAGGGAATAAACCTGAAAAGTGATCGATTTTCCGCCACCCGTCGGCATCAGGCCAAGCGTGTCTTTTTGATCAGCCACAGAGCGGATGATCTCCTCCTGTAACGGACGAAATTCATCGTATCCCCAGTATTGTTTTAATATCTCGTGGATTCTGTCCATAGAATGCGCTTCGCTTATCGGATGTTAAAAATAGGCACGGTAAAGTTATTTTAAATCGCTAAATTTGCTGTGCAATTCCATGAAAACACTTAATAAATTGGGATTTAATGAATCATGCAATGCAAACATTAACAATAGAAGTTAAAGGAAATAACGCTTTAAAAGCCTTAGAGGATTTGGAACAAAAGGATTTAATACGGATTTTAAAAGAACCCGATTTAAATTTGTATTCCTTACCCGGGGATCCCGTAAGCGAGGAAGATTTTAAAAGATGGGTAGAGTATGCCGAAAACTCTCCGACAGCAAGTTTAACTGAAGCCAAACAACGATGGGCAAATCAGAAGAAGAAGCTCCAAAAACCTATTCGTTAAGGATAACCGAACATGCTTCACGGAATATTGATTATGTTACTGGTTATATTGCCTATATCAGGCATGAACCATTAAATGCCATTCGGGTAGGTGACGAGATTTTCAGAACCATTGACCGAATTAAAAAGAATCCGCTTGTCTTTCGTGAATGCGATGAAATCCCCACCAGAAACAAAATTTACCGCAAAGCCGTTTGCCTTAGCTGGCTAATCATTTACAAGATAGAACCTGCCAATGTTATAATTCTTGGTGTTATACATGGACATCGAAGACCATCAAGGATAAGATGTATTCGAAAGGCAAAATAAAAACCAACTTGTATGCCTGTTGCACATTGTATCCGCATCCATAATCTCATTTAAACATCTACCCTTTCGGTAATTGTCTTGCGGATGGTAAAAGGTTACTCTAAAAAAGAGTTATCATTTCTTTAATAGTTAAATACAGTCCACATCCTATCACACCAATACTTCCAAAAATTAATTGAGTATTTGAACCATATAGATCTTCTTTTCTCTTTAATCTGGTAGCCCTAAAGTCAATTATACCAAATAAACCAATCAAAATTAAAACAATCCCTACTAATAAATTTTCAATTTGCATATCTCAGTTTCGCTTATGTGTTGTAAACGGGTTTTACCCAAATTTTAAATACAAAATATGATGGTAATCATTGGAAAAATATCACTTAAAACGTGGCTGTCCAAATCTTCTTCTTAGTATTTAGTCATTGTACGTTATATTCCCTGTATAAATATATGAATGTGGCGTTTATCTTCTATTCTACTTCGCCGATCAGAAGTTGTAAATTTAGTAAAAATAGCGACATACAATTAAAGGTCTAAATCGTTATTATCTGCTAAAATCCACATCCGGAGGAATCCTGATGTGAATCAAAAGCAACACATTTTTTATTAGATGTTTCTGAAATCCATATAAGAATCATTTTTTAATATACGAATGCCTCGCCAGAGCGATATGGTTGGATCGTCGCGTCGAAACGGCTGACATAACATGGACTCGTTTGGATATTTGTCACAAAACAATTGACCGAACGAGATCTTGTTGGAATGATTGTAATCATACAATTGACCGCCCGAGGTCTCGTTGGGATAATTGTTACCGTACAATTGACCGCCCAATGCCGCGTTGGGATAATTGTAAGCGTGCAATTGACTGCCCAAGGTCTCGTTCTGATAATTGTACGGCTGCAACCTTTTTTTAAGGTGACAGGGAGTTTAAAAGACAGGAGACAACAGAAAATCTTTTTTCTGTCAATAATCTCATCCAAATTCGACCGTCAAATTCCACTTCATTTCCTTATATTTGCCTATCGAAGTCTCACTCAAAATTCCATTGCCATGTCATTTATATCAGATAAAGTTTTAATCGAGGGTCTCACCTTCGATGATGTGCTTTTAATACCCGCCTACTCCGATGTACTTCCACGTGATGTTAATTTGTCGTCGATGTTTTCACGAAATATTCGTCTGAATACACCCATCGTTTCGGCAGCAATGGATACCGTCACAGAGGCGAAGATGGCGATCGCCATTGCACGCGAGGGCGGAATTGGGGTGATTCACAAGAATATGTCGATTGAGGAACAGGCAAAGCAGGTTACCATCGTTAAAAGATCTGAAACCGGAATGATTATTGATCCGATCACAATTTCGAAGGAGAAAAATGTTGCTGATGCCCTAAAACTCATGGAGACTTACAAAATAGGAGGTATACCTGTGATTGACAACGAGCGCCATCTTGTAGGAATTGTTACAAACCGTGATCTGCGGTTCGAAAAAAATATGACAAGACCCATTGCCGAGGTGATGACTTCGAAGAACCTGATTACGACTGATGCAAGCACCAGCCTTGAAAAAGCGACAGAGATTTTTAAAAATTACAAAATCGAAAAACTTCCTGTTGTAGATAAGAACAATAAGCTGGTGGGATTGGTCACGTTCAAAGACATCACCAAAGCCAAGGATAAACCATTGGCTTGTAAAGACGGACAAGGGCGGCTGAGGGTTGCCGCAGCAGTTGGCATAACCGCTGATGCGATGGAACGGATCGATGCACTGGTTCAAGCTCAGGTTGATGCCATCGTGATCGATACAGCCCATGGTCACACCAAAGGAGTACTCGAACTGCTGAAATCAGCCAAGTATAAATATCCCGAAAAGGATTTTATTGTAGGAAATATTGCAACAGCTGAAGCAGCATCCGAACTTGTATTTGCAGGTGCCGATGCTGTAAAAGTGGGCATTGGTCCCGGATCGATCTGCACCACGCGGATTATTGCAGGTGTAGGAATACCACAGCTATCAGCCATTTACAATGTATCAAAAGCGCTTAAAAACAGTGGAGTACCAATTATTGCGGATGGTGGTTTACGTTATTCGGGCGATATTGTCAAAGCCCTGGCGGCAGGAGCCCAAAGTGTAATGGCCGGTTCGCTTTTTGCAGGTGTCGAAGAATCCCCGGGAGAAACCATCATTTTTCAGGGTCGCAAATTCAAATCGTACCGCGGAATGGGTTCCGTAGAAGCGATGCACCAGGGGTCGAAAGACCGCTATTTTCAGGATATTGAAGACGACATCAAAAAATTTGTTCCTGAAGGAATCGTGGGGAGAGTCCCCTACAAAGGAACTTTATACGAAGTTATGTATCAAATAGTTGGTGGATTACGGGCAGGAATGGGCTATTGTGGCGCACATAGTATCGAAAAATTGCATGAGGCCAAATTTGTTCGTATCACCAATGCCGGAATTGTTGAAGGTCATCCGCACGATGTGACCATCACGAGTGAATCTCCAAATTATAGCCGCGACTGAAAAACTTGAATTGTAAAAGGATCATCTTTTTCTCAGGAATTTAAGGTAAATTTGACGCCTGTGACAACCATGGGGCATCAAATTGCATCTAAGGGAATGATGGTCTGGTATATTCTGTTGGGTGAGAAAACGATTTAATTTTAAATGAAAAGAGATTTCTATCTTATTATATTGATATTTAGTTTTTTATCTGGATGTTCCTATTTCTCCAGATCATCACAGGGAGATGGTGTCGTTGCCAAAGTTGGAGACAAATTGTTGCTTCGACATGAACTTGCCTCTGCACTTCGGGGAGGCACTACCAAAGCAGACAGTGTAAATCAGGCAAAAGATTACATTCAACGTTGGGTCAAACAAGAGTTAATGCTCCTAATGGCTGAAGAAAACCTTTCAGAAGATCAGAAAGATGTTCAACGCGAATTGGATGAATACAGAACTTCGCTTATTATTCACAGATATCAGCAACAATTGATCAGCCAAAAACTTGATACTGTGCTTACCGCTTCAGATATTCGCCAGTTTTATGACTTGCATCCCGAAAGATTTATTCTTGAGCAGCATATCGTAAAGGCAATTTATATTGAAGTGCCCAAAAACGTGGCGAAGGTCGATCAGCTCAAAAGATGGATGAATTCGCTGGACGACAAATCGCGCACAGAACTTGAAAAATACAGTTTCCAATTCGCCACAAAGTTTGACTATTTCGATGAGCAGTGGATTGATTTTAGCCAGATAAGGTCAAGAATGCCAGTTAGTTTAACAAGTCCGGATGATGCACTTAAACGAAAAGGGTTCATCGAAACTTACGAAGGCAACAAGTATTATCTTGCAGCCATTAAAGATTATAGGTTAAAAGGTGATAAGGCACCGTTCGAATTTGTAAAAGACGGCATCGCCAATTTAATCCTGAACAATCGGAAAATGGAGCTCATTGATGAACTTCAAAAAAATATTTATCAAAAAGGGAAAAAAGAGAATCTATTTAAAATTACAGACTGATAATTAGATACAAAACATGCTCAAAAACGTAATAACAAGTGTCCTTGTGTTGGGGACAATCATTTCTGCACAACAGATCTCAAATGCTCAGGATAAAGTTGTTGATCAGATTGTGGCGGTTGTCGGAAGCAACCCGATTCTCAAATCGGATATCGAAACAACAGCCATTCAAAACCAGGCACAGGGAATAACAACACAAGGTGACGCGAAATGCGAAATACTTGAGCTACTGCTTGAACAAAAATTACTACTGGCTGAAGCAGATCTCGATACGATGATCATTGTAACTGACAATCAAATCAATCAGCAAATGGATCGGAGGATGAATTATTTCATCGAAAACATCGGTTCAGAAAAAGAAGTCGAAAAATATTTCAGTAAATCAATCAATCAGCTGAAGGCTGAAATGAGCGAAACAATCAAGGAGCAGCTCAAAACTGAACAGATGCAGGCGAAGATCATTGCCAAGGTTACTGCAACTCCTTCCGAAGTAAGACAATTCTTCAGACAATTGCCTGCAAAGGATGTTCCTGAAATTGGTTCACAATTGGAATACGCCCAGATTACGATACTACCTGCCATCACTGAAAAGGAAGATCTTGAAGTAAAAGCGAAATTACGCGATTTCAAAAAACGTGTTGAGAACGGCGACAATTTTGCCACACTTGCCATTATGTATTCCGAAGATCCGGGATCGGCACGAAACGGTGGCGAAATGGATTACGTGGGCAGGGCAATGCTCGATCCTGCTTTTGCAACCGAGGCATTTAACCTCAAACCCAATCAAATATCGAAAGTAGTAAAGAGCGAATTCGGCTATCATATAATCCAGTTAATCGATCGTAAAGGGGAAAAAATAAAATGCCGTCATATTCTGCTTATGCCAAAGGTTGATCCGCTGGAACTTGATAAAGCTAAAAACCGGATTGACAGCATTGCCGATTTTGTCCGCAAAGGAAAAATCACATGGGAACAGGCTGCCTTCATGTATTCTTCTGACAAGAGTACACGAAATAATGGCGGCTTAGTGACATCACAGCGTACTGGTTCATCGAAATTCGAAGTTGCGGAACTCGATCCCGACGTGAGCAAAGTAATCACAGTTATGAATATTGGTGAGACCTCCAATCCGTTTATGACCGTTGACGACAAGCAAAGGAAAGTCTATAAAGTTGTCAAACTGATCAATAAAACCACTGCGCACAAGGCAAGTATGCAGGAGGATTATCAAAGTCTAAGTGAAATGTTTCTTGCCAAGAAAAAGGAGACGACTTACAGAAAATGGATCGCCAAGCAACAGGCAAAAACGTACATCCATGTTGATGATGCATATGCTAATTGCAATTTCAAACTGAAATCCTGGAAAAAATAAAACGATTCTGAATTTATAACATAGCTGAATCCTTTCAACGTTTATTGAACGATTCTCAAGCAGTAGTATGAGCCATTCCAAAATATCCGATTTTTTTCCTTTAATCTTTCTGGTAGCGATTGTTTCTGTCTTTATTCAGGCTGTTCAACCACAGGAAAAGAAGAAGAAACGTCAGGTTGAAATTGAAAATTCTGATATAATCACTTTTGATGAAGCAGTCGTGGCCAATGCCCAACGGCTAATTGGAAATGTACGTTTAAGACACAATGATGCACTCATGTCTTGCGACAGCGCCTATCAATATACCGATAGTAACAGGTTCGAAGCCTTTGGCAATGTCCATATTATTCAGGGCGACACCCTAAACTTGTATGGGGATAAAATGACCTACATCGGCGATTTGCGATTAGCACGGATCCTTCACCACGTGAAAATGGTCGATAAATCCATCACACTTACCACCGAAGCGATGGATTTTGATATGAATACGAATATTGGGTATTACAATACAGGTGGAAAGATCATTGATACAGCCAACGTTTTAACAAGTATGATCGGAAGGTATTATTCGAATGAAGACCTGTTGTTCTTCAAAGATTCAGTGGTATTGACGAATAAAGACTTCGTGCTGCGGGCTGATACCTTGAAATACAACAGCAAGACAGAAAGAGCTTTTATTGTTGGACCAACTACAATTACAGGGACTAAAAAAGACGGCGTTCTCTACTCTGAAAATGGGTGGTACGATACAAAGCAAAATGTTGCGGAACTATACAAGGCATCGAAGATCACGAACAAATCGCAGGTGCTCGAAGCGGATACGCTTTTCTATGACAGGGCTACCGGAAATGGCCGTGGAAAACACAGCGTAACGCTAACCGATACGACAAATAAAGTTGTCATAAAAGGGAAAATTGGCGTTTACAACGAAAATACGAAAATGGCCTTCGTTACCGATTCGGCCATGTTTATTCAATACGGGAAAAAAGATACGATGTACATGCATGCAGATACGCTTCAGACCAAGCCTGACACCTCGGATGTAAACCGGAAAGACGACAAATATTTTATGGCTTACCGGAAAGTCAGGTTTCACAAGCCAGACTTACAGGGACAATGCGACTCGCTGGGATACCGGATGAAAGATTCAACCATGCTTATGTTCTACGATCCAACCCTTTGGTCGGACCGGAACCAGATGACTGCCGAGAAAATTCAATATACAGCCAAAAATCCAGATCCAGGCATTGCCCGTCTGGATAACAACGCATTTATTGTAATGGTGGAGGATTCGGTGAAGTTCAACCAGATTTCGGGCAAGAATATTATCGGTCAGATTTTTGAAAATAAACTTCGGATTGCAGATGTGAACGGGAATGCTCAAACACTTTACTATCTGAAAGACAAGAATAAATACTCGGGAATGAATCGTTTGATTAGCAGTAAAATCAGGCTTCATCTCACCGAGAATAAGATTGATAGTATCAGGTTTTACCCTAAACCAGAAGGAAAAACAATTCCTATAAAAGAACTCAAAGCCGAGGATATCCAACTGGATGGATTTCGTTGGAGGGAAAGTGAAAAGCCAGTCGACCAATACGACCTTTATCCAATCGATGAGAAGCGCAAAAAAAATGCAGGCTCATCGAAGATACCTGCATTAGTTAAAAAGTTGGTTCTGTAACAAAACTTAATAGACGGAATTAACAAGGATTTCCATAAGGTGGAACGATGATGTTGAAGAAAGTGCGGACACACTTCAAATTAACCATTATCCTTTAACCTTATGCAACCGGTCGTTCCAGCTATTGACCTCAACTGCAAAATTCACTATTGACCCTTAATATTCATCTTCGTTGAAAAAGAAGTCATCCTTGCTTGGATAATCGGGCCAAATGTCCTCAATCGATTCATAAATTTCGCCTTCATCTTCCATCTCTTGCAGATTTTCGATTACTTCGAGCGGC
>Ga0209724_1001287_pt1 | contig 22972 bp, 10 predicted proteins | sample grotaG_FD_184143 | JGI IMG/M metagenome (GOLD analysis project Ga0209724, IMG submission 184143) | Glacier valley bacterial and archeal communities from Borup Fiord, Nunavut, Canada, to study Microbial Dark Matter (Phase II) -... | ecosystem: Environmental > Aquatic > Freshwater > Ice > Glacier ...
TGATTTCTTAAACCGTGATTTGGGAAAGGGCATGAACGACACTCTAAATACTGCATTCAAGGCCAAAATTAATAGTCTCGAATCTGATGGAAGATCCGGAACGCAGCTTTATTACAATTGCGCTTTAAATAGTATTGAAAAATTTGCAGGTGCAAATATTTTATTTTCAGATGTAACTGTCGATTGGCTTAATAAGTATGAGAAATATATGTTAACCGATAGGAGTTATATTTTGAAAGGTAAAAGTTACACTGAAAAGGGAAGGAGTTATACTACAATAGGAATGTATTTAAGGGCGATTCGGACAATGATGAACGAAGCTATACGCGCAGGAGTAATCAAAGCAAATCAATATCCCTTTGGCCGGGACAAAAAAGAGATTACAACCGGATCAGGACGTAAATTAGCCTTAACACTTGCGCAGATTAAAAGCATTGTTGATTTTTCTGATGGTAACATAACAACTGATCGTTACCGGGATTTATGGTTTTTCTCTTACTTATGCAATGGAATCAACTTCACTGACATTCTCCGTCTTAAATATGGCAATATCCAAAATAATGAAATTTCATATTTGAGAGAGAAGACAAAGCGGACTTCAAAAGTCAAAAAAGACATTCAGGCTGTTCTTACACCCGAAATGAAATTAATTATTCAAAAATGGGGTAATCCAAATAAGGAATCCAATCAATTTATATTCCCATATCTGAACGGGGAAGAGACTCCAATGGAGGCCAAAGTTAAATCACACGAATTGATTCGACGAACCAATAAGCGGCTTAAAGAGATTGGAAAATCATTAAACATTGACCATCTAAGCACCTATTCAGCCAGGCATAGTTTTGCAACCGTATTAAAAAGATCAGGTGCGAATATTGCTTACATTTCCGAATCATTAGGACATGCCGATCAAAAAACGACTGAAAATTATCTTGCAAGTTTTGAACAGGAAGAGCGAATTAAAAATGCCGCTTTATTAACCAAATTCTAAATACTTTACAAATAACAGGAAATGAAACAATTGTCATCTTTGACGAAAACTTTATTTTTACAGACTTTTTTTCATTTAATGAAAGAGCATTAAGGATTGGAAATCATTTTAAATTACTCTTTCTTTGTAGGAACCAAACGAATATATGCCAACGATTGAGTAAAGATGATCACATTTCCGAAACTGACTGGATTTTTGCATTAAAAGAGGGTAATCTCCATACATTCGGCGAACTTTTCGATCGATATGGGAAGCGATTGTATCATTTTTCAATGGGATATCTGAAATCAGCTCAAAATGCGGAGGAAATTGTTCAGGATGTTTTTCTCAAGATCTGGATGAATAGGGAAGAATTATCGGCCCAGAAATCTTTTGAATCTTATATGTTTACGATTGCCAAAAACGCCATTTTGAATACAATACGTAAATCAAAATCGGAAAAGGTGTATCTGAACTATGCGAAACTGCATCCTGCGAAAGATATTTTGCTCGATGTTGAATTAGATTTCAATGAGCTTGAAAAAGCTTATAAGGATGCAATTGAGCATTTAAGCCCCAGGAGAAAGGAAATTTATTTATTGAGCAAGGAGCAATTTCTTTCGAATGCAGATATTGCGTTTAAGATGAATATTTCAATAAAAACAGTTGAAAATCAGATGACATCAGCAATTTCAGAAGTACGGAAGAACCTTCGTTCTTTGGGTTTCTCGGGGATCATCTTTTTTGAATTGTTTCTTTAGTTTAAAATAAATTTTCATTTGCGATAGGGGTTTATTCTTATATGGGTGTATACCTATTTGAATGATCAAAAATCAAAATGGATTCAAACCACAAATTAGATTTTAAATACCTTCTCGACCAGATTCTTTCTGGAGAATTGAGTAATATTGATAAGAATGAACTTGTGGACTATATTCAGTCGACCTTTAAGGATCATGATTTGGATTTGTTGATGAGGGAACATTGGTTGGGCTTGGAACACAAGGATATAATTACAGATGATACGAAACTTCAAATTTTGAAGAATCGGATAATTTCCAGGATCAATCAATTACAAGCCTCACCTTCGAAAGTGCTTCGACTTTTTCCTTTTAATTGGAAGTACAACCTGATTCGAGCTGCTGCTGTTTTATTTATTCCGCTTTTACTGAGTTCGCTCTTTGTTTTTTATCGGATGGATAGACAAATTAACCAACTGGCTACTTCAACAGCTGTTCAACAGGTAATAGCAAGCCCTGGGTCACGCGTTCATTTTATGTTGCCTGACCAAACAGAGGTATGGTTAAATTCGGGAAGTACGCTTGAATTCCCGCTTGCTTTAAATTTCAGGGAACAGCGAAAAGTAAAATTACTGGGTCAGGGTTATTTTAAAGTAGCTCATGATGCAAAACATCCTTTTCTAGTTGAAATTCAGGGATTAAATATACGAGCATTGGGAACTTCATTCGACGTTTCGAACTATGCAGATGACAAACAAATAAGTTCTACTTTGGAAGAAGGTTCGATCGCTCTTATCAATTTACAAGGCGACGAGTTGGCGCGTTTGATCCCTGGGCAGAAAGTTATTTTAAATAAAATAACTCATAAAATGGATGTCAAAATTGTTGATACCTCGCTCTCCACTTCATGGAAAGATGGAAAACTTATTTTTAGGAATGCCTCATTATCAGATGTTGCCAGTCAACTTGAAAGATGGTTTAATTGCAAGATACATGTACAGTCACGGCTGCTAAATTTAGATTTAATGTACACAGCAACAATTCAGGACGAAACTCTAGGCGAAGTATTGAAAATGATAGAAATTTCAACAAGAATAAAAACTAAAATTGAAAAAAGGGAGGTGTATATAGAAAGTAAAAATTAAAAGAAAAAGGGCAGTGTTTGCGGCACCACCCTTTGTGAATCAATCATTTATTAATAATTAACTCAAGAAAAACAAAAGTATGAAAAAAAAATGGTTCCAAACGAATCATGGGCATTTATTTGCCTGTATCGAAAAATTCTTAAAAATTATGAAAATTACTATTTTCATTATCGCTTTTGCAGCGATGCAAACTTTCGCATTAGATAATTATGCCCAAACCAAAAGAATGGATGTGAAGATTGAACAGTCAACAATTGTCTCTGCACTTGAGAGAATTGAGGCCCAATCGGATTTCTTTTTTTTCTACAACAACAAGGTTATCAAACTTGACAAAAAAGTTTCCGTTGATCTGAAAAATAAATCCATCAACGAAATATTGGATGTGCTATTCAAAGATACTGATATTGAATATACCATCAATATTAGGCAAATTATTCTTTCCGGAAAAGAAACTGGGAGTTTGCTTAGCCAACAAAGCAAAAAGATTACAGGTAAAGTTACTGATCTTACAGGTTCATCCCTTCCAGGTGTTTCTGTGGTGGTAAAGGGAACTACGACAGGAGTAATAACAGATATCAACGGTATTTACACATTGGCCAATATTCCTGAAAATGCCACCTTGCAGTTTTCGTTTGTGGGGATGAAATCACAGGAAGTAGCCATTGCGGGAAAGACATCATTCAATATAACATTGGAGGATGAGACTGTTGGAATTGAAGAGGTTGTGGCAATTGGATATGGAACAGCAAAAAAACGTGATATTATTGGTTCAATTACTACAGTGAAATCAAAAGATATACAGAATAAGTCAAATGCAAACTTTGAGTCTTCTATTCAAGGATTAGCTGCCGGCGTTTCTGTTCAGTCTGGAAGTGGTGTTCCGGGTGCTCCAACTAGTATAAAAATCCGTGGGATGAACTCCATCAATTCAGGAACTGATCCTTTGTGGATTGTAGATGGAATGCCTATTATAGCAAACAGCATTGCTCAAAATAATGGTACAACAGACCAAAGTCCGATGTCTATGATTAATTCGGCCGATATTGAAAGTATTCAGATTTTGAAGGATGCAGCAGCAACGGCAATCTATGGTTCAAGAGCTGCTAACGGTGTAATTATTGTAACAACTAAGACAGGAAGTTTAGGGAAAGGAGATTTAAATGTTGATTTTTCAACAGGAGTTTCGGATCTTTCAAAAAAACCAAGTGATATTGGATTTGTGAATACCAAAGAATGGTTTCAGGTAATGGATGAAATGTATTCAAACTCGGGGAAAACCTTCGATATGAATGAATACTATAGGTCTAATCCATATGCATTTAATAAAATAACCCGCGCTCAGGCTGAAGCAACCGACGTTAATTGGTACGATCAGCTCTTTCAGAAAGGATCATTTACTGATATCAATATTTCAAGTTCAAAAAGGGTTGAAAAATCAAGCTACTTTGTTTCTGCTAATTACAGGAAAGATGAAGGAGTTCAGAAATTTAATTCCTTGGAACGTTTTTCTACCAGAGCCAATCTTGAGATAAGTCCCATTGATTATTTAAAAATAGGCACTAGATTAAATTTTGCATATACTAAAAACAACCGTATGCAGAATTCAAGTTACCGCGGAGGAACAACAGCCAATGGAGGTTTAAATGCACTTACTACGTCTGCACTTCCATGGGCACCAATTTATGATCCAAATAATCCAAAAAATTATTTTAACACATATGCCGGATCAAATCCTCTGGCTTATTCTGATCCAAAAAATCTGATTGACGATTTAAATCAATATCGTGTACTTGGAGGGATATATGCTGAATATCAATTGCCTTTCCTGAAGGAACTATCAATTAGATCAGAAGCTTCATTTGACTTTCTGCAAAGTAATAACGTTTTCTGGAAAAGCAAGGAAATCACACTTGATGCTACAAACACCCCAAATACTTATGCATCGGATCAGGCAGCTACTTATCAGAGCATCAACTATAACCTATTTGGTACTTACGTCAAAAGCTTTGGTAAACACAATATTGTCGCAGTAGCTGGTTCCGAATCTCAACGAAGTAAACAATACAACAGGCAAATGGCAGGTCAAAATCTTAATGGTGTTTACCAGGAATTAGGAAGTCCTTCTAAAATGTTGAAAATGTACGCTGGTTTGAATGGTGAGCGTTATTTGCAGGCGATTTTCGGTCGTTTGAATTATAAATATAACGAGCGTTATATGCTTGGATTCAGTGCTCGTCGTGATGGAACCTCTGCTTTTACAAAAGAATACCGGTGGGGAACATTCCTTGCTCTTTCCGCTGGATGGGTCATTTCTGATGAAAATTTCATGAGTAGTCTTGGCAAGCATACTTTTCTGAAGTTAAGAGGCAGCTATGGTGAGACCGGAAATCAAAACGTAAGAGGAGGATTGGATCAGTTGAATTATGAAGGTGATTACATGGCTTATGGCGGGCAATCAATTATGGGAGTTAATGGCACTTTGCCTATCAATGTAGCAGTTAATAATTTAACCTGGGAAACAACCAAAAGTACTGATCTTGGAATTGATTATGGATTCTTTGACAATAAATTAAGTGGTTCATTAGCATGGTATAATAAAAAAGTAACGGGTATGTTGCTCCAGGGACCTGTTCCATTTTCAGCAGGAATTGGTGGTGGTCCTTATAGCGAAAATACAAATAGCATATGGGGAAACATTGGCGACATGACCAATTCTGGACTTGAAATCGATATTCGATCTGTCAATCTGGCGAAAAACAATTTTAAATGGACCACTTCATTCAATATTGCATTTAACCGGAATGAAATCAAAAAACTTAATCAGGAAGCTGACCAGTCAGGAAAAGGGTTAATTACAGAACAAACAGTTTCAAGAAAAGGATATAGACGCAATGAATGGTATATCGCCAGTTATGCAGGAGTTGATACACAAACTGGCATACCGATGATCAAGGTACTTGATCAGGAAAATTATCTAAATACAGGAGAGACTATTACCAAGAAAGATGCCACGGGTAATGATCTTTTGACCTATGCAACTCAGACCAATATCAGATCTAACCGTTTTTACCATACGGGGAAGTCAGCAGATCCAACCTACTATGGTGGGTTAACCAATACTTTTGAATACAAGGGTTTTGACTTTAGTTTCCTATTCTCATTCTCTGGTGGAAATTATATCTATGACTATGATGAACAGTTGGCCACTATTCCTGGCGCTGGCAAAACTTTCCGCAAGGATATCCTTGATAATGTATGGAGAAAACCAGGCGATATTGCAAAATATCCGCAATTAAGATTTAATAATACTTACATTATTGATGGAAAAGAGGTTTCTGACTTTGGTGATAATTGGGTATATTATGACAGAACACTTTATAAAGGAGATTATATAAAACTTAAAAATATCCAATTAGGTTATAACTTACCAAAGAGTGTGGTTTCAAGAATTCATTTGAGCTCAATGAGGATATATGGTACTGCAACTAATTTATGGACGAAAACAAAATATCCCGGATTTGATCCTGAAGGTGCCGGCTTAGTTTATACGGCAACAATTCCTCAGTTGAAATCATTTGTACTAGGGTTGAATATTAAATTTTAATTCGATTAAATTTTTGATTATGAAACGAATAAACTTATATATCATTTCTTTACTGCTTATATTGATTACAAGCAGTTGTAAAAAGGATTATTTTCAACTTGAACGTCCACCCCAAAATCCTTGGACGACACTTGAAGAGTTTGACCGTGCTCCGATAGGACTTTATTGGAGCTTGTTTGTTGGAGACAGCTGGAGTAATCCCTGGGTCAATGCAATATTGCCTAAAGTAAGTGGTGGCGATGATGTTAATTGGATAAACGATGCCGAATGGGGTTACTGGAGAAAAACTAAAGAGTTTAATCGGTATACCGACCGGGCCTGGTTTCAGATTTACCGAACAGTCGGTGGTGCAAATGATGCCCTTAGTTTTGTCGAAAGGAATAATGGGAATCCATACCCTGATGAAAATGAAGCCAATATCAAAAACAACCTGGACAGAATCGTGGGTGAATGTTATTTTATTCGGGCTTATGCATATTTCTTGCTTGAAACAACTTTCGGTCACGCTTATGTTCCAGGCTCAGCAAACGATACTCCTGACATTCCTTTAAGAATTACTTATCCAATTTCAGTACAAGATGCGAAAAACCCTAAGATTGGAACAACAAAAGAAGTTTATGATCAGATTATAGCTGACTTGATAAAAGCAAAGGAATTATTACCTGAAAAATTTGATGCAGCAACCATGAATCCTTCTTATCAGGTGCGCGCCACAAAGTTTGCTGCTTCTGCAATGCTAATGAAAGCTTATTTCCAAATGGGAGATTATATCAATTCAGAAAAAGAAGCAAGCTTTCTGATTGATAATAATAATGGTGAATTTGATATGACAGAGGAACCAATTGCTGCCTGGAATAAAAGCAATATTTCAAGAGGAAGAGAGGTCATTTTTTATCTTCCATTTTACGATGATGCTTCATTGGCACCAATGCATCTTACAGTTTTTAATTTCAATGCTGGTTCCTGGGGTCCTTGTGGATGGAACGAAAACAGAATGGGAGAAAGCACTGTAAAACGTTTAGGTTGGATGAATAATCCGTCAAACGACACCACCATAAATGTAACTGCTCGTCGTGATAAACGCTTCCAGCAATTATTTGGGGTGAGATATCCGGTAAGTAAAGCTAAAGCTGGTCAGGCAACCGACAGTCGGAATGAAATCAAAGATATTACAACTATTTGGCCAAATAAATATTATCTGGGTCCAAAAGCTTTCCAAACCAATGTTCCTTTAATCCGTCTTGCTGAAGTTTATCTGACCCGTTCAATCATTCGGTACAAAGCTGGCAATAAAAACGGCGCAGTTGCAGACCTAGATGTAGTTCGCAAAAGAGCTTGGGATACCTTCATTGGTGGGGCATTTCTACCGACTAGTGCTGCGAGCATTACAGATCAGATGATCAATGACGAACGCTTAATAGAAATGTGTGGTGAAAACGACCGGATCGATTACCTGCGCGGATTGAAAGTGGCTATTCCAAAAGGTGAACGCGGTGCAGGTACTGATCCTTATACAAGTGAGGATTTCGTTTGGGCGATTCCAAGCCGTGAATTACTATATGACGAATCGCTGAAGAAATAGAAATATCCAATTATATTAATTGTCGTTATCAGATTGGTGTCTCAAAAGTTGTCAAATTGCATAGTAATCTTAGACTTTTTGGCTTTTTGAGACACCTCTTTTTAATCAATATAATATCCATTTTCCACGGTTTATGCTAATAATTTCCACATTATTCATATTCTGCTCTGCTCTAACATTGTGTTATTATAAAATTTGAGGATAACATACTTCAAAACGAGTTTTTATGGGTGCAACTATTCGGCAATTCTTAATCTTTTTATGTATTGTCTTATTTTTCAATAAGCTTATTGCTCAAACTCCACAGGCAGCAATAGAAAACATTTCTTATACCCGTCAGCAAATTTGCCTTAATGGTTTATGGAAATTCTTACCTGCTGTTGGTGATGCTGAAGCTATGCCTACAAACGACTGGGGTACTATCTGGGTACCCGGCGCATGGAGTAAGAATGCTTGGTGGACTTCAACACCAGTTGTTGAAAAATTCGGAACCAGTAATATCTGGAATGATCAACTTTCTTCACTGGTAAAAGCTTGGTACGAGAAATCCATTTTTATACCTGCAAATTGGAAAAACAAAGCAATACTTTTGGAAATTGGCCGAATTTCTACCGATTGCATAGTTTATATTGATGATCAAAAAATCGGAACCCTGCATTGGCCTGGTGGCACATTGGAAATAACACCATTTGTAAAAACTGGAGAATCGCATGTTTTACGTTTATTGGTAATTGCAGCTTCTTCGCAAAATCAGGTGTTTGAATTTATGGGAACCGCAAATGCACAGGCAACACTAAAACCGGCTGAACTAAGCTCGAGAGGTATAACAGGTGAGGTATTTTTAAAATGCCAACCCTTAAATACTTACATATCTGATGTATTTGTACAAACCTCGGTAAAGCAAAAAGAACTAAGGCTGGATATTGAATTTTCAGGCATAGAGAAAAGCGATACACTTGAAATAACTGCTTGTCTATTAAACGAACAAGGGGTTGTGGAGCAAAAGTTTACTGGTTTGATCCAGACTGAGGCAGTAAGAACTCAGATAAAAAGTATTTCGTGGAAGTGGTATAACCCGCGGCTATGGGACATTGATGTTCCCAACCTATATACTTTAAAATTGTTGGTGAAATCAAATTTTTTTGTAGATGAATATTCCCAGGAGTTTGGATTTAGAGAATTTTATGCTGAAGGCCGCAATTTCTATCTGAATAACAAAAAAATAAATCTTCGTCCTACCTCCAATACCCCCGGAAACGGAAATTATGCTTTGACCGATTCGGCTATTTATGGACTGCGAAAGGCCGGATATAACTTTTTTGAAATATGGCCTCAAAATATTATTGAACGTGGTATGCTTCAATATAATGAAGTGTTTATGGACAGAGCAGATAGAAGTGGAGTTCTAATATCTGCTCCATTGCCTGCTTCTACCTCCTACATAATGGATTCTCAATGGCAATTTAAGTGGAATATTCCAGGAATGAAAGCTGAATGGGAGAAACAGATGTTCAGCGAGTTGAGAAAATACAGGAACCATCCGTCGGTGGTGATGTGGGGTTTGAATCCTAATTTTTTTGGGCATTCCGATGATCAGAATCCGATAGTTATCGGCCAGCGAGGATGGATTAAGGAAGATATTGGTTGGCAAACAAATGCGCAAGCCGGTGTTGAAACTGTTGAAATGATTAAAAAATACGATCCCACCCGATTGGTTTTCAACCATCATGGTGCCTATACTGGCGATATTCATACACTTAACTTCTACCTTTGTCTTACACCTTTACAAGAAAGAATTGAGTGGTTGAGCCATTATTCACAATTTGGCAACATGCCTTTTATGGCTATCGAATTAGGCACACCGCTCGAGAATACCATGTTAAGGGGTCGTGCCTCATTTGGTGAAAGCATAGTTACCGAGCCATTATTTACTGAGTATGCAGCAATTTACCAAGGGAAAAAAGCTTATGAAACGGAAAATGCCAGCTACCGGCAGGAAATAAAAAACCGCTTTCTCGGTAATCAGTTATATAAAAACTGGCAAAATAATAAAGCCACAAATTTCCTTCCATCTTTCCAGGAGTTGCAGCATCTGTTTAGCACCCAAACATGGAGGGCTTGGCGGACGTTTGGAATAAGTGGAGGAATGGTTCCCTGGAATGACGGACATGGATGGATAAGACAGCCAACTTCGGCTGAAAAGGTATCTATGCCTCCCTTTGTGTCTGGGCAAAGGGGTACATATTTTAATACGGTGTTACAAGGCGACCTCAACTATTTCGATTCTAAGTACTGGGATATTCTACCATCAGCAAAAGCTCTGATTGATAATAATTCAGAAACCTTGAGTTGGATTGCAGGATCTCCCGATAAATTCACCGAGAAGAGTCATAATTTCAGTTGTGGAGAGAAAATTGTAAAACAGATAGTTTTAATTAACGACTCCCGAATAGAGTTGCCTTTCAGTTATAGCTGCAAAGTATTACTTGGACATAAGGTTATACACCAGGAAACGTCAGAAGGTATAATTTATCCTTCTGACGTAGCGAAGAAAAAGCTTGATTTTGTTTTGCCAGCCAAACTAAAAGGTTTAAAAACTACTGGTGAAATACGACTGGAAGCGAGAATAGGTAATTGTATCCACCATGATACCTTAGCTTTCGAAATATTTAATCAGGAAAAATTCCAAAAAATGAAAGTCGTTTGTTTCGACCCGCTTGGGAAAACTTCTGCGATGCTTCAAAAACTGGGTTATATCACAGAGGCGTGGACTGGAAACATGGATACACCAGTTCTGGTCATTGGAAGGGAGGCACTATCAGGCAAGAATCAAACTCCGGCAGATCTTCAAAATTACGTGGAACAAGGTGGCAAATTAGTGGTTATGTCTCAGACTCCGGACTGGTACGAAAATATCGGATTTAGAGTTGCAAAACATTTACCGCGCCGGGTGTTTAAAGTAAACAACAATCACCCTTTGTTAAAAGGATTAGCCGACAATGACCTTAGTGATTGGAATGGGAAAAGTACCATCGTTGAAGATTATCCGGATTATTTGAACCGGCAGGTGAAGAAAGGTATGTATGGGGTGCCATACTATGGTTGGCATTGGGGAAACCAGGGAGCCTTGTCTGGAGGTGCAATTGAAAAGCCGCACAATAGCGCATGGAAACCAATTCTGGAATGTGAGTTCGACTTGGCCTATACTACATTAATGGAGCTTTCTCTGAAAAGAGGACATGTTATTCTTTGTTCGCTCGATCTGGAAGATTATTATCAATCCGAACCAGTAGCAGAAATACTTTCGCAGCGGCTAATCAGCTATGCTTATACCTTGCCTGTTGAAAAAGCCAAAACGAAGGTCTGTTACCTAGGCAATGAACAAGGGGAGAATCTTCTAAAACAAAGCCATATTTTATTTGAAAAGATTCAAAAAGTTAGCCAATCAGATGGTCTGCTCGTTATGGGAATCGATGCTTCTGCATCAGATTCTGAGTTGCATGCATACCTGGAAAAGGGTGGCAAGGCTGTAGTCTTGAATGCTTGTGGAAAGAGCTTCTTGGGTGTGGATTATATCAAAAAACAAGTTGCAGGGGCGTTAAATATACCAGACTGGGCAGAGACGGATGGTATTTCGGTATCCGACATGCGTTGGCGTACAGACGCATCTACCTGGCTCATTAACAGTGGTTGCGAAATTGGGGCAGATGGTTTCCTGGGCCGCAAAGCTATTGGTAAGGGGTTGCTTTATCTCTGCCAGATCAACCCCGATGTTTTACGGGCTGATTCGCTCACCTATTTCAGGTTCACCCGTTGGCGGCAAACTCGGGGATTAAACCAGTTTTTGTCAAACCTCGGAGTGAGCTATGAAGCCGATTTGCAATTATTCGGGAAAATATCAACAAGCGATTATATCGACCTCCAGGGAGAATGGAAGGCTCGGTTAATTAAAAAATTGCCTGTTACCTTGAGTGTGGTTGGTGGAAATGAAGATACAGGTATCTCCGAAAATGCAAAAGTTCTGCTGGATTTAAATGCTGACGAAAAGGAGATGGAAATTGTGAGGGTACCAATGGCTATGGAGCGCTATGGTAAAGAATGGACTGATGCCAATGGTGAAATTGTATTCCGAAAAACCATTGATATTCCGGAAAGCATGATAGGGAAAGATATCGAACTGGAACTGGGAGTTATTGACGATTTCGACGAAACTTTTTTTAACGGTCAGAAAGTTGGTTCAACAGATGTTAGTAACGCTGAATACTGGGGTTTTGAACGAAAATACAAGGTACCTGCAGGATTGGTTAAACCAGGCAAAAATGTAATTGCCATAAGAGTTTTTGATCGATTTGGATCAGGTGGCTTACTGGGTTCGGAAAAGCCAATGCGAATAAGCGTTGCCAAACAAGATGGCGTTCCGGATTTCTATCATTCTGATTACCTCAAAGGGTTTGTTTTGGGTGATGATCCTTACCGGTATTTCAGGTGGTAAATTGTTGCTGTTATTTTATGTTAGTCGAACAATATAGAGTTCAACTACAATTTTGTGAAACATTTAATTTTAATAAATTGGTTTCAACACGTAGATTATATGTTTTATAATCCATGTTTCATAATAACTTATTGAAATATAAACAATTGATAAGCGAAAGCGAGTCGCTTTTCTGCTTGGAAAGTGACAATAATTAAATCATAATTAACACAACATGAACCGAACAATTTATCTACTCTTAATAGTAATAGCAACATGGGGATGTAAGAAGGAAGTAAACAAAGATTCCCTGTGGACATTAGTATTAAATCTTCCTAATAAAACAGAAGTTGCTGTTCTACAAATTCCTCAAAATCTCGCATTGCCTTACTCAACTCAAAAATTGATCAGTGGTTATACAATTCAATTTTCGCTTACACCAAAAGAAAAATATACCATCTTTAATGCCTGCGTAACTTCTGACAATACTGAAGCTAAATGTTATTTATCATTGCGATACCAGTATGCACAGGGTAAACCATGGAATTTCAATGGAGAGGTTACAAAAAGCAATATTTACAGACAAAGCCCACATAATAATGAGGCTTGGTTTGCAGACAATATTTCGCGACAAGGGGTTCCTTTGGTGGCAGTTAAAAATGACAGTTCTTATGTTGTTGCAATTAATGATTCTCCTGTATTTTATGAAAATTTCACTTCACAAGAATTCAATCTTGAATTGAAAACTTTGACTTTAAGTTCGGGCGATAACGGTAAAGCCTGTCTCCCTGACAACGGAGAACACAGAGGATTTGATGGAAATATACTGGCCTGTTATCACAAGGCAACAACAAGCAAACCACACAATTTTACGGGACTTATTTTTAACTGCAAAGCAAAGGATTTGAATGGGTTGCGCACAAACGTAAACCGATATGCTGCAGATTATTTTGGAAAGGGAAAATTCAAGGACTACTTCGGTTCACTTGCGTTTACAACTGCTTATATGAATTTGCGCGTAAACGAAACCAAAAAGAGCGACTATTGGGTTGTTCCTTCAGTCGAATATGCCAACACACAATATTGCCGCGATGCTTTCTGGATTTCAACCATGTTATCGCCTGAAATGGATTCGCAATGTTTGCAAAATGAACTTGTCAGTGAAAATTTTATATGTGGTGATTATCCTTTGTTTGTTGTTATTTGGGCATACCGCAACAAAATGAAAGGAATGGATGTGGATATGAAAAACGTTCAGAAATATATTGATGGCATTGAGCGAAAAGTAAAAGAAGGCGTATACTATAGTTATGGTAAGCCAGGTGATAAACAGGATGCTCAATACTGGGCAGATTGCGTGGCATTTGAAAAAAATGACGCAATCGCTTTCAATCAGGGACTTTTTGCTTTAGTTCTTATTTGTGCAGAAAAAATGGATTTAAAAATTCAAACCAAGCCGCAACTTGCCTTGAAAAATTATCGTGATATGTTTCAAGCTGATAAAGGTTTTTTCTCAATCAGTAAATTCAAAAAATCTGTATTAAGCCCTGATCCAATTGTGCCGGATTTCTTGGCTCAGATGTTAATTAACAAACCATTGTTGGATAAAAAGCAGGTTCAGCAACATTTTCAGAATGTTATAACAAAAGCAAAAACCAAATTTGGGTATAAAATATTTTGTGCACCAGATGGAGGTTTTCTACCATATCAGGCTTATGATGCTGAAAGTTATACTTCGGAACTTCATAAATTAAAAATGTCAGAAGGAAGTTATCACAACGGTGGTTCATGGATGTTGTACGATATGCTGTTTTTGTTGGATGCCAACTTACATGGAATTGATGGCGCCAAGCAAGAACTGCTTTGGCGTGCAACTCTGGATTTTAAAATCGGGGGAACTACTTTCGAATGTATAAACACCAAAACCGGTGAACCCTGGAAACCCAATATGGGGTGGAATGTCGCTGTGTATTCCTTCATAAAGACCTTGGTTGATCAGGGGAAAATGGACAATGAAATATTTGATGCAATTGATAAAGTTTGCCCTCAATTTTAGCATATGTGAGAAATGATCTAATAATTAAACCCTCGATCTGATGTTTTTCGTTCAAAAAATTATAATCATTTATGAAAACGTTCAAATTTTTTTTTGCTGCACTGCTCGTTGTGATTGTCCTTGGTACAAATGCCCAAACCTATGAGCCAAACTGGGTTTCACTTGATAAACGAAAGGCTCCGGGCTGGTTTTCCGATGCAAAATTTGGCATTTTCATTCACTGGGGAGTTTATTCAGTTCCTGCTTACCGTCCAGTTGGAAAAGAAAGATATTCGTCGTACGCCGAATGGTATCAGGTTGATGTGATGGGCAAACCCGGGCCTGGCCGTGATTTTCACAATCGAGTTTACGGCAGTGTTTTTCAGTACCGACAATTTGCACCATTATTCAAGGCCGAACTTTTTAATCCGGATGAATGGGCAGGGATTTTTCAGAATTCAGGCGCAAAATATGTGGTCATGACTGCAAAACACCATGATGGATTTTGTTTGTGGCCAACGAAAAATCAGTACTCAAAAAACTGGAACAGTGGAGAAACCGGACCAAAACGAGATCTTGTAGGCGATCTTACAACTTCTGTCCGGAAAAAGGGACTGAAAATGGGTTTGTACTATTCCATTTTGGAGTGGGAAACTCCTGCGCCGTCAGCACTTGATAAACCTTATCTGGCCAAAGAGATTATTCAGAAATATCAGATTCCGGCTGATAAGTATGTCGACGACCACCTGGTTCCACAGCTTAAAGAATTGGTAACGCTATATCAACCATCTGTCATTTTTTCTGATGGTTGTGGTGACGAAACTTCTGAATACTGGAATAGCCAGTCGTTTATTGCCTGGCTATTCAACACAGCAGCCAATAAAGATGAGGTTTTGGTAAACGATCGCTGGGGGAAGGATGCACTTGGATTACATGGAGACTTCTTCAGCACCGAATATTCTCCAGCTGACGAAAAAATGAGTGCAAGTCATCTGTGGGAAGAAAGCCAGGGTATTGGTGGCTCGTATGGTTATAACCGCGCCGAAAATCTAGAAGATTACAAATCTTCGGCTCAAATTATTCATTTGCTGATTTATAAGGTTAGTAAAGGTGGAAATCTTTTGCTGAATATAGGTCCTTCAGCAGACGGATTGATTCCTGTTATTATGCAACAGCGACTGGCTGATGTTGGACGCTGGCTTAAAGTGAATGGTGAGGCCATTTATGATACACGGGTTTGGGAAAATAGGCCAGCGGATACAAATACACAAACTACTTTTTATACCAGAAAAGGCAACGACATTTATGTAATTGTCACCAGATGGCCTGAAAATGAATTGCATATTCCAGGTCTGAAATCTGCTGCAAGGGTTTCGTTATTAGGATGTTCAGTGCCTGTTAAATCAAAATCGAAAGATGGAAATTTAGTGATCACTCCACCTGCACTTCATCCTGGGAATATTCCCAGTGAGTACGCATGGGTATTTAAAGTGGGATCCGCTCTTTAGTTTTTCTGACGTGCATTTATGGTTGCGATCAGGTAAAAGAATAAACAATTTTGACATGACTGATTTGATTGCCAAAGCAATATTGAATAGGTAATACAAGAATAATATGAAAATAATAAAACGTAAAAAAATCAGAATGAAAGGAGTTTCAAAAGTCAGAATTTTAATTTTTCAGGCAATTCTGCTTTTTACTTGTTCATTTCAAACATCTGGTATTGCCAATAATACTAAATCAAAAAGAAAAATTGAAGTAAAAGTTGCAGGCTTAAAATGCGAGCATACCTCTAATCCGATTGGGTTAGATGTGGAAACTCCTCATTTTAGCTGGAGCATTGAAATCGCCCAAAGGGGAGGAATGCAAACCGCCTATCAAATTGTTATTGCGGATTCACCTGAAAAACTCGAGAACATCGATTCTTTATTTTGGAATAGTGGCAAGGTTATTTCATCAAAGTCTGTTGGAATTGCATTTGCCGGCCCTGTGCTGGAAAGCAGAAAACGGTATTTCTGGAAAGTAAAAATATGGGATTCGTTTAGTCAATCTTATGTTTCTGATGAGATCGCATATTTTGAAATGGCATTAATGAAAGAGAATGATTGGAAGGCTGACTGGATTGGGAATCCTGCATGCTGGCCTGGTCGTGTTTTGTATTTCAGATATGCCTTTTCAACAGTAAAACCAATTAAAAGTGCAAGAGCCTACATCAGTGGCATTGGATATTATGTTTTTCACGTTAACGGCCAAAAAGTTGGAGACCATGTCTTGGATCCAGGAAATACTGATTATAGTAAACGTGTACTTTACGCCACCTATGATATCACCGATGCTTTAGGTAAAGAAAATGAATTTGGAATTACAGTCGGTCCAGGATGGTATGGCATGCCCAAATTAAAAATGCAGGCAGAGATAACTTATTCAGATGGGACAAGAGAAATTGTTTCCACATCTAAAAGCACTTTTTGGTCAGTGACTATTGGTCCTATTGTAAAATCAAGTATTTACGACGGTGAGTTTTATGATGCCAGAGAGGAGAAACCCGGTTGTGGTGAAGTGAAGGGGAAAATTAGCAATGTTAGCAAATGGAATATGTGGGCTGTTGTTGTAGCGACAGATCCTCCGGGAGGAAAAATGGTATCACAAAAACTTGAACCAATTAAAGTGATAAATACTTTGTCGCCAAAAAATATTTCCGAGCCAATCAAAGGCACATATGTTATTGATGCTGGACAAAATATTGCCGGTTGGGTTAAAATAAAAGTATCAGGAAAAAAGGGAACCGAAATTTCTTTAAAATTTGCCGAAACGCTCTATAACGATGGAACCGTCAACCAGGATAACTTATATTGGGCTGAAGCAAAAGATACTTATATCCTGAAAGGTGAAGGCGAAGAAATTTGGGAACCATCGTTTACTTATCATGGCTTCAGATATATCCAGATTGAAGGTTATCCATATCGACCCGACATAAATGATATTGAAATCAAGGTTATCCGGTCGGCAGTTGAACAAACCGGAAAGTTCAGTTGCAGCAACAAATTACTGAATGACATACACCAGATGGTCGTATCAACTGAAGCCAGCAACCTGACCAGTATTCCGACTGACTGTCCTCAACGAGCTGAACGAATGGGATGGCTGAACGACCTGACCGTCAGGATTGAGCAAGCAATATTCAATTTCGATCTTTCACGATTTTACAGTAAATACCTCGACGATGTTAGCGATACGCAAGGCTCAGATGGTTCAATCACTGATACTGCGCCTTTTCACTGGGGAAACAGACCTGCCGATCCGGTTTCGGCGAGTTATTTGCTTTTAGCATTGAAAAGCTATGAATTTTATGGCAACAAGGGAATTATCCTTGACCACTATGAGGGATTAAAGGCCTGGGTTGATTATCTGAATTCGAGAACCGTTGATGGAATAGTGAACTACAGCTATTATGGCGATTGGGCTCCTCCGGTTGAATTCACAGTTGAAGGAGAGGCAGAATCTAAATTTACTCCGGGCATTTTAATGTCTACCGGCTATTTGTATCATTGCGCCGGTATTTTATCAAAAATGGCCAATATTATTGGTAATGAAAACGATGCTTCCCTTTATAAAAAACTTGCTGAGCGTACAGGTGAAAAATTAAATAACAAATTCTGGAATGAACAAACAGGCGGTTATGGCTCAAATAATCAGGCATGTAATTCATTTGCCTTATTTCTTGGATTAGTCGATCAGAAGAATATTCCACGTGTGGTTGAAAATCTGGTAAGAGATGTACAAAAGCATGATTACCATTTGACTACAGGCAATCTTTGTACAAAATATGTGCTTGAAATGCTGACCGAAAATGGACATGCAGATGTAGCATACAAGATTGCTTCTCAGAAAACTTATCCAAGTTGGGGATTTATGCTGGCTAATGGCGCAACCACACTTTGGGAAAGGTGGGAGAATGCTGCTGGTAATTCGATGAATTCTCATAATCATCCGATGATGGGTTCAGTCGATTCCTGGTTCTATAAATATCTGGTAGGTATTACACCAAATATCGATGGACCTGGTTTTGAAAAATTCACCATTCATCCTTACATCATTGAGGATCTTAATTTTGTTGAAGGTGAATTCAAATCAGTTAGAGGTACCATTAAAAGTGCATGGCGAAAACAATCAGGTAAAATTTCTTTGGATCTGACCATTCCCGGCAATTCAACAGCAACATTATATATTCCCACCAAAAACCAAAAAAGTATCACCGAAAATAATCGGAAGATTGACCATTTGGAAAATGTGAAATTTATAAGATCGGAAGCTGATTATGCTGTTTTTGAAGTTGCTTCCGGAAATTATCATTTCAAATCAGATTGGTAACTAATGAAATAATTAAACTGGCACGAGTTTAATTTCATCGGGAATACCATATGTCTTTGTCTTATTTAAATTTTAGGTGAAAATGTAGTATTCCTCAAATCTTTAATTGATGCTTAGATAATAGTTTACAAACCCAATTAATTCTTAAATATGAACAAATACTCAATAATTTTAGGAAACTTGGGCAATACATGCGATAGGTTTTGCAAAGGTTATAAGTCAAATCCTTCTTCGGAAGAAATGCTTGACATGGCAGTGAAAAAAATTCCGCATATTGAAGGAATTGAACTTGTAGGAACATGGGACATACGTCCCGACAATGTCAGGGAAATGAAAAAGCGGTTTGCCGATTATGGGGTGGCCTGTTCCTCCATCATTCCCGATACATTTACCGACCCTGATTATGCAAAGGGAAGTATAACCAGCATCAATCCTGCAATCAGACAAAAGGCATTGGATTATTTGCGCCAGATGAGCGAAGTTTCGCTCGAGGTTAACTGTGGCTTGTTAAACCTTTGGCTTGGTCAGGACGGATACGACTACCTCCTAACGTCCGATTACGATCAGGAACGTCGGTGGCTGCTGGAAGCAACGCAAACCCTGGCGAAAGAATTTCCAACGCTGAAATTTGCCCTGGAATACAAACCCAAAGAACCCCGAAATTTTTCATACCATGCCCGTATGGCAGACACCATTTTGGCCGCCAAAGAAACTCAATGCAGCAATGTGGGAGTAACTATAGATACCGGTCATTCATTTGTAGCAGGCGAAAATGTTGCAGAAGCAGTAGTTATGGCGAAAAGAGCAGGCAACTTGCTTTATCACATGCATTTTAACGATAACCACGGAAGCTGGGACGATGATATGATTGTAGGAACCGTACACAGTGTTGTTTACATCGAATTGTTGTATTGGCTCAGAAAAACCGGCTACAAGGGATGGCTTTCAATGGATCAGTATCCCTATCGCGAAGATGCGGTGGATGCCATCTCTGAAAGCATTTTATGGGTGAAGAAATTTGAAACGATTGTTGATGAATACTACCCGGAAATAGATGCTTTGGTGAAACTCAATGACGCAATAGAAACATCCCGGTTTTTACGAAAACTCATCAGATAAGTATAAGAAGATTTTTCTTTTTGTTAAATGCAAAAATGGTGTCTCAAAAGTTGTCAAAAAGAATTATAACATTTTGACTTTTTAGACACTTCATTTTATTAAATTTAAATCCATATTGCAGCATCAGATTGTTTTTAGATGACTTTGACCCCACTTATTTTATCAAATGTCGTCACAAAGTAATCTTTCAAAAAAAATGAATAATCAATATATTACAAGTTTTAGATCAAGGAAAAGGAAGTAAATTGAAAAATCATGTATCATCTTTATATCGACAAAGATTACTGTTATAAACTAAACCAAATCAGTATGAAACGAAGTATTTTATTCCTGTTGCTTTTCGTCATGACTCAACTGGTCAATGCGCAGTCCATAACCATTTATGTGTCACCTTCAGGTAATAATCAAAACTCCGGAAAATCGGCTGATGCTCCATTAGTTACACTACAAAAAGCGCTCGAAAACTGGGCTGCGATTAAAAAATCAGGCCAAACAGTATCCGAAGCAATCATTTCGCTGACTGGAGGAACTTATCATCTTTCTGAACCGGTAAAAATTACACCTGAAAACGGAGGATCCGGAACTTCAACTTTAATCATCCGGTCTGCGGATAACCAGAAAGCGGTTTTCAATGGTGCTAAAAGGATTTCAGGATGGAAAAAATCAAAAAAGAACATTTGGATAGCTGCGATTCCTGAAGCGAAAGTCGGAACCTGGAATTTCAGCCAATTATATGTGAATGCTGAGCCCAGAGTGCTGGCACGTTTTCCGAACGAAGGTTTTTTTATGGTTGCCGGATTCCCTGATGGTGGTGGAGATGATGATTACCAAACGAATTCAAAACGTTTCGAATTCAAAAAAGGCGACATTGATCCTCTTTGGAAAAACCTCAAAGATGTGCGCGTGATTGTTTACCATTTCTGGTCCGATTCGCACCAGGTGATCGACACAATTGATTCGAAAACAGACATCGTTACCTTCAAACACGAATCAGAAAAAAGATTTACTGATGATTTTAGCAATGAAGGTGCACGGTATATTGTCGAAAATGTTTTGGAAGGCCTCGATAGCCCGGGTGAATGGTATCTCGACCGACACAAAGGCCTTTTGTATTACATGCCAATGCCAGGCGAAAACATGGAAACCATCGAAATAACCGCCCCGGTGACAAAAGAATTTATTCGATTCGAAGGTGCATCGAATAGGAATCCTGTTGAAAATGTGACGATTGAAAACATCGCCTTCGAATACAGCAATTTCAATTTGCCTGAAAATGATGCGAATGATTACCAGGGAAGTATGACCATTCCGGCATCGGTGACAGTGATCGCAGCCAGAAATATTAACCTAAAAAACTGCTCGTTTACCAATCTGGGTAGTTTTGCTTTTGATATTCAAAAAGCCTGCTCTAACATCACTGTAGTTGGAAACAAACTGGAACACCTTGCCGCTGGAGCATTTAAAATTAATGGAGGAACTGAAATAGATTCGTTGATGGATCGTACCCGGAACATCACTGTTTCTGATAATGAGATTTTGCACTATGGCGAGAAATATCCTTCCGCTGTGGGAATCCTTCTGATGAATGCCGAAGACTGCTACATTGGGCACAACCACATTTTCGATGGCTGGTACACCGGCATTTCAGTAGGCTGGGTTTGGGGTTATCAGCGGAGTGTGAGTCGCAACAACATCATCGAATTCAATCATATCCACAAAATTGGCCAGGGACTTTTATCCGACATGGGCGGAATTTACACGCTGGGTGTTTCGCCTGGAACTGTTATTCGCAACAACCTCATTCACGATGTGGAATCGAATAAATACGGGGGGTGGGGAATTTACAACGACGAAGGATCTAGCTATATCCTGATTGAAAACAACATTGTTTACAACACCAAATATGCCGCTTATAATATTAACTATGCAAAAAAATTGACCGTTCGAAACAATATTTTTGCGCTCGGCCGTCTCGAAGTAGTAAACCTCGGAAGACAGGAACCACACAATACCGTTTGTTTTGAGAAAAACATTGTGTACTGGAATTCGGTCAATGATCCGTTTATCGGATGGAAAGAAAAGCTTTATGTTTTTCAACAGAACCAGAATGACACTACTCAGCCAACATATACCAATACTTTCAATGCTGATTCCAACATTTATTACAATTCGCTTCAGTCACTCGAAAGCCTTCGTTTCAAAGGTGTGAGTTGGGATGAATGGCATCAGAAAGGGAAAGATGTAAATTCACTTTACACCGATCCTATGTTTGTAAATCCTGAGAAATATGATTTCACACTGAAATTCGGATCTCCTGCCTTTAAACTGGGCTTCAAGAATATTGACATAACCAAAGTCGGACCAAGAAGAAAATAAAATTCTAATTCTATGATCTCACGAAGAAAATTCATTCATGCATCATGTCTTTCTGCAGCAGCAACAATGGCTGGGCTGGATCAAACAATGGGTTCTGAAAGACAACCAGTCCTAAATCCTTTCGAAAGTATTAAAGTTCAGCCAACTCTGGCGCAAAGAGCCTGGATGGAACTCAAATACGGCATGTTCATACACTTTGGCCCCAATACCATCACTGGTACCGGATGGGGCGATGGAAAATTCCCCTCAAAAGATGTTGTATTCCCCAAGCTGAATATAAAGCAATGGGCAGCAGTAGCGCGAGATTCCGGGATGAAATACGCGGTACTTACCACAAAACACCACGATGGTTTTTGCTTATGGCCTTCGGAACATACAGATTACTGTATTAAACAATCGCCGCAAGGGATCGATATTGTGGGCGAATTTGTAAAAGCTTTTACAGATGCAGGCGTGAAGCCCGGGTTTTACTATTCAACATGGGACAGGAATTGTCCTTTTTATGACGATGACAAACGCTACGCAGAATATATGCGCAAACAGGTTAAAGAGTTGCTTT
>Ga0209724_1001292_pt1 | contig 22942 bp, 20 predicted proteins | sample grotaG_FD_184143 | JGI IMG/M metagenome (GOLD analysis project Ga0209724, IMG submission 184143) | Glacier valley bacterial and archeal communities from Borup Fiord, Nunavut, Canada, to study Microbial Dark Matter (Phase II) -... | ecosystem: Environmental > Aquatic > Freshwater > Ice > Glacier ...
TCCATGGTGATCATCCCTCGTCCCCCTGCCTGTGGATAAGCCACCGCAGGGTAGGTTGAACACCTGGCTCACTTTTAGATCGGCACAGCCCTCATAAGTGGCTCAGTTTTCGGTCGGCGCCAACAGCGACGCTACAAAACGTGGCCAACCTGACCCAGGGCCAGTACTTCCATGCCGGCTCGGGCGCCGACCTCGAGCGGGTCTATGAAGCGCTCCAGAGCCGGCTCGTGTTCGAAAAGCGCGAGACCGAAGTCACGGCGCTGTTCGCCGACCTGGCTGGGCTGTTCATGCTCGTGGCCGCCGCCTTGTCGGTGTGGTGGTTCGGCAGGATTGCATGACCCGGGGAAGCAAGGCGTGGCCTTGCTTGTTCCCGTCACCTACAACCAGCGCGCCTTCCGGAAACGGTAGAACAGGTAGGAGCAGGTCGAGACGATGAGGGTCAGTGCCCCGGCATAGCCGTACTGCCACTTCAGCTCGGGCATGTGCTCGAAGTTCATGCCCCAGATGCCGGCGAAGGCGGTGCATACCGCGAAAATGGCCGCCCACGCCGCCAGGCGTTTGGTCACCTCGGCTTCCTCGATGGTCACCATCGAGAGATTCACGTGGATGGCCGTGCCGATCGTGTCGCGCATGGAGTCGATCGTGGTTTCGATCCGGGTCAGATGGTCTTCCACGTCACGGAAGTAGTCCTGCGAGCCGGTGCAAACCTGGGGCACGCGGCCCCCGTGCAGCTTGCCCACGGCTTCGAGCAGAGGGGTCACGGCATGCCGCAGCACCATGGCCCGCTGCTTCAGTTCGTAGAGCTTCTTGATGATCTTCTTCGCCGCGCCCTTGGTGAAGATCTCATGCTCGATGGTCTCCAGTTCAGCCTCTAGCGCGTCAATGATCGGAAAGTAGCGATCGACCACTGCGTCCATCAAGGCATAGAGCACGAAGCCCGAGCCCATGCGCAACAGGTCGGGCTCGCGTTCGCAGCGCTCGCGAACGCCGAGAAATCCCAGCTTGCTCTTGTTGCGCACCGACAGCACGTAGTTCGGGCCGACAAAGACATCGACCTCGCCGACATTCAGACCATTCGGGGCGTCGGCCGCAGCCTCCAGCAACTGAAGCACGACGAACAGCGAGTTGCCGTATTCCTCGATCTTGGGACGCTGATGGCCATGCCTCGCGTCCTCGACGGCCAGGTCGTGCAGACCGAATTCATGTTTCATCTCGTCCAGCTCTTCGGGCGTTGCATCGAGCAATGCAACCCAGACGAAGCAACCGGAGCGGGTCATGTAGTCGCTGATGTCGGCGGCTGGAATATCGGCCAGCTTGGCCCCGTTTTCGTAGACGACGCAGTTGATCAACATCGGTGCAGCCCCTTGTGAATGAATGGCGCATCGATCTTGCCACCGGCCACCTTCGGGCCTGGCGCACTGCTCAGGGGACTACTACACGGGCTTACTGGCGCCGCGAAGGCGCGATCCGGCGGATCAGCGGGCTCTGTCGCTCGGCGCGCCGAACCAGTGGCGGGTTCCAAAGTGGACGCCGAGCGCGACAGCGCTGAGCTTAGCGAACGCCCACATCCCTTCGATCCAGAGCGGCTCGTCGAGCCCGTGCTGGGGAATCGCGCTACCGGCCCACGCGCTCAGCGTTCCGATTGCGGCGAACACGAAGCCCAGTCGCCAGTTGGCCCAAGCCGTGAGGGCAACGGGAAAGGCATAGAGCAGCGTTCCTCGCAGCCTGCCACCTGCCGCCACGTTGAGCGCCGTCAACACCAGCAACCAGGCCAGGGCGATTGCACAAAGCCTGATGGTGCGATGCTGGATGGAACCTCTCATCAACCTCAGCCGTGGTGGATCAGCGCGATGTCGGCCGACGGCTGCACGGTTCGGCCAAGCCACGCACACCGGGCTCGACAATCGCGCGCCCCTGCCCAAATGAATGGCGCCACAGTTCCGCATCCTGCAGCCAGATTGCCATCTCTGCAGGATGCCTTGGCGGCCACGCATCCCTGCGCGCCGGACCAGGAGCGAACGCCTGACGCAGCCAGCAGGCCAAAGCTTGCATCGGACCGCTCAGCGGGAAACGACGAACTACGGTAGTCATCCTGATCTCCGGTCACCGCTTCGAGGCGCTGTGGCCGAATCGGTTAACGTGACTGGACTCCTGCAGGTATAAAGACGACACAAAGACCTTCGCCTGACACGCAAAGAACACCTTAATTCGGCCCGGGTGGTGGTTCGGATGACGGCCGGGCGGGGGCACCAGTACAACGAAGGTGCCTGCTAACCTCACGAGACCAATTCCCAAGGCCGACATGAAATCAACCGACACCCGACAAGGCTTGGGCGCACTGACGCTGGGGGCACTGGGTGTCGTCTATGGCGACATCGGCACCAGCCCCCTCTACACGATGAAGGAGGTGTTCAACCCAGCCAATGGCGTGCCCCTCGACGCACCGAGCATCGTCGGCGCGGTGTCGGTGATCTTCTGGGCGCTGATGGTGGTGGTGACGCTGAAGTACGTCATCCTGATCTTGCGCGCCGACAACCGGGGCGAAGGCGGGATCATGGCCCTGACCGCCTTGGCTGCCACCAGCACGCCGGCCCGCCGGACCCTGCTGCTGCTGACGGGGGTGCTCGGTGCGGCGCTGTTCTACGGCGACAGCGTGATCACGCCGGCGATCTCCGTGCTCGGTGCGGTCGAGGGCCTGGAAGCGATCACGCCGGCCTTCAAGCCCTATGTGCTGCCGATCTCGGTGATCGTGATCGTCGGCCTCTTCATGGCGCAGCGCTTCGGCACCGAAGCCGTCGGCAAGCTGTTCGGCCCGATCATCACGGTCTGGTTCGTCGTGCTGGGGGTGATGGGCGTTCTGCAGATCATTCGCCAGCCCGGCATTCTCGAAGCCCTGAACCCGCTCGAAGCAGTGGCCTTCCTGCAAGCGCGCGGCTGGCACCTGTTCGTCATCATGGGCTCGATCGTGCTGGCGCTCACCGGCGCTGAGGCGCTGTACGCCGACATGGGGCACTTCGGAGCTCGGCCGATCCGCATCGCATGGACCGGCTTGGTGCTGCCTTCCCTGGCGCTGAACTACATGGGCCAGGGCGCATTGCTGATGAGCGAACCGGCCGCGCTGGAGAGCCCGTTTTACCGGCTCTTCCCCGCATCCATGCTGATTCCGGCGGTACTGCTCGCCACTGCTGCTTCGGTGATCGCCTCGCAGGCGGTGATTTCGGGTGCCTACTCGATGACCAAGCAGGCCATCCAGTTGGGCCTGCTGCCGCGCATGCGCGTCCTCAACACGTCCGAGAAGGAGGTCGGCCAGATCTACGTGCCCCTCGTGAACTGGATCGTGATGGTCGCGGTGCTGCTGGCCACCGTGGGCTTCGGCAGCTCATCAGCCCTGGCCTCGGCTTATGGCATCGCGGTCACGATCACGATGTTCATCACCACGCTGCTGACCTTCTTCGTGGTCCGCTATGTCTGGAACTATTCGCTCGCGTTGGCCCTCGCCGCGACTTCGGTGTTCCTGGTGGTCGACGCAGTGCTGGTCGTCTCGTGCTCGCTGAAGATCTGGCAGGGCGGATGGTTCCCGCTGGTCATGGGCGTGGCGATCTTCTCGATCATGGCCACCTGGAAGCGCGGTCGCGAGTTGCTGATCGAGCACATCCGCAGCGATGACCCCGAGCTGCTGCCCTTCATTACCTCGCTGGCTGGGGACACTGAAGCGCACCGCACGCCGCGCACGGCTGTCTACGCCGTTGCCAATCCGGACACCGTGCCCCAGGCCCTGATGCACAACCTCAAGCACTACCAGGTGCTGCACGAGCAGAACCTGATCATGACGGTGAAGTTCGAGGAAGTTCCCCGTGTGCCGGCGGCGGAGCGGGTGCGCATCACGCCTTTGGTCAAGGGGTTCTGGCGCGTGGAGCTGCGCTACGGCTTCATGGACGAACCCGATATCCCGACGGCACTCGAACAATGCTCGCAGAAGGGCGTGACCATCGATCCGGGGGCGATCTCCTACTTCCTCAGCCGCGAGATCGTCGTGCCCACGCCGGGCTCCGGCATGGCGCATTGGCGTGAGTCGCTGTTCGCGACCATGTCGCGCAACGCGGGCAGCGTGGCGGACTTCTTCAAGCTGCCGCACAACTGTGTCGTCGAGCTGGGCACCCGCGTGCAGATTTGATCCGCGGCGGGCCGTCACCAGCCTCAGTGGCTGTGGCAACGACCGTGGTGCGCGTCGGGAACATGCGCATGGGCGTGTCGCAGTTCGGGGTGCTGGTGCAGGTGACTGTGCGCGCCCTCCGGCATCGGGGCATGGACATGCAGATGGTGGCCGTCGTCGTGGCTATGGGCATGTTCATGCGCCTGCGCTTCATGGTCGTGCAGGTGGCCATGCCGTTCGGCCAGATGCAGCAGGACGCCCGCCAGCATGACGCCGCCGCCGATCGCCATGCCCCAGCTCAGCGAGCGATCGCCCAGCGCAATTGCCAGCAACCCGCCGATGAAGGGGGCGAAGGCGAACACCGATCCTGTTCGTGCCGCGCCAAACGCTCGCTGCGCCAGCAGGTAGAACCGCAGACTCAAGCCGTAGCCGCTCGCACCGATCGCCAGCAAGGCCAGGGCCTGGCCGGGGGTCGGCAAACGCTCGGACGCCGCCACGGCCAAGGCTGCAGTGGCCATCGCACCCAACGCCGACTTGGCCAGCACCACCTGCCCAGGATCACGCTCGGCCAGGGCACGGGACAGCGTGTTGTCGATGCCCCAGGACGCCGTTGCAGCCAGAACCGCGAACAGCCCCAGCACTTCGAGCCCGCCGTTCAGGCCCCTGTCCACGACCAGCAGCATGCCGCCGGCCATCAGCAGCAGCATCGCGGCCCAGACGCGCCGATCCATGACCTCGCGATACAGCGCCCGGGCCAGCAGGGCAGTGAACACGGCCTCCAAGGCCAGCATCAGCGACGCGCTGGTGCCGCTGGTGTGCTGCAGGCCCCAAACCAGCCCAACCGGTCCGATCACCGCGCCGAACAGCGCCATCCATCCCAACCGCGGCAGGTCCGTGCGGCACAAGACCGCCTCTCTTTCGACAGGCTCACGCAGAAGCGAGCCCGCCAGTGCGGCGCCAAGGTAGAGGAGGCAAGCGGTCGTGAACGCACCGACCGATGATCCGGCGCGCTGAACCAAGGGTGTGCTGACGCCGAACAGAATGGCTGCAGCCAGGGCGAACAGGCCGCCGCGCAGAGCGGGGAGTCTTTGGATCATGCGGGGATGGACTGGCAGCAGGCGTGCATCAGCTCTCCCCGTCGGCATGGGCTTCTGCGATGTGCTCCAGCATGTCCGCCAGGACACTGGAAATGTGCTGGTCCGCCGCAGCGTAGAAGACCTGCTTGCCCTGCCGGTCGGCTTTGACGATGCGCGCGGCGCGCAAGAGACGCAGATGGTGGCTGACGAGCGAACTGCTCAGCTCGTGGCGCGCAGCGATGTCGTGGACGGCCACCGGGCCTTCGAGGCAGGCCAGGACGATGCGCAGCCGCGTCGGATCGCCGAGCAGGCGGAACAGATCCGCAAGCTCGGTCACCGAATCGTCGGCAGCAAAGGCTGACATTGGTTTGTAATATTGAACAGGTGTTCATATGTTAGCATTCAATGGGGTCTCGGCGGTGAAGACCCATTGGCGACGAGGCGCCAGGGAGAAGCAGATTGCGCATTGGAAACTTGATCGGACTGGCAGCACTGGCTGCGATGGGGGCGGCACATTCGCAGGAGGTCGAAGACTGGAATGCCAAGCTCCAGTCGACCTACGTGTGGCAGGCCAAGCCGGCGATCCGCTCGCCGTACGAAGGTGCTCACAGCCTGCAGGGCGCCCGCGAGAAGAGCTATTCGTTCACGGCCACGGCCGCCTTCGGTGTTCGCCTTGGAAAGAGCACCGAGCTGTACTTCGATCCCGAAGTCGCGCAAGGCGTCCCGCTGTCGGGTCTGGTCGGTTTGGCCGGCTTCACGAACGGAGAGATGGCCCGCACATCGGGCGCGAACCCGACCGTCTACCGCGCCCGCCTGTTCGCCCGCCACGTCATCGGCCTGTCCGACGACACCGAAGACATCGCGCCGGCGATGAACCAGCTGGGCAGCAAGTACGCGACGCGACGCATCACCTTGACGGCGGGCAACCTGTCGATACTGGACATCTTCGACGCCAACCAGTTCAACCACGACCCGCGTTCGCAGTTCCTGAACTGGACCGTGATGACGCACGGTGCCTACGACTTCGCCGCCGACGCACGCGGCTACACCTGGGGTGCTGCAGCCGAGTACCAGGGTGAAGGCTGGGCCTTGCGCGCCGGCCGGTTCATCCAGCCCAAGGAGCCGAACCAGCTGGCCCTGGATTCGCGCATCGGCCGCCACTACGGCGACCAGATCGAGGTCGAACGGCGCTACGAGATCGACAAGGACATGCCGGGCGTTGTCCGCGTGCTGGCCTACCGCAACCGGACGATCATGGCGCGCTATGAAGACGCGCTCGCGCTGGCTGCAGCGACGGGTTCGACGCCATCGCTCGATGCAGTGCGGACGGCAGAACAAAGCAAGGTGGGCGTCGGCGTGAACCTGGAACAGACCTTCACGCCCAACTTCGGTGGCTTCCTGCGTGCGATGTGGGCTGACGGCAAGACCGAGACCTACGCCTTCACCGAGGCCGACCGCTCGTTCTCCTTCGGCGGATCGGCAAAAGGCGCGATGTGGGGACGGCCTTCCGACACCTTCGGAATGGCTATCGCCGGCAACATGCTGTCGACGCCGCACCGCCGCGTCCTGGCTGGCGGCGGATTGACCTTCTTCCTCGGCGACGGCGAGTTGAACTACGCCTCGGAACAGATCTTCGAGACCTACTACGCCCTGTCGCCCTTGAAGGGCCTGACGGTCTCGTTCGACTACCAGCGCATCCGGAACCCCGGCTACAACGCGGACCGCGGCCCCGCGTCCTTCTTCGGCGTGCGGCTGCACGTCGAGAACTGATCGGAAGTGGCTAGCCTCACAACAAGAATTTCGGTCCCATGAAGAGCAGCACCTCACCTCAACTCTCCATCGTCCAGGAATCGCGCGTTTTTGGCTGGGTGGACGCTGCGGTGATGCTCGCCCTGCTGGGCCTGCTGTGGAGCGCGCTGCACTTTGGCAAGGGCATGTTGGTGCACTTCGACCCGGCGGCCATGCCGCAGGTCGACCCTTCGCCTAACCAGATTCCGTACTACGCCGGCCGCACGCTGCTGCGCATGTGGATCGCGTTCAGCTTCTCGCTGCTGTTCGCCGTCGGTACCGGCTACCTGGCCGCCAAGAACAAGACGGCCCGCGCTTTCATCCTGCCGGCACTCGATGTGCTGCAGTCGGTGCCCGTGCTCGGGTTCTTGTCCGCCACCGTCACGGGCTTCATGGCGCTGTTCCCGGGCAGTCTGCTCGGTGTCGAGTGCGCGGCGATCTTTGCGATCTTCACCGGCCAAGTCTGGAACATGGCCTTTGGTTTCTATCACTCGATGGTGACCATCCCGACCGACATGCAGGAGGCCGCGTCAACCTACCGGCTGACCCGTTGGCAACGATTCAGGACCGTGGAATTGCCGGCCTCGGCGCACAGCCTGATCTGGAATTCGATGATGTCCTTTGGCGGCGGCTGGTTCTTCGTCGCGCAGAGCGAAGCGATCAGCGTGATGAACAAGGACATCAAGCTGCCGGGCCTGGGCTCTTATATGGCGCAGTCGATCGAACGCGGTGACAACAACGCCGCGCTGTGGGCTGTTGTGGCCATGATCGTGCTGATCCTGGCCAGCGACCAGTTGGTCTGGCGACCGCTGCTGGCCTGGGCCGACAAGTTCAAGATCGAGCTGACCGAGTCGGCGACGCCGGCCACGTCCTGGGCCTACAACCTGCTGCGCGGTGCCTACCTGTTCACCTGGCTCAATGAACGGGTCTGGCAGCCGGTGATGGACAACCTGTTTCAGGCGGCGGAGCCGAAGGCGCGGCTTTCGATCCGGCTGAACGCCACCAGCAAGAAGCTGCTGTGGCGCACGGTGGGCGTCGTGGTCGCACTGTGGATGGGCTACGAGGTGTTGACAGCCCTGGCCGCTGCCGTCAGTGCGCTGCACGGCGCGCTCACGCTGGCGATCTTCGGCAACATCGTCTGGCTCGGCTTCCTGACGGCGCTTCGGGTTGCGGCGATGACAGTGTTGGCCACGCTGATCTGGACACCCATCGGCGTGTGGATCGGCTTCCAGCCCAAGGTCGCGCGCTTCGCCCAGCCACTGGCGCAGATCGGCGCGTCGTTTCCGGTGAACATGACTTTCCCGATCGTGGTCGGCTTCTTCGTGGCCACTCACATCACGCTGAACTGGGGCAGCATCCTGCTGATCGCGATGGGCACCCAGTGGTACATCCTGTTCAACGTGATCGCCGGCGCGATGGCGATCCCGAACGACCTGCAAGAGGCGGCGCGCATCTACGGCCTGCGTCGCTGGGACCTGTGGCGTACCTTGATCCTGCCGGCGATCTTTCCGTTCTGGGTCACCGGCGCCTGCACGGCCGCGGGTGGTGCCTGGAACGCCAGCATCGTGGCCGAACTCGCGACCTGGGGCGACACGACACTGAAGGCCGACGGCCTGGGTGCCTACATCGCCAGCGTCACCAAGACCGGTGACACGCCGCTGATCATCGCCAGCATCGCCGTGATGTCGATCTTCGTCGTGCTGATGAACAAGTTCATTTGGCGCAAGCTGTACGCCTACGCCGAGCGCCGATTCAAACTGGACTGACCATGGACATACCCACGATCGATCATCAGGAAGCCGCTGCGCCCGTGGCGCAACTCGTTGCGGTCACGAAGTCGTTCATGACCGCCGGGGCGCATGAACTCAAGGTGCTCGACAACATCGACCTGGCCGTCAATCAAGGCGAGTTCCTGGCGCTGTTGGGGCAGTCAGGCTCGGGCAAGTCGACCATCCTGCGCTGTCTCACCGGCCTGATCGAGCCGACATCGGGTCGTGCACTGGGAAACGGCAAGTCCTTGCATGGCGTCAACCCGGACGCATCCGTGGTGTTCCAGACCTTTGCGCTGTACCCCTGGCTCACGGTCGAACAGAACGTCGCGGTCGGCCTGATGGCCAAAAAGGTGACCCGGGCCGATCGCGACGCGGCAGTGGATCGCGCGATCGAGCTGATCGGCCTGGGTAACTACCACGCGGCCTATCCGCGTGAATTGTCGGGTGGCATGCGGCAACGGGTCGGCATAGCGCGGGCGCTGGTGTCGCAGCCCAAGCTGCTGTGCCTGGACGAGGCCTTCAGTGCGCTGGACGTGCTGACGGCCGAGAACCTGCGCCAGGAGCTGATCAGCCTGTGGCGCAGCCCGGACAGCGGCCTGAGTTCGGTGTTCATGGTGACCCACAACATCGAAGAGGCGGTGGAGATGGCCACGCGCATCGTGGTCGTCTTCCCGCGGCCTGGGCGCATCGGCCTCGTGCTGGAGAACAAGCTGCCGTTCCCACGCGACAGCAAGGACCCGGAGTTCCAGCGCCTGGTCAGCATCATCCACGAGTCGATCACGACACTGACGCTGCCGGACCTGCCGCCGGAAGTGCAGGTGTCCGGACAGCCGATCTCCCGTGCCCGCACGCGTATGGAATCCATCCCGCTGGTGCCCGTGGGTCAGATCCTGGGCTTGATGAGCATCCTGAACGACACACCCGACCTGTCCAACATCTACGACATCTCCGACGAGATCGGCAAGGAGTTCGGCGAGACGATCGCGATCCTGAAGGCCGCCGAAATCCTCGACCTGATCGATACACCCAAGCAGGATGTCCGGTTCACCGAACTGGGCCGCCGGTTCATGGCCGCCGACCGGCTGGGCAAGCGAGCGATCTTTGCGGAACAGGTGTTCAAGCTGCGGCTCTTCCACATCATCCTGGCGCTGCTCAAGGAATACGAGGAAATCGACGCCGACCAGGTGATCAAGGACATCGCCAGTGCGCTGCCTTACGACAACCCGGAGAAGACCTTCGAAGTCATGATCGCCTGGGGCCGCTATGCAGGGCTGATGGACTACAACGCGAAGACGCGGAAGGTCTTCGTGCCCGAGGAAGAAGAGAGCGCGGAAGACACCCATTCATAGTGGGTTCAGAAGATGCTCCCCACGTTCAACAGCGCCAGCACGCCCAGGACGCCGAAGATCAGCGCAGCAATACCGTGCACCAGGGGCATCGAGACCTTCTTGGCGATCCTGTCGCCCAGGAACACGGCCGGTACGTCGGCCAGCATCATGCCCAGTGTCGTGCCGGCCACGACCGGAATCAGGTCGTGGTACCGCGCAGCCAGGGCCACCGTGGCGATCTGGGTCTTGTCGCCCATCTCGGCCAGGAAGAACGCGACCAACGTCGTGCCGAACACACCGAAGCGCTGCTTGCCGCCGACGGCCTCATCGTCGATCTTGTCGGGGATCAGCATCCAGACCGCCATGCCCAGGAAAGACACGCCGATGACCCAGCGCAGGATGTCAGGGCCGAGCTGTGCGGCAATCCAGGCGCCGACAAGGCCGGCGGTGGCATGGTTGAGCAGGGTGGCGGCGAGGATGCCCAGGATGATGGGCACGGGACGTTTGAACTTTGCAGCCAGCAGGAAGGCCAGCAACTGCGTCTTGTCGCCCATTTCGCCAAGGGCGACGACGCCGGTCGAGATCAGGAATGCTTCCAAGGGGAACTCCAGGGCCGGTACGAACCGATGACCACACGGCATCCCCGGCCCGAGTCGGAGGCTGTGTGGTCAAAGGTCTTGCCAGGCATGGAGCTGTCTGCACCATGGCCCGTGGGCCAAGTGTGTTGCTGCAGACCCCTGTCGGACATCGCCGGACAGGGCGGCTACTCCCCAATGACCCGGCGATCGTAGGTGGCCGGGACGCGCTATTCGACGACGGCGTGCCGCTGCGGAGGTGGCAAGTTCAACAGTTGCGAGCCCAAGCGCTGGGCTATCATATGAACATGTGTTTATTTATTGTTTTGAGTGTTGCCCATGGCCACTGACAGCGACGTGGCCGAACTGGCCGACATGTTCCGCCTGCTCGGCGACACCACCCGGCTGCGCATCGTGCTGGCCTGCCTGGACAATCCGATCTCGGTCGGCGACATCGCCGGCCAGCTCGAACTGAGCCCTTCGCTGGTCAGCCATCACCTGCGCCTGCTGCGTGCGGCGCGCGTGGTCAAGGCGGATCGCCAGGGCAAGCAGGTGTTTTACGCGGCAGCCGATCAACATGTCTCCGGGGTGCTGGCCGACATGCTGGAGCATATCGCCGAACCCCACCCGGATGCCGATTGATGGCCCACGATCATGACCACGGCCATTCCCATGACGACCACGATCAGGGGCATGACCACGATCACCACGATCACCACGCCGGCCACAGCCACGCAGGCGGTTACCACCATCACGGCGACCCGAGCACGCACGGTCGCGCATTCATCGTTGCCATCGCGCTGAATTCGATCTTTGTCGCCGTTGAGTTCGGCTACGGTTATGCCGCCAACTCAACCGCCTTGATGGCCGATGCCGGCCACAACCTGTCAGACGTGCTGGGCCTGTTCCTCGCATGGGCCGCGGTCGTCGTCGGGCGCAGGGCTCCGAATGAGCGTTTCACCTACGGACTGCGCAGCACGTCCATCCTGGCTGCCCTGGCCAATGCCATGCTTCTGCTCGTGGCCTGCGGTGCCATCGGCTGGGAAGCGGTTCAACGCTTTTCGCAGCCACCGGCGGTAGCGAGCGTGACGGTCATGGTGGTGGCCGCGATCGGAATCGTCGTCAATGGCCTGTCGGCCTGGATGTTCGTGAAGGGCAGCGCGGGTGACCTCAACATCCGCGGCGCCTATCTGCACATGGCGGCCGATGCGGCGGTGTCACTCGGGGTGGTGGTCGCCGGCCTGGTCATGCTGTTCACCGGCTGGTACTGGCTGGACCCGCTCGTGAGCCTGGTGATCGTGGCCGTGATCCTGATCGGTACCTGGGGTCTGTTGCGGGAATCGCTGCACCTGGCCCTGAATGCGGTGCCGCCGCACATCGATCTGTCAGCCGTGGCCGACTACCTGCGCAAACTCCCCGGGGTCAGCGACATCCACGACCTGCATATCTGGGGCATGAGCACGACGGAAAGTGCGCTAACCGTTCATCTGGTGATGCCGTCCGGCTATCCGGGCGATGGGGTGATCGACGGCATCACGCGGGCGCTGAACGAGCGCTTCTCGGTCCACCACAGCACGCTGCAGATCGAACAGGGCACGACTCAGCACGCCTGCAGCCTCCACGGCCGATGATGGGGACCGTCGTCGACGGCACTTCAAGCCGCGGCTGGCCGGAGTTGAGCGCCCCGAACATCTGCTGGGACAAATTGCCTCGCGCGACTGGGCTACATTGAATTCCAACCTCGGCAACAGTCTTCCACGCTGGACGATGTGTTGCCGGAAACAGATTCATGAGCATCCCAAGCAGATTTCACTTCGCAGAACGGGGAGCCAAGCGGGCACTTTGCTTCGTGCTGAGCCTGCTGCCGCTCGTGCTCTATCACTGGCTCCTGGCCGCTTCCTTGAACGACTGAATCGTCGAAGACGACCTTGGTATCGCTTGGCGACAAGGAACACGGAATTCATCAGACTCCAAGGTGATATCCGACCATGCAATGCAACGCATCAACCCGCACATGTTGAGCGTCAGATGGTCAGCCAAGCGCTGCCGACTTCGATGCGGACAAGCTGGCACGGATGGGCCCGCACTAACGATTCGGTGACCGATTTCGATCTGTCATTGGGGTAGAGACGACGCGGGCATCGTCGGAACGGGCTTGCTCGCGCTGCTTGGCCGCGCGGGCTGCCAGCCTCGCCGCAGCCTGCCCGCCGGGAGCCACCTCAGCCAAGTATCGAACGGCTTCCACGGCGAGCCGAACATCCTCAGGGTCTTTTGATCTGGCCAGAGCACCTGCAATTTTCTCCCACGCCTTGATCGCATCGGCCCGAACCGCCAGCGCACGCGCACTGGTCCGCTGCGCTGGCCGCTGCCGAGTCAGCTGCCCCCGGCCAGCCGCCCGCTCTTCCCAGAGCTTGCGATAGTTTCGGTTCGCAGCCCGAACTGGCTGCCGGCTGGCCACTGCATTCACACCGCGGTCCTGCAGGTGTCGAGCGAAGACCGCTCGCCAGCGATCCAGGTCAGCCTTGCGGGGCGACAGACGCACGCCGTCGTACCGATCGGCCCGCACCGAGAGGTGGACGTGCGGCGCCCCTTGGTCCCGTTGCGCTCATGGCTGTGTCCTTTGCGGTGGTTGAAAAATCTGCTCTTCGGAGCCGTCCCGACGCATGAACCGCGGCAGCCAGGCAGGACACAAGGGCGCGCCCGCAAGCCGCAGCTCGAAGCGGAGCAAAACGATGTGCAGAGACCGGGTGAGGACGTGGGCGCAGCCTTCACCCTTGGGGCTTGAATCGCTGGCGCTATGCGTCGATCAAGGGACGGACCGACAAGAGCAGATCGACCACCGCGCCCGGCGAGCCACCGGGCGCAACGACCGGCTTTTCACAGCACTGGCAACACGCGCAAACCTGCAAGGTAAGCGATCTACCGCCGCGCAGCGGCGCACTTCAGGTTTGGGTTGGCCTGGTGGGTGCCAGCCCAACGCCCACGCCGCAGGCGAGAGAAAAAGGGGCGACACCGCGGCCGCCCCGATGAGAACGTGTCAGAGCAGACCACGCTCAGCGAAACTGACCACGACGTTCGCGGTGACCACCAGGTGATCGAGCACGCGCACGTCGACCCGCTGCAGCGCAGTCTTCAGCGTCTGCGTCAGGTACTCGTCGGCACGGCTCGGCTCCGCTGCGCCCGACGGATGGTTGTGCGCCAGGATGACGGCCGCCGCGTTGAGCGCGAGGCTCGCCTTGACGACTTCGCGGGGATAGACCGGGGTCTGCGTCACTGTGCCCCGGAACATTTGCTGCAGCTCGATGACGCGATGCTGCGCGTCAAGGAATACGACGCAGAAAACTTCGTGCCCCAGCATGCCAATCGCCAGGCGCAGGTAGTCTTTCACGTCCTGCGGCGACGACAGCGTCGCGCCGGGCTTCACGCGCTCCGCCAGCACGCCCCAGGCCTGCGACAGAACTTCGTCGGCACTGGCCACTCGGTACTGGCCATCGACGTCACGGACCAGCAGCGCGTTCGTGAACCGGGCTTCCGTGGAAGAGACAGCGGAGGAGAAAGAAGACTGCGACATGAGGAACTCCGGTCCGACACGGGCGGGATTGCCCGAGACCGAATCCCTCACGCCGCAGCGCAGCGGTCAGGGTTCGAAGACGACCGAAGGGCGCAAGCGAGCGCCCCGCGCTCACGCAGACCTTGACGGCGAGAACGACGCGATACGGTGGGTCGACACAGCAACCCACACCCCCGCCACACCACCGCACTGGGTCTTGCGACAAGCGAAGCGCCGATCTGACCAGCGTTCGGCTAGGGTGGCCTGGAAGGTGACGGCGTGCCGGCAGTCCCGCAGGGACCAAGCGCGACGGCGCGCGCCTGGAATGGGCATCCCGGTTTTCGCGTCCGCGAAAAAGCCTCAGATAGCGTTGACGGTCGCCCCGCTCCGCCGACATCTGCAGCAACTGCGCATTCCGGATCCAAAAGCGTCGACGATTCCGATCGAATCTCGCCACTGATTCCGATCAACTTCCGCTGCTTGTCATTTAAGCAGACGCACGGCGAAGCACGTCTGCCTGATCGTGGCGCGGTAGTCAGGTCCCGACGTGAACGGAACGATCAAACGCGTTTACGCAGCCGTCGGCTTGATGTTCGGAACCGGCCGCTCAAGAGCGAAGACCGTAGACACGCACCCGACCCGTTGCTGCCCGTCGATCCTTCGATCTCGACGTCCGAAAACAGGCATTCAAAGCGAGCGCTTGGTCGGTCTGCGCTGCCCTGCTTCGACAAGCGCCACGTCATCCGCAGGCAGCTGAAGGCGATCCTCCGCGACCCGGCATCGATTACCCAGGGCCTGGCGGCCCGGGACATCGCGGTGTTGCAGGTGCCCTGACAGAAGCACCGGGCTGGTGCTGCCGTCGTCAGTGGCGCACGTCCATGCGGCGTTTCAGCCGTGGCTTGCTGGGGTCGGCGCCAGCAGCCTGAGCTGCTCGCGCCTGACCACGGCGTAGCACTCGCAGGCCCGATGTTCCAGCCCTGCGCGATCCAGCACCAAGATATGGCCGCGACGGTAGCGGATCACGCCGGCCTGCTGCAAGCGCCCCGCGACTTCGGTGATGCTTTCCCGACGCACACCAAACGTGTGGGCGACGAGTTCGTGCGTCATCACCAGGTCGTCCGACGGCGAGCGGTCCAGGACGCACAGCAACCAGCGGCAGAACTGCTGTTCGATGGGGTGGTGCCGGTTGCAGGCAGCGAATAGCGTGATCTGGGCGATGAGCGACAGGGCGTGACGCAGCAGCAAAGCGCGCAGCGGGCCGACGCTTTCAAGGGCCTGCCGCAACTGCTCCGCCGGCAGCTGGAAAGCGCCACCGGCAACTAGCACGCGGGCTGAACTGGCGGTGGTGTCGCCGCCCATGAAAAGCGCCAGGCCCACCATGCCTTCCTTGCCGACAGCGGCGGTTTCCGCCGATGCACCGCTGGCGGTGACGTAGTGAAGCGACACGATTGAAGTGGTCGGGAAGATGGCGTGATGCAGGGGGCTGCCGCGTTCATAGATGGACTCGCCCAAGCGCAAGGTGATCGGCTCCAGGTGCCTCGCTATGAGGTCGAAGTCCACGTCCGGCAACGCCCCCACCAGGTGGTTGCGGCGCGCCTGCAGTTCAGGCTGTGGCAACGGATTCAGCAGGGGCGGCTGGCGCATCAAGTCGCCCATTCAATGGCCATCCGTCAACACTTCAACACCCACGCCTCGGTAGCCGATGAAGCGGCAGGTCCGGTCGAACATCGGCTGCCCGCTCACGCGGAACTTTTGGCGTGCCCCGTCCGCGTGCTGGCGGCTGAAAGGAAAATCCAGAAAGGGCTCGCGCGCGGCGATGCGGATGCGCAAGGCCTCGCGTTCGGTTTCGTTCCAGCCGGCCTGGTTGGCGTTTTCCGGCGCAGGGGTCAAGGCGTCTACCTGGATGCCCAACATCTCGAGCACCGGCCCCGACACTTTCGTGAAGGCCCCGGTTTCGTCCTGCTCCCAGTACCAGTCGGACGCCAGTTCGGTCAGGCTGCGAAAGCGCGCTTCGCTTTCGCGCAGTTCCTGCGTGCGCTCGAGGACGGTGGCTTCGAGCTGGCTGGCGTGCAGCGCCAGCTCGCGGTACAGCAAACGCACTTCCAGCATGTTGCGGATGCGGGTGCGGACCTCGGTCAGGTCCAGCGGCTTGCTGATGAAATCCTTGGCCCCGGCTTCCAGCGCGCGCAGCTTGTGGCCGGGCTGCGCCGTCAGCACGATCACCGGCAGGTAAGGGTCACGCTCGATCGTCTTCAGGCCTTCCATCACCTGGAAGCCGTCCATGCCGGGCATCAGCAGATCCAGCAGGATCAGGTCGTAGTCATGTTGCCGGTGCAGTGCACACACTTCGGCCGGCTGCATGGTCGCCGTGACCTGGCTGTAGCCGGCGTCTGACAGCAGGCGGCGCAGCATGCGCACGTTCGTGTCCTCGTCGTCGACGATGAGGACGCGGGCGCCCAGGATGTCGCTGGCAGTGATCATGGCGTGTGTACCTTCTTGGAGTTCTTTGCCGCGCTTGCAGTGCGTGCCGGCTGGGCCACCACCGCCCTGGCTGGCGCCTCGTCCGGCCGATCGGCCAGGCCCAGGGCCGCATCCAGCGCTTCGGTGAGGGCGTCGATCTTGATCGGCTTGCTCAAGTAACGGAAGAAGCCCGCCTGCAGGCCCTTGTCGATGTCGTGCTGCATCGCCAGCGCGCTGACTGCGATGACCGGGATATGCGCAGTGGCTGCGTCTGCCGCCAGGCGCTCCATCGCCTTCAGCCCGCTCAGTCCCGGCAGGTTGATGTCCATCAGCACCACGTCGGGCTGCAGTTCGCGGGCCAGCTGCAGGCCTTGCAAGCCATCGCCCGCCAGCACCAGGCGCACATCCGCCAGCCGCGCCAGCAGGCGCTGCACCAGCAGCTGGTTGGCGCGGTTGTCTTCCACGCACAGCACGGTGCACAGGCGGCGGCCGGATGCGGCGGGTGTGGTTTCAGGCGTGCCCAACGGTGCGTCCGCCGGTATCGATGGCGGGATGTCTGGCGCATCCATGTCCACCCAGAACTCGCTGCCTTGGCCGACCACGCTGTGCACGCCGATGCGGCCGCCCATCAGTTCCACCAGCCGCTTGCTCAGCGCCAAGCCGATGCCCGTGCCTTCGACCATGCCGCCCTCCTGACCCAAGCGATCGAAGGGCTGGAAGATGCGGCCCAGCTGTTCGGGGCTCAGGCCGCTGCCGCTGTCTTCGATGCGGATGCTGATGCTGCCCGGCTTCGTGACGCCACAGCTCACCTGCACCGTGCCGCCGTCGCGGTTGTACTTGATGGCGTTGCTGAGAATGTTGACGACGACCTGCTTGAGCCGGGTGCGGTCCGCGACCACCGCACACCTGTCGTCCAGCTGCGGAAAATTCAGACGGATGCCACGCGCGGCCGCCTGGCCTTCCACCAGCGCGTGGCATTCGTCCAGCACCGCGGCCAGCGGCACGGTCTTGAGCACGCACGACAGGCGGCCCGATTCGATCAGCGACAGGTCCAGGATTTCGTCGATCAGGCCCAGCAGGTACCAACCCGCCTGCAGGATCTCGGTCACGCATTCTTCTTGCGGCGCAGTCGGTGGCGGCTTGCCGGACTGCAGCAGCTGCGCAAAGCCCAGCACGGCGTTCAAGGGGGAACGCAGTTCGTGGCTCATGTGTGACAGGAACTCCGACTTCGCCTTGTTGGCGTCTTCGGCGGCAGCCAGCGCATACAGCAGGTCGGCCTCGATGCGCTTGCGGCCCGTGACGTCGGTGGCGGTGCCCACCAATTCCACCGCCAAGCCGTCAGGCGCGCGACGAAACACGGTGTCGCTCTGGTGCAGCCAGCGCCAGTGCCCGGCGCGGTCGCGCACGCGGTACTCGATTTCCTGCACATCGTCGTCGGCCGACCCGAATGCGAGTTCAAAGTGCCGCTGCAGCGCCGCCACGTCCCCGGAGTGCAGCACCTGGCGCAGGAAGTCGGCGCCCATTCGCTCGATGTCAGCGGCCGCGTAACCCAGCGTGTCGCCCAGGTGCCGGTTGACCCACACGTTCTGATTTTCGGCGCGGTCGAAGACATGCAAGGTGCTGGGCATACCGTGGGCCAGCCGTTCGACAAAGCGCCGCTGCATATCCAGCTGCACGAGCGTGTCCTTCTGCTGCGTGATGTCTTCTAGTGCGCCGACGAAATACTGAGGCCGGCCGGCGGCGTCACGCAGCAAGGCAGCGGACGCGGTCACCCACACGATGCGCCCGCTGCGGTGGATGAGGCGGTTCTCGATCTTGTACGAGGCAATCTCTCCGTCCAGCAAGCGATGCCGCTGCAACAGGTTGTCGGCCAGGTCATCGGGGTGCGTCAGCTCGGTGAAGGTCATGGCCAACAGTTCTTCGGCGGTGTAGCCCGTCAGGCTGCACATGGCGGGGTTCACACTGAGCCAGCGGTGGTCCAGGCCGGTGTGCTCGATGCCGATGGCGGCGGTTTCGAAGGTGGCACGAAACCGGGCCTCGCTGGCGCGCAGCGCCTCCTGGGCCTGCTTGCGGGCGGTCACATCGCTGGCCATGCCGAACCACTCGACCACCGCGCCGTCGTTGTCCATCAGTGGGATGGCCCGCGAGAACGCCCAGCCCAGCGTGCCGTCGATCCGCATGACCTGGTGCTCCAACTCGAAGGTGCCTTTGCTCCGGATGGCTTCTCGTATGGTCTGCAGGACGCGCGGCTGGTCGTCCGGAAGAATGTATTTCTCCATCCAGGAGCGAGTCGGTTCGTGCATGTTGGCGATGAACTCGCGGCCCTGGAGCTGGCGCAGCTCGGTCCAGTCCGCGTTCATGCGATACACGACATCCGAACTGGCCTTGATCAAGGCTCGGAACTGTTCCTCGCTGGCATGGATCGCCTCGGTGCTCTCCCGCCGCATTCGGGCCATCTGCAGGTGGGCCGTCACACGGGCCAGCAACTCCCGGGCACTGAACGGCTTGACCAGGTAGTCGTCGGCCCCTTCTTGCATGCCCTCGACCCGGCTTTCCTCCCCGGCGCGGGCAGACAGCATGATGACTGGCACGCTGCGCGTGCCGGGGTCGGCACGCAGCGCCTGCAACAGCCCGAAGCCGTCGAGCCGCGGCATCATCACGTCGGTCAGGATCAGGTCCGGCCTGCGCTCGCGGGCCGCCGCCAACGCCGCGACGCCATCCGGCACGGCCTCGGTACGGTAATGCGCGCCCAGCAGACGAACAATGTACTGCCGCATGTCGGCGTTGTCGTCGGCCACCAGCACGAGCGGCCGGTCGTCGGCGGGCCGCTGGCGGTGCGATACGGAGCCGGTTGGATCGTCTTGAAGCGACGGCAGCTCGGAGCCGGTTGCCGGGCGCTGATCGGCGTCGGGCAGCCAGCGCAGCGCTTCCTCGACGAACGAACTCGCACCCGTGGTGGGCAGCGCGGCGCTGCGCCCACTGCCGACCTGATCGTGGGGCAGGTGCTGCGACCCTAGCGGAACCCTGACGGTGAACGTGGTGCCGCTCCCGACGTCGCTTTCGGCGCTGATCGAGCCGCCGTGCAGCTTGACCAGTTCTTGCACGAGCGCCAGCCCGATGCCGCTGCCCTCGTGCGTGCGTCGGCGCGCGTTTTCGACGCGGTGGAACCGTTCGAACACCCGCGCAATGTCCTCGGCGGAGATGCCGGTCCCGGTGTCGCGAACGCGCAGTTCCGCGGCGCCGTCGGCCTGTCGAATCGAGACAGCGATTTCCCCCTCGAAGGTGAACTTGAACGCGTTGGACAGCAGGTTGAGTACGATCTTTTCCCACATCGATCGGTCCACGAACACCGGCTCGTCAAACGGCGGGCAATCGACGACAAGCGCCAGCCCGGCCTTCTCGCAGGCCGAGCGGAAGTTGCTGGCAAGATCGGCGGTGAAGGAAGCCAGCGCGGTCGGCTCAAACGCTGCGCGCGCCCGACCGGCCTCGATCCGTGAGAAATCGAGCAGGCTGTTCACCAGGCGCTGGAGCCGCAGGCCGTTGCGGTAGACGACTTCCAGGCGCTCGCGTTGCAAGGGCGGCAACTGCTCGCCGTCCGATGCGGCCAGGGCGTCTTCAATCGGCCCCAGCATCAAGGTCAGTGGCGTGCGGAACTCGTGGCTGACGTTGGAGAAGAAGGCCGTCTTGGCCTGGTCCAGTTCGGCCAGTACCTTGGCGCGTCGCCGCTCGTCCTCATACGCACGCGCATTGGTGACTGCGCTTGTCACGCTGGAAGCGAGCAGGTCGCAGAAGCCGCGGTAGGCCTCGTTCATCGGCAAGCGAGAGCTGAGCCCGGCAATCAAGATGGCGGTGGGGCGGTCGGCCCCTGCCGCAATGATCGGCAGCGCCAGAGCCGCGCTCGGTGCTTCGGGATACGGGCCCGCCTGGCCGATCCGCTGCCTGACGTCGTCCACCTGCACCGCCGACCCCGAACGGACGACTTCCTCCAGGGGCCAGACAGTTTGCTTGTGCGCTGCCAAGTCAACCGTGCTCGGGCCGGTGACTGCATCCGCCTTCAGGCCGGTCGCACCGACTATCCGGGCTTGGCCGCCGTCGGGGTCGAGTGCGTAGAGCAGGACGAACGGCAGGTCCAGGCCGTAGTGCGCCAGGGTCTGAGACGACAAGGAGAGTGCTTCGCTGACGGACTTCGCATTACTCGTTTGGGCGGCTAGGTCACGCAGCGCGCGTGTCCGCCGCTCGCCGAGCATCTGGGTCGTCATCTCGATGACGGGGTGGAACAGGCCGCCGACCCGCCCGGCCTCGTCGCGGATCGGGCTGAACGAGAACGTGAAGAAGGTTTCCTCCACGTACCCATGCCGTTCAAGAAAAATCTGCTGGGTTTCCAGGAAGGCCGTATCACCTGCAAGGGCGGAGTCGTACGCCTTGCCGATGACCGGCCACGCCTCCTTCCAGCATTCGGAGAAGTTCTGCCCCATCGAGCGAGGGTGCTTGTCGCCGCAAATGACCCGGTAAGCATCGTTGTAGAGCTGAACGCGGCCCGGCCCCCAGATGACGCAGATGGGCAGGTTGGAGGCCAGGCAGATGCTCACGGTCGTGCGCAGGCTCTGCGGCCACCCGGCCACTGGCCCCAGAGAGGTGTTTGACCAGTCCATCGACCGGATCAAGCTGCCCATCTCGCCGCCCCCCATCAGGAAGGCAAGGGAGTTCAAATCGTCGGCTGGCTTGTCACTTCGGTTCATGCGCGCCTTGCAGGTACGGGGCTGGTGACACTGCATTGCGGCAGTACGGCTGGGTGGCACGGTATTCTGCACACACCCGTGCCCAAGCCGTGCAATCGCGGCCACATGAGAAGCGATGACGGTCGAACCACCCGGCTTGGTGCCGGCAAACGAGCATCCGCTCTAAGGACGACTTCTGAGCGTCGCTTGTCTGCGGCGTGCAGTCAGGACGCGCGCCGGATCGACTGTCCGGAAACGTTGCACTTCCGACCCTCACTTCGGCGCCGCGAAGGGCAGCAAAGGGTCGGGTCCGGCCAATCAGCGCGCCAAACTCAAGGCCGCGAACCGGTCGTTGCTGGCCGACACTGCGTCGAGGCAATCCGCGCGCCTTCAGACCGCATCGAACTCCGCGCCCAAGATCGTTGCAATATCCTGGCGCTCACCAAGCAGCCTGACCACATCCAGATGGTCGCCGCGCTCGAAGTAGCACCACAGCAGCGGGAACTTTGCGACCTTCCAGATTCGAAGCCCAGGAATGCCCAAGCGCTTCGCAAGCACCGGCGAGCCGATGCCGGGGTCGAGCTCAATCTGGTCAAGCGCAACGTTGGTCGCATTGACCGCCTTTACCGCGACGCGGGCACCGCCTTCTTTGCGGTAGTACCGGGCCTCGCCCTGCTGGTCGCGCAGCGCCTGCGGGCGCAAACTCGCTGGCTTCAATCGATCTCGCCGCGAGCGATTGCAAGCAGTTCCTTCTCGTCAGCCTTGGTGCGTCGTCGGCCAGGCCCGGACGCCAGCCCTTCTTCGATGAGATCGCGAAGCCGCTTCTTGGCCTGCTCGTCCTGATCCCTGCGCACCAGGTCGCGGATGTACTCGCTGGTGTTTCCGTAGTTGCCCGCGGACACCCGATGATCGATGTACTCCCGCATCGACTCGGGCAAGGCAAAGCTCATGGTTTGACGGCTCATGCCATGATCTTGCGCAGTTTGACAACCGTTGTCAACTGTCACATAAATTCGGACCACAGCTTGCGGCGCAGCTCGACGCCGCCGGTCTCCTCACGACGCCGCTCGCGCCGGATTGGCGGACCCGCGCCGTATGAGTGCTTCGGCGAACCGCTCAACGCCGAACCGAAATGTTCCCCGGAAATTGATGTTCCCGATGTGCACCGGTCCCATGCGCCGGATCCATTCGTCCTCGATCTTCACGCCGTCCTTGCGCAGCCGCTCGACCGTCTCGTTCATCCGGTTCGCGTTCCAGCCGATGACGATGTTCGTCAGCAGCGCGTGCGCCCCGGAAATCGTCCTCATCTCGTCGCGCCGCCGGCCGCGCTCGGTAGCGACCTTGCCGTCGTAGATGGCGCGCTGCAGCAAGTGAACCGACTCGCCGCGGCTGAGTAGCTGTCCCGTCCCGTGTGATCATGTACCTGTTCGCAGCTGGCCGCTCTTCCGGGCGCGTGAGGTGATGCGAGAAGTGATGGCTTCGTTGAAGCAGGTGCAGCAGTCATGAGTCAAGTTCACCCGCT
>Ga0209724_1001293_pt1 | contig 22938 bp, 13 predicted proteins | sample grotaG_FD_184143 | JGI IMG/M metagenome (GOLD analysis project Ga0209724, IMG submission 184143) | Glacier valley bacterial and archeal communities from Borup Fiord, Nunavut, Canada, to study Microbial Dark Matter (Phase II) -... | ecosystem: Environmental > Aquatic > Freshwater > Ice > Glacier ...
TTTCGGCAAAAAATAAAGGATAGACTTTCGCCCATCCTTTATATTTTCAAACTAAACCAAAAAGACTAACTAAAAATTCAAACTTTAAATTAAAAAGCATTACAAAAATATGCTGTAAAACATTGAAATATATTAAGCGAACGTTAAATCTTTATTTTGGTTCTGTACTTGTTGGGTTATCTTTTGATATCGAATCACGCATGGCTGTATCGGCCATTATATTCTTGTATTTCATATAATCCATAATTCCCAGGTTGCCAGCCCTAAAGGCTTCCGCAATGGCCAATGGAATCTGTGCTTCTGCTTCGATCACCTTTGCCGTCATTTCCTGTGCTTTAGCTTTCATCTCCTGTTCAAGCGCTACTGCCATGGCACGTCGTTCTTCTGCACGTGCCTGTGCAATATTTTTATCGGCTTGTGCCTGATCCATTTGTAGATAAGCACCAATATTCTTTCCGATATCGATATCTGCAATATCGATCGAAAGTATTTCGAAAGCTGTTCCGGCATCGAGCCCTTTTTGCAGCACAACTTTTGAAATGGAATCAGGATTTTCGAGTACCAGTTTGTGTGAATGCGAAGATCCGATAGAGGAGACAATCCCTTCGCCAACACGCGCAAGAACTGTTTCTTCGCCAGCGCCACCCACCAATTGTTTGATATTTGCCCTGACAGTTACACGTGCCTTGCAAATCAACTGAATCCCGTCTTTGGCTACAGCCGAAACAGGTGGTGTATCAATTACTTTTGGGTTAACGGACATCCGTACAGCCTGAAGGACGTCGCGTCCCGCAAGGTCGATAGCGGTGGCCATTTTGAAAGTCAGCGGGATATTTGCTTTTTCAGCCGAAACGAGTGCATGAACGACATTTTCGACATGACCGCCTGCAAGAAAGTGCGCTTCGAGTTCATCGCGCTTAATTCCTTCGAGACCTGCTTTATGCGCTTCGATCATTGCCCTGGCAATTACGCCCGGAGGTACTTTTCTGAAGCGCATCAGAAAGAGCTGTGTCAGCGATATTTGAACACCAGAAACGAGTGCAGAGAACCAAAGTCCGATTGGGATAAAATAGAGAAACAAAATCAGACCGACCACAATTGCAATCGCAATACCAACAGTACTTGTAGGATCCATAACCATAATTAATTTTGTATTTGTTTGACAATTAGTTTATTATCTTGCAGTGAGACGACTTCAATTGTTGCCCCGTCATCAATAAAATCTCCCGTTGATTTACCTTCAACGATGTGATTGTTAATCTCAACTTTTCCAATCGGAGCCAACCGGCTAATTGTTTTTCCCTTGTCTCCAATTTTAAAACGTTCTTTTTCAAGAACATCAACTATGCCTGTAATCATTGAATCGAGTTGCATTTTTTTTCCTGCTTTGCTTTTCAGAAACTTTAAAAACAGGATTGGAATCAACGTAATCAGGAATATAACTGTTATAATTCCTGCCAGATTTCCATAATGCACAAAGGCCAGATAGACACTGTATCCTAACAAAGCTATGCCTCCAACACCAAAAACTGTGAATCCCGGAATAACAGCAAACTCAAGTAAAAGGAGAATAATTCCCAAAGCGATGAGTAATAGAATGATAAGTATCGTCATTTTTAAACTATAAATTATTTAATTACTGCCTTTAAATCGCGTTGTGCCAGTGAGCGGCGTAACGGCAGCAAATACGATTTTGATCCCTTTTTTACATCACATTTGCCTTTATAATGAATCAGATAAGTACATTGTGTTGCCTGTACCAAATCAAGTTCACAAATCTCAATCAGGCATTCGATTACGTAATCAAAAGTATGATAGTCATCGTTGTGAAGCTCCAAAGTACAAACATGATCTTTGTCCAAATCTGTCGGCTTTATCTGATCTTTTTGCTTCTCAATGGTCATACAAATATTGATTTATACAGTTCTATTTAGAAGGTTTTCCTTTCACTACACTGTTCACCGGAACCCTCACCCCATTTTTAAATGCTGCCAAAAATGCCCCCTTTGCCCCTTCCAATATCAACTGGTCTTTAAGTAAAGAAGCATCATTGTAATCGGTGAAATTTCCGACTGTATAGACAACGTATTTTTTAGCATTTGTGTATTTGTCGATCGTTCTGAATTTTGATAACTTCTCAAATCTTGATTTGAAAGCAGGTGTCAATTTACCATTTGGAAAAGCGCCAATCTGAACTTTAAAAACAATGTCGTCTTTTGGTTCTTGCAGGTTTTCCGCAAGAACAGACTTTTTATTCTGCTCCAGACTATCTGCTGCAAGTGCTGTAGCATTAGCTTCTGCTTCTATAATATCGACTTTTGGCTTTTCATTCAGTAATTTTTCAGCTCTTACTTTCTCCCTTTCAGTGATTTCGGTAATAAATCCGGCCATTGCATCGGCTCCGGCTTTCTCCCAATAGCCTGCCTCTTTAACCCTTGCCTGTTCAAAGTAGGTCTCCCTGTCGCGCAGCAACTGGTACGACTGCTGCTCAGCATCAACAATTCGTTGTACGAGGGCGATTCTTGTCGCTACATTATGAGTTTCTTCATGAGCTTTCCTCAAAATATCGGTATTTTTGACAATCGAATCGTTTTTGCCTGTAGCTATCCAGGCTTTCGTGAATAGAATTTTTGCCGCTTCACTTCTGAAATCTGAAATGCCGTGATAAGTCAGCTGGCTATTAATCTGAAAATTGAACCACTCAACGCGAAGAGAATCCGGAATTGGGAAATTCTTCTCATCTGGCAGCGACCCCGGAACTTTGATGGTGTCGACAAATATATTTTTCGGGTCCCCTTTATCAATTGTAAATGGGTTGATACGCTTCATGCACATATCTAGGTATTTATCGTACTCAAGCTCACGACGTTCCCTGTTGCTCCCATCGTACCTTTTGTAGAAGTCGATCGCTTCTGACCAGTTTCCAAGCGCGTGAAAATAATTGGCAAGATAAAAATTAGCATTCGAAGGTGTTTTATCTACCACGGCGTTGAGTAAAGCCTCTTTGGTGGCCGTATCGTACCGATTGTTCTTCAGCAGGGAAACTCCGTAATAGTAGTTATACATCGCATTGTTGGACGATTTGTTAATGAGCTGTGTGAAAATCGGCAGTGCTTTTTCGTAGTTTTTCTCTTTGAAATACTCAATGGCAAGTGATTCATTCCCAATTATTTCCTGAGATAATAGCAGGTTTGGAAACAATAAATATATACTTGAGACAACGATTAGTGCCAGGCTCTTATGCGAAACTTTCATGACTTAAAATTCTGAAATAATTAGTGAGCTAAAATTATACATTTAAATGGATTTTTGTTACTTTTAATAAATTTTTGTTGTTTTATGTTTTCTTGTCTTAAAACCATCTCCTAATTTTTTTATTATATTTGTATAACGATGTTAAGTATGTATGACTGATTCTTCTGAATTGGAAATCTAAGGGAAAAAACCCGGAAAACAATGCGATTTGACAACTTTAGGCAACTTTGTTTATGCAATATTTGTTCTAATAGTAATTTAAAAATAATAGGATATGGTACAGTTAGTTGAAGGAATAGCATCACCCGATTTCTCGGGAATTAATCAAAAGGGTGAAACAATTTCGCTTTCGGGGTTTAAAGGAAAGAAGTTAATTCTGTATTTTTACCCCAAAGATAACACCCCCGGCTGTACAGCTGAATCGTGTAATCTGAATGATAATTACGAGTTTTGGATATCAAAGGGTTATGAGGTTGTTGGCATTAGTCCCGATAGTATGGCCTCGCATCAGAAATTTGTCGAAAAGTTTGGTTTGAAGTTTAATCTGATTGCCGATACTTCTAAAGAGATTCTTACTGCATATGGTGTTTGGGGCGAAAAGGTGAATTACGGGAAAACATATATGGGTGTAATTCGGACAACTTTTGTTATTGATGAAAAAGGAACGATTGAGAAAATATTCAAAAAGGTTGATACAAAGGAACACACCGATCAGATTGTGAAGGATTTATTAATTAAATAATTACATATTTAACCATGGCAAAAGAAGATTTGCAAAAGATCAACAGCGAAAAGCTGAAAGCCCTGCAGCTTACAATTGAAAAAATTGAAAAGAGCTACGGAAAAGGCTCAATTATGAGAATGGGCGATAAACCTGTTGATGATGTACCGGCGATCCATTCGGGTTCAATCGGATTAGATTTAGCCATGGGAATAGGCGGTTATCCAAAAGGCCGTGTAATTGAAATATATGGGCCTGAATCTTCGGGAAAAACAACGCTTGCAATTCATGCAATTGCAGAATCTCAAAAGGCAGGTGGAATTGCAGCAATCATTGATGCAGAACATGCATTTGACCCGACTTATGCTCAGAAATTAGGCGTAAATATCGATGAATTGCTTATTTCTCAACCTGATAATGGTGAGCAGGCACTCGAAATTGCTGATAGTCTGATCCGCTCAGGTGCGATTGATATCATTGTAATTGACTCTGTAGCTGCACTTACTCCAAAAGCCGAAATTGAAGGGGAGATGGGTGATTCGAAAATGGGTCTTCAGGCTCGTCTGATGTCGCAGGCACTACGTAAACTCACAGGAAGTATCAGTAAAACAAAGACATGTGTTATTTTTATTAACCAGTTGCGCGAAAAAATCGGTGTAATGTTTGGCAATCCTGAAACTACAACAGGTGGGAATGCACTGAAATTCTATGCCTCTGTCCGTCTGGATATTCGTAAAATCGGTCAGTTAAAAGACGGCGAAGAGGTTCAGGGCAGTCACACACGTGTGAAGGTTGTTAAAAACAAAGTTGCACCTCCGTTCAGAAAGGCCGAATTTGACATCCTTTACGGTGAGGGAATCTCAAAAATTGGGGAGATTATCGACATTGGTGTTGAAATTAACCTGATAAAAAAGGCTGGATCGTGGTTTAGCTATGGTGAAACCAAGTTGGGTCAGGGTCGCGAAGGGGTAAAAGCACTTCTAAAAGACAATCCGGAATTGATGGAAGAGCTTGAATCAAAAATACTTGCCAATTTTGCACCAGCTTTGGATAAATAAATAATTGTAAACTTGTTAAGAAATCTGAACTGGAAATTTTACAGTTCAGATTTTTTTTGGACTTTTGCAAAATAAGTTTTGATTGGATTACAAATTATTAAAGAATCCCTATGAAAATATTGAAATTTGGAGGAACTTCGGTCGGTTCGGTTGAAAATGTAAGGAGAATTGGCAAAATTGTTCTAAATCAACATGACAAAATAATAGTCGTTGTTTCTGCGTTGGGTGGAGTAACCGATCAGCTTCTGGCGGTGGCTCAGCAAGCTGCTTCCGGCGTAAAAATCAATGGTGAATTGGTCTCCATCAGGACTCGTCATGAGGATTTGATTAAGGGATTATTTAATGAAGAGGATTCTATTAAAACAATTCAAGCTTTGCAACCCCTTTTTGATGAACTCGAAAAGATTGTTCAGGGAGTAACGCTCATCGGAGAACTCACTCCCAAAACGCTTGACAAAATTCTTGGATTTGGAGAAAGGCTATCCTCTATTTTAATTAGCCGGTTTTTAAATGTACAATTAATAGATAGTCTGGCAGTTATTAAGACGGATCGCAATTTCGGCAAAGCAAATGTTAATTTTGAACTCACATATCTGTTAATCGCTGATGTCTGTGCGACAATTGATCATATTGCTGTTGCTCCGGGATTTATATCATCCGCACCTGATGGTTCGATGACAACTTTGGGCCGCGGTGGATCTGATTATACTGCTGCATTGTTTGCAGCCGCTGTTCATGCAGAACAGCTTGAGATTTGGACTGATGTGGATGGTTTTATGACTGCCGATCCACGTGTGATCAGCAAAGCGTATACAATTCCAATGCTCACTTATTCGGAGGCAATGGAGCTTTCGCATTTTGGGGCTAAGGTGATTTATCCGCCAACCATACTTCCGGTTTATCAGAAGAGCATACCTATTCATATAAAAAATACGTTGAATCCTGGCGGTGAAGGAACTTTGATTAGCCAATCAGAAGCCAATTCTAAAGATCATCCTATCAAAGGGATATCCTCTATTTCCGGTATTTCCTTATTTACAATTCAGGGCCTGGGAATGGTAGGCGTAACAGGTATTTCGATGCGGCTTTTTGGTGCTTTGGCCACAGAGGAGATTAATGTGATCCTGATATCGCAGGCTTCATCCGAAAACTCGATCAGTTTTGCAATTGACTCGCATTTTGCTGAAACAGCGCGTGATGCAATTTCACTTGAATTTGAACGTGAGATCGCTTCTGGTCGTATCAGTAAGCTGAATTGCGAAAGTGAGCTTTCAATTGTTGCAATTGTCGGCGAAAACATGAAGCATTCTGCCGGTATTGCCGGAAAGTTATTTCATACCATCGGGAAAAATGGGATCAACGTTGTTGCAATCGCCCAGGGGGCTTCGGAGCAAAATATCTCTTGGGTCGTTAAGAATTCAGATCTGAGGAAAACCCTCAATGTGGTTCACGAAGCATTCTTCCTTTCGCCGTATGTTGAATTGAATATATTTCTGGTTGGAATAGGAACCGTAGGGCGTGATTTATTAAGTCAGATCAGCCGGCAGCAGGAAAAATTGAAAAAGGATCATCGCCTGAAACTGAAACTTGCAGGAGTTGCGAATTCGCGTAAAATGATATTTGATCGTGAAGGAATTGATCTTTCCAAACTTAAAGATACCATCAGTCAATCGGAGGAAAAATCGGATCTCAATGTCTTTTGCCAGACAATGGTTGAGATGAACATGTTCAACTCCGTATTTGTTGATTGTACAGCGGATGCAAAGGTGGCTGATCACTACCTCTTTGTACTCGAAAACTATATTTCGATTGTTGCGGCAAATAAGGTCGCAGCATCGTCGGAATACAGTCGCTACCGGGCTTTGAAAGAGATGGCTGCAAAACATGGGGTGAAGTTTTTGTTCGAAACCAATGTCGGAGCTGGTCTTCCATTGATTTCTACAATCAACGATTTAATGCGTTCTGGTGACCGGATTGTCCGTATCGAAGCGGTACTCTCCGGAACGTTGAATTTTATTTTTAACACACTCAGCAAAGACATTCCGTTTAGCAAAGCGGTGAGAATGGCCAAAGAAATCGGTTATTCTGAACCTGATCCACGGATTGATCTCAGTGGAATCGACGTGATTCGCAAACTTGTGATTCTTGCGCGTGAGTCAGGATATAAAATTGAAAAAGAGGAAGTTGTCAACAATACGTTTATCCCCGAAAAGTATTTTAATTCGTCGATCGATGAGTTTTGGAATACAATCGGCGTGATGGATGAGGTATTTGAAAAACAGCGCGTTGTTCTTGAAGAAGGCAAACAGAAATGGCGTTTTGTCGGAGTGATGGACGAGGGAAAAGCTTCTGTATCGCTTAAGATTGTCGATCCGGGACATCCGTTTTATGATCTTGAAGGAAGCAACAATATTATTTTATTAACGAGTGAGCGTTACAATGAATATCCAATGTTGATCAAGGGGTATGGCGCAGGTGCTGCTGTTACCGCAGCCGGCGTGTTTGCCGATCTGATCAAGGTTTCAAATATTTGATGGTAGGGGCAACCCTACGTGGTTGCCCATTTGAAAAAAAAATGATGTAAATGAAGTATATAATTATTCTTGGTGATGGAATGTCGGATCAGCCCGAGATTGAACACGATGGGTTGACCCCCCTAATGGCGGCGAACATACCAAATATTGATAAGTTGGCTGAAAAAGGACGATCCGGATTACTTAAAACAATTCCTGAAAAACTTCATCCCGGAAGCGAAGTCGCCAACCTTGCAGTACTTGGTTACGATGTGGAAGCGGTTTTCGAAGGTCGTGGAGTGATTGAAGCAGCTAGTATTGGTGTTCAGCTCGAACCCGGAGATCTCGCCTTGAGATGTAATCTTATTTGCGTAGCAGGCGCGAAGATCAAGAATCATTCTGCAGGGCATATTCCAACCGCCGAAGCAATTGAATTGATAAAATATCTCAATGAAGAGCTTGGCAGTAAAATAGTTAAGTTCTATCCAGGCGTTTCATACCGTCATTTACTCGTCATCAAAGGAGGAAACAAATCACTGAATTGTATTCCGCCTCACGATGTTCCGGGAACCTCAGTAGTTGATGTTCTTCCTTCGGCATCAAATGAATCGGGTGAAGAGACTGCTCAACTTATACTTGATTTGATCATCCAATCTCAAAAATTACTGAAATGCCATCCGGTTAACCTCAAACGCAAGTTGGATGGGAAAGACATGGCAAATTCAATATGGCCCTGGTCTCCAGGTTATAAACCTATGATGAAAACATTGAAAGAGATGTACGGGATCGGTAGTGGCGCTGTAATTTCTGCCGTCGACCTGATTCAGGGCATTGGCATTTACGCCGGACTTGATGTGATCAAAGTTGAAGGTGCAACCGGTTTGTACGATACAAATTATGAAGGGAAAGCCGCGGCGGCTATTGAGGCGTTGAAAACGCATGACTTTGTATATCTTCATATAGAGGCAAGTGACGAGGCTGGTCATGAAGGTGATTACGATCTTAAATTGAAGACAATCGAATATCTTGATAGTCGGGTTGCCAAATACATAGTTGATGAAATAGCCAAAATAGATGAACCAGTTGCGATCGCCATTCTTCCTGACCATCCTACTCCCTGGAAACTAAAAACGCACACACGCGACGCTGTTCCTTTTCTGATATGGTATCCCGGTATTGTTCCTGATGAAGTTTGTCAATACGATGAGTTATCAGCACAAAAAGGGAGTTATGGAGTATTGGAAAGCCACCAGTTTATGCAGGAGTTCTTGAAAAATGATCATAATTGATAAGTTCGAAATACAATGAAATATTACAGTACCAATCACAATACACCCGACGTAACTCTTGAAACAGCCGTTACCCAGGGATTAGCTGCCGATCGTGGTTTGTTTATGCCCGAAAGGATTAATCCTTTGCCCGAATCATTCTTTCAGGAAATTGGATCAATGAATTTTCAGGAGATTTCGTTCGAGGTTGCAAAGAAATTCTTTGGAGAAGATATTCCGGATCAGATTCTGAAAAATATTGTGTTCGACACACTTAGTTTCGATACGCCTTTGGTAAAAGTGGCTGAAGATATCTATTCACTTGAACTCTTTCATGGTCCAACCTCTGCTTTTAAAGATGTTGGTGCCCGGTTTATGGCACGCCTTTTATCCCATTTTCTGGGGAAGGAACAAAAGATGGTACATGTATTAGTGGCAACTTCAGGAGACACCGGAAGTGCAGTCGCCAACGGATTTTTAGGAGTGCCCGGAATTCATGTGCATGTTCTTTATCCCAAAGGGAAGGTGAGTGAAATTCAGGAGAAACAATTTACAACATTGGGCCAGAACATTACGGCACTTGAGATTGATGGTACGTTCGACGATTGTCAGGCTTTGGTGAAATCCGCATTTATGGACGAAGTGCTTAAAAAGAAGATCACAATTACGTCTGCCAACTCAATTAATGTCGCGCGATTCCTTCCACAGGCTTTTTATTATTTCAATGCATGGGCTAAACTGGAGGATAAATCGCGCAAGGTTGTCTTCTCGGTTCCGAGTGGCAATTTCGGCAACCTGACAGCCGGACTTTTTGCCAAAAGAATGGGACTGCCTGTCAGTAAATTCATTGCGGCCAATAATTTGAATGACATCGTTTTCAAATATCTCCAAACCGGAGTTTACACACCACAGCCTTCGATCTCAACAATTGCCAATGCGATGGATGTAGGCGATCCAAGCAATTTTGCCCGCATCCTTGATTTGTACCAAAACAATCATCAGGCAATTGCAAATGATATTGTTGGAACCACCTATACCGATAATGAAATCAAAGAGACACTCTTATATGTTTATAATACAACGGGCTATCTTCTCGATCCTCATGGCGCAGTCGGTTACAGGGCCCTGGACGAATTATTAAATGCCGGTGAAACGGGAATCTTTCTCGAAACAGCGCATCCCGCAAAATTTACCGAAACAGTCGGACAGGTGGTTGGAAAAGAAAATGTTCCGATGCCCGAAAAACTTCAGAAATTCATGAAAGGTGAGAAGCTGAGTATTGAATTTCCAGCTAAATATGAGTCATTCAGAATGTATCTCGACGGATTGGAATAACTTTTTTACAAGCTTAGTGAATCGTTAGTCTATAGGCTCTTGTCAAACCATTGCGATTGGCTTTTTTACTTTTTTGTCATTAAATATTAATTTAACAGCCTCTTTTTCCTCATCACCCTTAACCTCATAAGGCGCTGATTGGCGCATGTTAGATATTTCTTGTTATCCCGTGCTAACCTAAAGCCACATTTTAAGGATAAAAAGAAAATCGATTTCCCTATGAAGCCGGTTTAAGTGACTTTGAATTATTCACATATATTATTTCGATTTGTTTTCCTTGATTTCATGGATTGCAAAGATATATCTCTTCAGAGTTGGCTAAACTTGAAACTTTTAATCTATTCAGTACGTAATGTATTGTTTAACTAATTGAATTTGCTATTGCTCTTTATGTAAGACTATTCTGTAAATGCAATATGAAAAAACAAATTGTGTGCTCCATTGATTTGGGTACTCTTCGCCAGGAGGCTGAAATTTTGCTGCAAAAGAAAAAGCCCAAAATTGATTCGCAACTTTCTGAAAGCGATGCGTTGAGAATTCTTCATGAACTACAGGTTCACCAGATTGAGTTGGAAATGCAAAACCATGAACTCAAGGTGGCAAAGGAGCAGGCGGAAGTTGCATCCCAAAAATATTTGGAATTATACGATTTTGCACCATCGGGTTATTTTACACTTTCCAAAGGTGGAATTATTACGGAGTTAAACCTAAGCGGATCTCAAATGCTTGGTAAAGAACGCCAGTTTCTAAAAAACTACTCTTTTGAGTTTTTCGTTTCAACAGAAACAAAACCAATCTTCAATCTTTTTCTAAGGAATGCATTTGATTCTAAAAATAAAGAAACCTGCGAGTTAACTATCTCTTCAAATGACAACTTGCCAATGTATGTCATTCTTACCGGTATCGTTACTGAAAATAGGGATCAATGCATTGTTAACGTGGTTGATATCACACGGTGCAAGAAGGCAGAGGAATCGGTAAAAATGCTTGAAGAACTAAACCATGCAAGCATCGTGCAAACTGCCATGGATGGCTATTGGATGGTTGATATGCAAGGACTTCTTTTGGAGGTGAATGAAACCTATTGCCAAATGAGTGGCTATAACAAGGAGGAATTACTGAAAATGCGTATTTCCGATATGGAGGCCGTTGAAGCGATTGAACACACAGCGGCTCACATGGGAAAGGTCATTTCTCAAAAAGAAGACCGTTTCGAAACACGGCACCGTCGAAAAGATGGAAGCATTTTTGATGTTGAGATTAATGCCCTGTATATTCCCTCTGAAGGAGGTCGCTTTGTGGCTTTTTTGCATGATATTTCAGAGCGTAAGACGACTGAAAGATACAGAGAAATGGCCAGGGAAATCCTGCAAATACTTAACGAGCCGGGAATTATCCGTGAGTTAATCCATCGTGTCCTCGCCGTATTGAAAACAGGGACTGGATTTGATGCAGTGGGCATTCGCCTTGAAGAAGGAGATGACTTTCCTTATATTTCCCAGAAGGGTTTTTCAAAAGATTTTTTACTTAAAGAAAACACACTTATCGATCTCTCAAAGGAAGGCGGTATATGTCGGGACAATGACGGTAAAGTATGTCTTGCATGTACCTGTGGATTAGTTATTTCTGAAAAAAATAATCAGGAGAATCCGTTTTTTACACCAGGAGGCAGCTTTTGGACGAACAATTCATTCCCGCTTCTGGACATCCCACCTGCCGAGGAGGCCAGGTTTCATCCGCGAAACCAATGCATACATCAGGGCTATGCCTCTGTGGCACTTGTACCGATACGGAATAAGGATAGGATTGTGGGTTTGCTTCAATTCAATGACCGGCTCAAAGAACGTTTCACCCGGAATACAATTGAAAAACTCGAAGGGATCGCATCTCACATCGGAGCGGCAATTATGCGTAAACATGCAGAGGAAACTCTAAAAGAGAGTGAGAAACGGCGTCTCGCCATCCTGGAGACTGCCATGGATGGTTTCTGGCTGTTGGATATGCAAGGTCGTCTTCTGGAAGTTAATGAAACCTATTGCCGGATGAGCGGCTATACCGCTCAGAAACTGCGATCTATGCATTTTGCAGACCTGGAGGCTGTTGAAGCTGAAGTTGACATCACCATTCATTTGCATAAGGTAATTGAGCAGGGCGATGATCGGTTTGAGTCACGGCATCGTCGCAAAGACGGGAGTACTTTCGACATCGAAATCAGCATTCAATACCAGCCCACCGATGGTGGACAATTTGTGACTTTTTTGCACGACATCACTGAACGTAAAAGGGCTGAAGAGGAGTTGAAGGCGAGTGAGCTAAAGTTCAGAAAATATGTTGATTTTGCTCCTCATGGAATTTTTGTAGCTAACGAAAAAGGGGAATATATTGATGTCAATTCATCTGCTTGTAAAATAACGGGTTATAGTAAAAAAGAACTTCTTTCCATGAAAATAATGGAGCTTGTTCCTGAAGAATCATTGGAAAGTGCCGGCCATCATTTCAAAAAAGTTGTAAAAGAAGGTTATGCATCGGAAGAATTTGCTTTTATAAAAAAGGACAAATCAAAAGGTTATTGGTCTGTTGACGCAGTAAAACTCTCAGACAAACTATTTCTTGGATTTGTGGTTGACATCACCCTGCGTAGGGCAGCGGAAGAAAATCTCCGGCAAAGTGAAGAAAGATATAAATCATTATTTCAGAACAATCATTCAGTTATGCTTCTTTTAGATCCGGACACCGGTGAAATCAAAGATGCAAATCCGGCAGCCAGCCTCTACTATGGATGGACGCATTCTGAATTGATTAGCAAAAGTATGTCTGAGATTAATACCCTCTCAAAGCAGGAGGTGATCGCAGAGATGCAAAAGGCGAAGAAGGAAAAATGCAATCATTTTTTCTTTAAACACCAACTGGCCAGTAGTGAGGAAAGGGATGTGGAAATTTTTTCAGGTCCGATCATTTTCCGTGGTAAAACGCTGCTTTATTCTATCATTCATGATATCACCGATAGAAAACGGGTTGAAGAAGAACTAAAGGAAAGTGAATATTTGTTACGCGAGTCTCAAAGTGTAGCCCATATTAGCAGCTATTCTGCTGATTTAATTGCCGGAACATGGAAAGCATCATCCGAAATATATGAAATTTTCGGTATTGATGATAATTATCCTCATACATTGGAGGCATGGGTAGCAAGTATTCACCCCGATTTTCGGGATGAACTTGTCAACGACCTTTTTTATGGAGAAACCGGAAAAAAAAGTTTTGAACATGAATACAAAATTATCCGCATCAATGATGGTATTGAGCGTTGGGTACAGGGACTCGGAGAGCTCGAATTTGATAATGAATTGAAACCTGTTAAGTTGATTGGAACGATCCAGGATATCACCAAACGTAAGCAATTCGAAGAAGAACTTAAACATCTTTATGAAGAGCTTGAAGACCGTGTAAAAGAACGAACAACGGAATTATTAAAATCGAACATGGCTCTTCAGCAAACTGAAGAAAAATACCGCACCGTTGCCGATTTTACTTACGGATGGGAGTTCTGGGTGGATCAGAATGATAAAATCCTTTATTGCTCACCTTCCTGTGAAAGAATAACCGGATTTAAGGCATCAGAGTTCATACAAAATCCTAAATTGCTCTTCGACATTATTCATCCCGATGATGTGAATATTTTTCATTGCCATAAACAAAAGGAAGATATAGCTCAGGAAGGTAACCGGGAAATCCAATTTAGGATTGTTCGGTTCGACGGATCAATTAGGTGGATAGGACATGTATGCCAGCCAATCTATGATAGATCAGGTAATTTCATCGGAAACAGGGGAAGTAACAGGGATATTACAGGAAGGAAAGAAATTGAACAACAGTTAAAAACCAGTAATCAGAAATATAAACTTCTATCAGAAAATATTACGGACGGTATATTTATTTGCAGAAACGGTTACTTCGAATATTTCAACAAAGTATTGTGCCATATTTTTGGATTTAATGAAAATGAACTGGATGGATGGACGTTGACTCGTTTAGTAAAGCCTGATTATCATGAAGAATTGGAAAACTTTCTTAATTCAAACGCATCATTAAATCAAAATCTGAACATCGAAATCGAGTGTTTAAAGAAGGATTTATCTACGGTTTTTGTCGAGATACTCTTGAACTATGTGGCGAATGAAGGTGCAGTATATGGTGTAGTTCATGACATCTCAGAAAAAAAACAAATTCAGAAGAACATTGTTAAAGCGATAATTCAGACTGAAGAAAAAGAGCGGGCCAATTTTTCAAAAGAACTGCATGATGGCTTAGGACCATTATTATCAACCATCAAGCTATACCTGCAATGGTCCGAAAGACCCAAAACCAATATTTCACGCGAAGAAATTATTCGCAAAGCAGAAGATACACTCGAAGATGCACTTGCCGCTGTGAAAGAGATATCAAATAAGCTAAGCCCTCACCTCCTGATATATTATGGTTTAACCTCAGCTATTCAGAGTTTCGCAAGTAAAGTGGAGGAAACTTCCACAATTAGAATTTCATTTGAGAGTAATATTCAAAGACGCATTGACATGGAAATCGAATCAGCACTTTATCGTGCAGTAATAGAGTGTATTAATAATACATTAAAACATGCTTTTGCAAACAATATAACGATCATACTGCATGATTCCGGCGGTCAGCTTCTATTACAATACTGCGATGACGGCATTGGATTTGAACTCACTGAAACGCTAACCCTTCAAAAAGGATTAGGTTTATTTAATCTTCAAAACCGGATACACACTATTGGAGGAAAGATAACAATGTTTAGTAACCCGGGTAAGGGTGTCGACTATCAGATAATCGTAAATACTTAAATGATAAAATAAAAAGCTGTAACATAAATACTTATGAATATGATTTCAGATATTGTAAAAACCCCGGATATTATTATTGTGGATGACCACTTAATTTTCAGACAAGGCTTAAAATCCCTTATTACTACTGAGAAATTTGCCCATGTAATCGGCGAAGCTTCTAACGGTAAAGAATTTATCGAACTCCTTTCGCACCTCAAACCCGATTTGGTATTAATGGATATCGATATGCCGCATATGAACGGGATGGACGCGACCCAAAAAGCCCTGGAACTGATGCCAGACTTAAAGGTAATTGTTTTCACAATGTTTAGCGATGAAGAATACTATTATAAAATGATCAACCTTGGAGTAAAAGGATTCATCCTTAAATCGAGTGGAATCAATGAACTTGAAAAGGCGATTCAGGATGTTATGATGGGTGAAAGCTATTTTTCAAATGAACTTCTTAGAAAGATCATCAATAACTTTGGTCGCAAAAGCACCAATAAATCCGTTGAGAATTTAGGTCTTACAGAGCGTGAAATGGAAATTCTACAACAAATAGGTTTTGGGTTCAACAATGAAGAAATTGCAAAAAAACTATATATCAGTCCCAAAACAGTTAAGAGCCACAGGTCGAATTTACTTGAAAAAACCAAGTGCAAAAATACGCCCGGATTGATCCTTTTCGCAATGAAAAATAAAATCATTGATTTTTAGAATACGTTATATTGTTTCCACCTAATCTTTAATTATTACTGCATTTAAATTCTTTTTTCTTTCCTACGCCTTTTGGAGGATATTGCCATGCTACTTTATTCCTATTTAAAATCATTATTATATCTGCGAGGTTTGCCCCTTTTAGTCCTTTCTATCCATTGCCCAATGCTATAATTTTACTGTTTTTAGAACGGATAATATAATATGTTCGACAAACCAAATATAATTATAGTCGATGACCACTTGATCTTCCGTCATGTCATCAAATCATTCATTTCGATTGAAAATATTGCCAATGTAATAGGTGAAGCATCCGATGGTGAAGTGTTTGTTGAACTTCTTTCGCACCTGAAGCCCGATTTGGTTTTAATGGATATTGATATGCCGAATATGAACGGGTTTGATGCGACCCTAAAAGCGCTTGAACTGATGCCATACTTAAAGATTATTGTTTTCACAATGTTTGGAAGTGAAGATTGCTATTATAAAATGATCGGTTTGGGCGTTAAGGGATTTCTTCTTAAATCTAATGGTATCAATGAACTTGAAAAGGCAATCAAGGATGTTATGATGGGGAAAAGCTATTTCCCCCAAAGCTTACCTGTAAACAATTAACAAGAATTTTCAGAATAGATCTTTATAGCCCTCTGTTATTATCAATCACCTTCCCACATCCTCCTTTTGGTGTATATCATTCTACTCCTTTAAACCTATTTAAAATACGCATTTTGCGTCGGGAGTTTACATCTTTTAACCCTTTATAACAAATTTTCATGTAGTAATTTGCAAAAAACTAATGGGGAAAATTATGGAGTCAATATCAGTAAAAATATTTCAAGGCTATCGAAAGCCAATTTTGGATAAAATGCGTCCTTTTATAAGATATCTCTTGTTATTGAGCATTGTTTTCCGACAAACTTTGACCTGGGATTTTCATAGGCACTGAAATCTCAACTTTATTACATAAATCCTTTTGTTTTACAAATCAACTTATATAATTATGAAAAAAACATTACTTCTCTTATTTGCAATAACCCTGTTTTTGACGGGGAGTGTGTTTGCACAAATTGATATTAATGCGAACACATACACTTTTACCAAATCCAGCCTGAATATAACCACTCAGGTTAGCCCTGTAAATCTTATTGGAGCAGGTTCTGATAATGTTGCATCGCCCGTTACTAATATTGGGTTTACATTCTGGTTTGCCGGAACATCTTTTACCCAATTTTCAGTGAGTGAAAACGGATTGATGACCTTAGGAAGTACCCCGATTTCCGGCACTGACATTACCAATGACTTGACTTCAACCACCACATTACCTAAAATTGCCCCCTATTGGGATGATTTGGCTACAGGAACTGGTGGCTATGTTAATTATTCACTTCAGGGAACCGCACCCTATCGAATAATGATCGTTGAATGGTTTGTAACAATTCCAAAAAATGCAGCGGGAGCTGCTAATTCTAAATTTCAGGTTCAACTCTCCGAAACCACTGGTCTCATAGCCTATCGATTTGGCTTTCCGGGGCCAGTTGCAAATGCAAATCAATTCTCAATTGGTATTGGGAAAGCAAGTAACGACTTTGCAAGTTTAACAACTATTGCAACAACAACTACTGGTGCACTTAATGCCACATGCGCCTATGGAATTGCAAACAACGCAAACAATAGCTTGATCTTTTATTATTCTGCATTTTCCTTTTCACCCGACAAGACTGCACCGACATTAGCAACAACACCAGTCATTCCAAATACATTCGGTACAGCTAACAGAACATTATTAAAAACCATTAGTGATGCAAAAACAGGAATACCAATCAGTGGCAGTTCAGTTCCAAAAATATATTATAAAAAGGGCTTAGCCGGAACTTATGTATCTTCATCCGGAGTTTTACAATCCGGAACCTCAGCAAGTGGAAGCTGGCTTTTCACCGTCGATCATTCACTTTTGGGTGGTGTTACCGATGGCGATAAGATATACTATTATGTCGTTGCCCAGGATCAGGCAACTACTACTGGTGTACCAAACATTGCGTCATATCCAACAGGAGCTTTAGGGACTGATGTAAATACAATAACAACTCATCCCGCAACACCTTCATTTTATATTATAGGGGCATCATTTTCAGGTATAAAAACGGTCGGTACCGGAGGTGATTTTGCTTCTCTTACAAGTGTAGGTGGTTTATTCGAACAACTCAATTCAGGCCAACTAATCGGTAACCTAACTATAAATATAATTTCAGATATAACAGAAACTGCTGGAACTATGTTGAATGCATGGGCCAATGGTGTAGGCGGTCCTTATACTGTTACCATTAAACCGATTGGCTCAAGAACCATTAATACCTACACAGGAGGACTAACCTTTAACGGTACTCAAGGTCTTGTTTTGGACGGATTGAATGACGGAACCAATTCATTGACTTTGAATAATGTTTACGCTGCTGCTGTTGAACTTCGTTCTGGCGCATCCGACAATACCATTACAAATTGTACGTTAAAGGGTACAGGTGCATCAAGCGGAGGTTCTGTTGTTAAAGTGAATAATACTACGACAACACCTTGTAACACTAATTTAATAAGCTACAACACAATTACTTCTTCCAACCTTTCAAGTGCTACCTATGATGGAATCTTTTTCACCGGGAGCACTGCTACAGGAACTGGTAACATTATTGATCACAATACTTTTACCAATTTAGGCTACTCAGCTATTCACAAAGATTATTCGTTTAGCAATTTTGTAAATTTTACAATTTCAAATAATGAAATATACAATACTGTTGCTGTAAGTCAACGCAACTATTTTAAAGGGATATGGCTGGATAACAGTACCGGTACATCCAGTATATTTAATAATAAGATCCATGATTTGCAGGTCAGTTTCAATACAATGGCCGGTTCTGGAGTTTGGGGAATTTATACGACTAACATAGTCGGAAATGTAACCAATATCTATAACAACGTTATATATCTTGATGCGACAGCTAATCATCCTCTTCAGGCCTGGACTGGGATTTATGCCGCCAATGCCGGTGCCTCAAACATCCATTACAACTCAATTTATATCGGTGGGTCCAGTACAAACAGTTCTCCTGCCATTGGAATATCAACAAGTACTAATTCAATAGTTCGTAACAATGTAGTTTATATTGCACGAACAGGTAGTATAAATTCTGCCATTTCAGGAGTGGCTGCAGGTAACCAAAGTAATAATTATACTGGTAATCCGGGATTCACATCAGTTACAAATCTGATGCCTGACGGCAATAACCCTAATTCATATAATTTAAATAACCACGGAGTTCCAGTTGCGTCAATAGTAACTGACATTCTTGGAATTACAAGAAATGCAACATTACCTGATATTGGCGCTTACGAGTTTACACCACCATGCACTACACCAACTCTGACGATTACCAGCCCAGCTGCAATATGTTCCCCCGGAACAGCTAATCTGATGTTACCTGAAGTAACTACAGGCAGTACACCCGGTCTGACTTATAGCTATTGGACTAATGCAGAAGCAACAGTTTCATATCCAACACCGGCATCAGCTAGTGCGGGTATATATTACATTAAAGGAACTGCACCAGCGGGATGTTCTGATATCCAGCCTGTAACAGTGGTAGTTAATGTATGTGATAAGACGTTGAATCTTTCTTCAGTTTTGCTTGAAGGACTTTATAACAGTATGGTTCCTGGCACCATGAGACGAGCCTATAATGACCTTGGTCCGGTTTTTTCTGATCCATTGGTTGCCGACCAAATTACAGTTGAGTTACATGATGCATTAAACTATGCCAACATAGTTCATACGACCTTGGCGGTTAATCTGAGTACATCAGGAGCAGCATCTGTAATTATTCCTGCTGCTTTCAATGCATCTTACTTCATAACCATCAAACACCGTAATAGTATTGAAACTACTACTGCAACAGCAATTTCGTTTGCAGGCCTCATTATTAACCAATCATTCGGAACCATAGTTAATATATACGGTGGCAACGTTTTATCATCCAATGACGGCTACTATTTGATCTTTGGTGGTGATGTAGACCAGAATGGTCTTCTTGAATCTGCGGATATGACTCCAATCGACAACCTCTCTTCATCATTTGGTTATGGGCTCATGGAGGACGTCAATTGTGATGGACTGATAGATTCGAAAGACATGACCATAATTGATAATAATAATACAGCATTTGTTTCATCAATGCATCCATAAGAAAAAGAGGATTAGCTGATTATTTCAGGACTTTTCATTATTAAATGAAAACAAAAAAAATCATATAAACTAAATAGATCATGAAAAGAATATTAACGCAATTGTACAAGCTTTTACCATTATTGGTATTGGTACTGACATTTACAAATGTGAACGCCCAAACCGCAACTGCCTTCCAGACCACTCTTCAGAACGTGGTTCAAACTACGGATCGTACTCTGGAGTTTGACCTCTACCTGTTAAACACAGATCCTGCCCAACCAATGGAGTTGGCTACCTATCAGGCTGGTATCACATTGAATCCTGCCATTTATGCTGGGGGAACCCTTACAGCTTCCATTGTCGCAGGCACTTCAACATTGACGAACACAAGCCAGGTGCCCACGAGTATAACTTATACTGCCGCACAAACAATTGTTAAATTAGCAGCAAAAGCGCCCCCTGGTACTGGTAGTGGTTCTATTATTTCACAGGTTAGTCCTGGTACTCGTATAATTCGACTGAAACTTACTTCTACAGTTCCTTTTGCAGTAAACTCAACATCAAATTTATTCCTGGCCCCAAGCACGGCCGGGAATCCTTCTTACCCAACCAGAGTTGCTTTGTATGTCGGAGGTTTAAATACTCAATTGCCAGTGGCGATGGGTGTAAATGCATTTGTATTGGAGAACCCGGTGCTTAATCCACCATTGCCGCCTATTGCTTATGCAGTAACGGGTGGTGGTTCTTATGTTCAGGGAGGGGCTGGCTTACCGGTTGGACTTGCAAATTCTGAGCTTGGTGTTACTTACACACTTTATAAAAATGCAGTTGCCCAGGTTCCAACTGTTGCTGGTACCGGTGCTGCTATCACATTTGGTAATCAGCCTGCAGGAACATATACTGTTAGTGGATCTAACGGAAATGGCACCACAAACATGACAGGAAGTGCACTGATAACAATAATTGAATTCAAGACGACTCTACAAAACATAGTTCAAACTACCGACCGTACTTTGGAGTTTGACCTATATCTTTTAAACACAAATATCGCTTACCCGATTGAGTTGGGTACTTATCAGGCTGGAATCACATTGAATCCTGCTATTTATGCTGGAGGAATACTAACCGCGTCCATTGTGCCAGGTACTTCAACATTGACAAACGCCTCGCAAGTACCTACAAGCGTAACTTATACTGAATCAGCGACTATTATTAAACTGGCTGCCAAAACACCTCCTGGTAGCGGTGGCGGTTCTATTATTTCACAGGTTACTCCAGGTACACGCATAATTCGACTAAAGCTAACTTCTACCGTTCCTTTTGCATCAAACTCAACGGCAAATTTTTTCCTGGCTCCAAGTACAGCATTAAGCCCCTCATATCCAACAGCAGTTGCTTTATATGTTGGAGGTATAAATACTCAAATGCCAGTAGCAATGGGTATTAATGCATTTGTTTTGGAGAACCCTATTCTCAATCCACCAGTCCCTCCTTTAGCTTTTGCTGTTACTGGTGGAGGTTCATATTGTCAGGGTTTTGGAGGTTTACCCGTAGGCCTTTCTAATTCTGAAGTAAGTGTTACCTATACCCTTTATAAAGGAGTTGAAGCCCAGATTCCAACTGTTGACGGTACAGGAACTGCTATTACATTTGGTAATCAGCTTGCAGGAACTTATACTGTAAGTGGAACGAATTTAGGCGGTACTACTGTTATGACGGGAAGTGCTGTAATTACAGAAAATCCTCTTCCGGTAATCACCAATCCTGGCCCGCAGGTAGCTTGCGACAGTTATTCTTTACCGACTATCGCTGGTACCAACCTGGTCGCGCCTGTATATTACAACAATAGCCAGGCCAATAGCGGACAGCCTATCACCGGACCAATCCTCAGTACCCAGACCGTCTGGATTTATGATGCCAACGGAAGCTGCACTGACGAGAAGAGTTTCGAAGTGACCATTAACACAACTCCATTTGCTGATGCTCCCGGCAATGTTACGAATTGTGGTCCATATACTTTACCGGCACTTACCAACGGTAATTACTTTACTGCAACAGGCGGTGTCGGCCCATTAACGGCAGGTGATATAATCAGCAGCAGTACTACCTTGTATGTGTTTGCAGCAGGCACAGCACCTTGTCCAAATGTTGAAAATAGCTTTACAGTAACCATAGTTGCTCCGGCATTAGCTGATGCTCCCGGCAATGTTGCCAATTGCGGTCCATATACTTTACCAGCACTGACCAACGGTAATTACTTTACTGCAACAGGCGGTGTCGGCCCATTAACGGCAGGCGATGTAATCAGCAGTAGCACCACCTTGTATGTGTTTGCACCTGGTACAGCACCTTGTCCAAATGTTGAAAATAGCTTTACAGTAACCATCGTTGCTCCGGCATTAGCTGATGCTCCCGCAAATGTTACTAATTGCGGATCTTATACCTTACCATCGCTGACCAATGGTAATTACTTTACCGCACCAGGCGGAACAGGGACACCTTTATTTGCAGGAAATGTGATCAGCAGCAGTACAACTCTGTATGTTTACACGCCAGCATCGGGTTCATGCGTTGCCGTTGAGAACAGCTTTGCCATCACCATCAGCACAACACCGTTGGCGGATGCCCCGGCAAATGTTACCAATTGTGGTCCATATACCTTACCAGCGTTGACCAATGGTAATTACTTTACCGCACCAGGCGGAACAGGGACACCTTTATTTGCAGGAAATGTGATCAGCAGCAGTACAACACTGTATGTTTACACGCCAGCATCGGGTTCATGCGTTGCCGTTGAGAACAGCTATGCCATCACCATCAGCACAACACCGTTGGCGGATGCCCCGGCAAATGTTGCCAATTGTGGTCCATATACCTTACCAGTGTTGACCAATGGTAATTACTTTACCGGCACAGGCGGAACAGGAACACCTTTATCTGCAGGCAATGTGATCAGCAGCAGCACAACACTGTATGTTTACACGCCAGCCTCGGGTTCATGCGTTGCCGTT
>Ga0209724_1001296_pt1 | contig 22916 bp, 19 predicted proteins | sample grotaG_FD_184143 | JGI IMG/M metagenome (GOLD analysis project Ga0209724, IMG submission 184143) | Glacier valley bacterial and archeal communities from Borup Fiord, Nunavut, Canada, to study Microbial Dark Matter (Phase II) -... | ecosystem: Environmental > Aquatic > Freshwater > Ice > Glacier ...
GGGCGTGGTGATTGGGCGTGAGCCGCTGCGAAACCTGGTGCCGCTGATGCGCGACCCCGGCGGCGGTATGAACATCTGCCAGTACGACATGAAAGCCGTGGAGGACATCGGACTCATTAAGATGGATTTTCTGGGCCTGCGAACCCTGTCCTTTCTCGAGGAGGCAGTGCGGATTCTCAAGGAATCTAAGAACATCGACCTCGACGTGGACGCCATTCCCTTCGACGACGAGCGAACTTTTGATTTGCTCTCGAGGGGCGACAACAAGGGCGTGTTCCAGCTCGAGGGCACTGGAATTGCCGACGCCTCGAGACGGCTCAAACCGCGAAGGTTGGCCGACATCATTGCGCTTTCGGCGCTGTACCGCCCCGGACCGATGGAGAATATTCCCACCTATATCCGCCGTCACCACGGTCTCGAGGCGGTGGATTACGTGCGCGACGGCTTTCCCAACGCCGCCAAGTGGCTCGAGAAGATTCTGGCCGAGACTTACGGGATTCCGGTGTATCAGGAGCAGATTATGCAGATTGCTTCTGAAGTGGCCGGTTATTCACTGGGTGGCGCTGATTTACTTCGGAGAGCGATGGGTAAAAAAGACAGTGCGGAGATGCAAAGACAGCGCCAGTTGTTTATAGAAGGCTCCAAAACTAATAGTGTCCCCAAGGAAGAAGCTAACAATCTGTTCGATTTGCTTGAAGCTTTTGCGAATTATGGATTTAATAAATCTCATTCAGCCGCATACGGCGTGATTTCTTACCAAACCGCCTATTTAAAAGCCAATTACCCTGTCGAGTTCATGGCCGCTCTTTTAACCGTAGAGCGCAGAGATTCAGACAAAGTCTCCGAGTACGCCAGCGACGCCCGCAAGATGGGCGTGGAGGTGCTGCCCCCCGACATCAACCGCTCGAGCGCCGACTTCCGGGTGGACGGAGACCGCATCTACTTCGGCCTGTTCGCCATCAAGGGCCTGGGCGAGAACGCGGTGGTGAAAATTCTCGAGGAGCGTGCTAAACAAGGTTTCTTCAAGAGCCTCGCGGATTTCTGCTCGAGGGTGGACAAAAAATTGGCCAATACACGAGCCATCGAGAGCCTGATTAAAGCCGGGGCTTTCGACGAATTTGGCGAGCGCCACCAGTTGCTCGAGGGCGTGGAGGACGCCATGAACTACGCGGCGGGCCGCTCGAGCATGGGGGGCAGCGGTATGGACGCGCTCTTTGGCATGGCCGAGGTAGCCCCCGAACCCAAACTCAGAATGGACGTTGTGCCTTACGGTGCCCTCGAGCAGCTCAAACTCGAGAAGGACGCGCTGGGACTTTACATCTCGGGACATCCGCTCGAGCAGTACGAAGGTCTGCGCGAAGCCGCCAGTTGCAAAATCTCCGAACTCGAGGGCTGGTTCGAGGCCCAACCTAGAGGCAGTGGGGGCCGGGTCAAGGTGGTGCTGGCCGGAATGATTGAAAGCGTGGCCAAAAAACCCACCAAGTCGGGCGGTATGATGGCCAAGTTCAACCTGGCCGACGAGTCGGGGTCGCTCGAGCTGGTGGCGTTCTCGAGGGCCTACGAGCGGGTGCAGGACAAGCTCATTGCCGACTCTCCGGCGTTGGTGATTGTGGAACTCGACGACTCCGAGGGCAGCTTGCGGGCCATTGCCGAGGAGGTCGTCACCATTTTGGACTTGCAGGAGGTGGGCCAAATCGTGTGTCTGAGCCTGGATTTGGGCGGCGCGACCCGTGATAGCCTGCTCGAGCTGCGCTCCATGATTGACGAGTTCGGCAGCGAATCCCCGCTGGTACCCCTGGTGCTCAAGCTCTCCGACGGCGAGAGCTTCGAGGACAGTTTATCTACCCTAAAAATCAGCCAGAGCCGCAGTGCCCGCGAAACCCTCAACAAGACCTTTCCGTGGGTCGAGGCGTATCTGGCCTACGACACCTCGAGCGTGCTCAGTCGCTTCGCGCCCAAGCCGCGCTGGACCCCGCGTGAGGGAGCGGCCAAACCGATGCAGGCTTGAATGAAACGAAATAAAAAGAGGCTCGAGCGCTCGCTCGAGCCTCTTTTTATGCGGACTCGAGTTCAGCGAACTTCAAAGGGAACCGAGGTGAGCGGCTGCTTAGGATAAACATTACCTGTGGCTACGAAGATATCCAGGCGGTACTTGCCTTTGGGCCAGCCTTTGGTCGGTTTAGTGATGTTGAAGTCGAGGTTGTTGACCAAAATAGTGTCGCTGGTCACGGGCAGCTTGACTTCGTTGTAATACACCACGAAATTGGGCGACACCCCGGCACTGGCGTCTACCTTCTCAGCCACCCAGGCCGCTTTGACCAGGGTTCCTTTGGTCCCGGTCATCTTGAGGGTCACGAAGATTTGAGCGGTGTTGGGCGCAAAGACTCGCACCTCGGCACCTGTTTTGGCGGTGCCGATGTGAATCTTTGAAACGGCGTTGGCAGCCAGCGCGCTCGAGCCGAGAATCAGAACCGCCGGAATAAGCCATTTATAGGACATACGTTCTCCTTCAGAAGTATCTAAAAATGTGAACTGTCTTTAGCTATCTTACAGTTTGGCTCATTAAAAAGAATTGCAGAGTTTCTGAATCTTCGGACCGGTATTTTCCAACTCGAGCAGCACCTCGTTCAGGGTTTGCGAACCGAAATCACTCGAGGGCGCACGAAATCTCGAATCGCTTCGGCCACCTCGACCTGCGAGGCCAAATCTGCACGCTTCATCCGCAGCTCGAGGGTTTCCTCCTGCTCGAAGCGCAGCGTGGTGCTGTAACCACTGCCCCGCTTATCCTGCACCGCACGGATGTCCACGCCGCGCAAAAACCCCAGGCGGCGCACCCCCAAGGTCAGACCTCGGCCCCGACCTAGCGAGAGCGCAGGGAAGTAGCGGGTCTGCTCAATGATGTCGTCGGGGCCGCTTAGGTAGAGCACGATAAGGGGCTTGAGTAACCGCCATGCCACCACGCCACACACCACCGCAACGATAAAAAACACCAGATTGAAAGACAAAATAGCCAGGGCCGCGCAAATCAGGGTTAACAGAGCCAGCGCTCGGCCCAGCCAGACCAGGGCAACACTGGGCTGCTCGAGCAGAAACTCGAGGGCGCTCGAGGGATTGGCACTCGAGGGATTGGGACTCGAGGACGGTTCAGAAGAATTCATTTTTTCCATTGTAGCGCACTTGCACCGGGGGCTTATACTTGGGGTCGTTTGGCCCGAGCTGAGCGAGAAGATGCAGCCCATACTGCCCACAGGTATGCAAGCCGACCCTTCAGGAGCAGAATGCGAAATCACCGTGCGGGCCTGCCTTTTATTTTGATTACCCTGTTTATTGACTCGCTGGGGATTGGTCTGGTCATTCCAGTCTTGCCTACCCTGCTCAAAGAGTTTACCGCAGGTGCCGAACAGCAGGCTTACTACCTCGGTTTCCTGGGTTCGCTTTACCAGTTTATGCAATTTTTCTTCGCACCAGTTCTAGGTGCGCTCAGCGACCATTACGGCAGACGCAGGGTTCTGCTGGTTTCCTTGTTGGGTGGTGCTATCGATTATTTTTTGTTCGCGCTTGCTCCTACCCTGCTCCTGCTTATTATCGCTCGAGTGATTGCAGGGATTAGCGGTGCCAATTCCACCGTGGCTTACGCTTACGTGGCCGATGTTTCACCGCCAATCAAGCGGGCGCAGCGCTTCGGTTTGCTGGGTGCGGTGGGTGCGGCGGGCTACGTGCTAGGACCAGCCATCGGCGGGTTGCTGGCCGACCCGGACCCCCGCTTTCCCTTTTATTGTGCGGGCGGTCTGGCCCTGCTTAACTGGCTGTACGGGTTTTTCCTGCTGCCTGAATCGCTCGAGCCAGACAAACGCTCGAGGGAGCCGATGAGCTGGCGCAAACTCAACCCGTTTACCAACATCGCTAGCCTGCGCCGCTATCCCATCGTATCTGGCCTGATTGTGGCCATCGTGCTCACCACCCTGTCGTTTCAGATGCTCACCAGTATCTCGGTGCTCTACATGGGTCGTCGTTTTGAGTGGTCGCCCAAGACCATCGGTCTGGCCATCGGTGCACTGGCTGTGCTGGCTGGTCTGGTCCAAGTGGGCCTCATCCGAGTGCTGCTCAAACGGCTGGGTGAACGCCTCACCGTGCTCCTGGGGGCGCTGGCCGGTGTGGCGGGCTATATTCTTTTTGGTTTGGCTAACCGGGGCTGGATGGTGATTCCAGTGGGTTTATCGCTGGGCCTCGCCAGTGTTGCCGAACCCGCCGCTCGAGGGCTGCTCTCCAAAGAAGTCGGTGAACACGAGCAGGGCACCGTTATGGGAGCGGTCAACAGCCTGACCAGCCTGACCGGGGCCATCGCCCCTATTCTGGGCACAGCAGTTTACGCTCAAGTAGCCACGGTGAACCGCTACTCGCCGTGGCTGGGCGCACCTCTATTTCTCAGTGCAGTGCTGGCTCTGATTGGACTGGGCCTGATTATGGTCTCTTTCTCGAGACACAAGGAAATCAAGGAAAAAGTGCCGCTCGAGAGTCACGATTAACTAGAAAGTCTTGCGCCTCCGGCTGTCTTGGCGAAAACGGCACCTAGCGGGCCTCGCCGCGTCTTGAGCACAACGGCACCCCGTGGGGCCTGCTCGCGGGTCGTTGGTCATTGGTTTTTAGTCGGTTCGATTTCAGGCACTCTAGTACAAACAAACCAATGACCAAATACTAAAAACCCGCGTCCTGGCCCGATAGGTGACGCTCAGGACAAGACAGCCGGAGGCGCTTTTTATTCCCGTCTCGAGACCCTAAACCATCCCCTCGAGCCGTTGCAGCGCCAGCCAGTGCATCAGTGCGTCGGCGCTGGCTGGGTTGGTGGCTAACGGCACGTTGTGAACGTCGCACAACCTCAGCAGGGCGCTCACGTCAGGTTCGTGGGGCTGCGCGGTAAGCGGGTCGCGGAAGAAGATGACCGCCATCACCTCTTGCTGAGCCACTCGCGCTCCAATCTGCTGGTCGCCGCCGAGTGGCCCGGACAGGTAACGGGTGACGCTCAGGCCCGTCTTGCTCTCGAGGATTGCCCCGGTGGTTCCGGTGGCGATGAGGTCGAAACGGCTTAGGGTCTCTTTGTGCTCGAGCGCGAACAGCGCCAAATCCAGCTTTTTCTTATCGTGGGCGATGAGGGCGACAGTATCTCTCATAGGGCGTCTCTCATAGGGCATCTCTCATTTGGGGTCACTTTACACCGTGCAGGCTCGAGCGGGTCTGGCCTTAGCGGACTTGACTCGAGCAGACTTGGCTCGAGCCTGAAAGTGAAGTATTCACACGGCCTTAATAGAGAAAAGTTTAAACTTTTCCTAGAACGCTCGAGGAGCTGAATCCATGAAATCTTTCCCCCTTTTCTTAAGCTTGCTGGCGGTGTCCACCGTGCTCAGTGCCTGTGGGCCTTCTGTTCCCGTCGGGCCGCCCGTCATCACGCCCAGCAGTAAAGATACCCAAAAGCCCACCCTGACCCTCAGCGCGTCTCCGCTTTTGTACAGCGCTTCTCTGGGAGGTGACGCCGCCAGCAACCCCAACGTCACCTTCACGGTGCAGGGCAGCGACAATGTGGGCGTCACCCGGCTCGAGCTGTACCAATCCGGCAAGAGCGCCATACTGGCTCAAAACAGCGGCTCCTCGCTGAACTTCACCCGTACCTTCAACAGCCTCGAGAACGGCCCGGTGACGTTTTACGCCAAAGCCTTCGATGCAGCGGGCAACACCAGCACCAAAACTCTGCCCTTTTTCGTGAATTTGCACAGCTTTCCCTCGGCGCTTCGCAAGGTGGACCTGCCACTGCAAAACGCGGCGCTTTGCTCGAGCGTGTTGGGCAGCGACTTCACCGGGAACATGCTCTGCGGTGGGGTCAAGCAGGGTGGACTGGACGCTTGCCAGGGCGACAGCGGTGGTCCTCTCGTCACCTCGAGCGGCACCTCGAACAACTCAGCGCAGGTGCAAATCGGCATCGTGAGCTGGGGCCTGGGCTGCGCTCTTGCCGGAAAGCCAGGGGTGTACACCCGCATCTCGCGCTACTTAGACTGGATTCGCCAAACCACAGGGGTATCCAGCTTGGGTACGGCCTCGCTGTCGAGTCAAGTGGTGGGCGGCGGGCAGGCAAGTGCTGGAGAAGCTCCCTGGATGGTGGGTTTATACTATGCCCCAGACGCTAAATCGTTTGACCAAATTTGTGGCGCTTCGCTCATCGCCTCACGCTGGGCGCTGACCGCCGCGCACTGCGTGACCGAGGACAACGGCACCGTTACCCCGGTTGGCAACCTCGGGGTGCTGACCGGAACTCAGGACCTCAACTCGACTGATTATGTGGGTGCTCTGGTCTCGGTGCGGCGCTACCCCGGCTACAGCAGCGGTCAATCTTTTGACGGCGACCTCGCGCTGCTCGAGTTGAAAACGCCCGTCTCGAGCACCCCGCTGCCGCTCACCCCGCCCGACGACACTGCGCTCACCGCCGCTGGGCGCACGGTCACGGTCTACGGCTGGGGCGACACTTTGGCGCAACCTTAGTGAGGGGGTTAATCAGCCTCAAACAAAGTCTCGCTCGAGCCGAATGGCCCGCTCGAGCAACTTTGAATACTCTTTGCCCGCCATTTCATATGCCCCGAAGCGCTCGAGGTGAGGGTTCTGAAGCTGGGCATCGAACAGCACAAAGCCTCGAGCATTGAGATGCTGCACCAGCCGCACCAGCGCCACCTTGGACCCCTCGGGAATGCGGAAAAACATGCTCTCGCCGATGAACGCGCCGCCCAGCGCCAGTCCCAGAATGCCTCCGGCCAACTGGCCTTCCTGCCAGGTCTCGAAGCTGTGGGCCACCCCAACCCGGTGGAGTTCGAGGTAAATCTGCTCGAGTTCGCCCGAAATCCAGGTTTCTTCACGGGCCGCACAACCCTGCACCACCTCGGCAAAGGCGGTGTCGATGCGAACCTCGAAGCGCCCACTGTTGAGCGCCCGCTTGAGTGAACTCGGAATGTGAAAGCGCGAGTCGAGCGGCATTAGGGTGTGGGTCCGGCTCGAGTACCAACCCAAGCGCCCCCTTGCGTCGGCCATCGGAAAATAGCCGTCCGCGTAGCCCTGAACGATTTGTTCGATGGTTCCGATGGAGAAGGGGGTCATAGGGATTGGATGCTGGGTAATTAGCAATGAGTGATGAGCTAAAAGATTTGGGTTCGGTATTCCGGTTCAATCCAAAACGCTTCGAGATTCGCAAACTTTCCTCGAGCATACAAGTTTTTACCCAATCTCCCCTGCTCCCTCTCATGCCTTTCCCCTCACGGCCTCTCCTCCCCAAGCCACTCGAGCGGACTCACCGCCACCCCGCGCAGTCTGAACTCTAAATGCAGGTGCGGCGCGGTGCTCAGGCCCGTGGTGCCCACCTCGCCAATTTTTTGCCCTCGAGCCACCTTTTGACCCACCTTAACCAGCACTTTGGATTGGTGCAGGTAGGCGGTGTAGACCCCAAGCCCGTGGTCAAGGACCGTGATATTACCGCGCACCACGTATTTACCCACAAAAGCCACCTCGCCGTCGTTGACCGCGTAAATGGGCGTGCCTCGAGCGCTGCCGTAATCCATGCCGGTGTGATAGCTGATAGGGGTGCCGGGAGCGTACTGGCGTGGGGTGCCAAACGGACTGGTCACGCGGCCCCGTGCAGGCGCGGCAAAGGGTGCGGTCCAGGCTCGAGGGCTGCGGACCGCATAAATTTTGGCCAATTTGAAATCCTCGGCAGCGCGGTTCTTGTTGATGCCCAGAAACTCAGCCTCATTAAAGCCGAGTTGCTGCACCGTCTGGGTTTTGACCTCAAGCGGGATGCTCAGTTTCAGAATCTCGTACTGCGAAATCAGCTCGAGCGGAATGGAGTTTCTATCCTCGAGCCGTGCGTGCCCCAGCACAAAGCTGCGTTTGATGTTCCGTGCCGACTCGAGGGTGCTGGTCAGGGTCTCGAAGCCCTCGAGCGGAAAGCGCACCCGCACGAGCGGCGCACCCCGCCCGGAAAAGCGCAGCGAAAACGCCTGTCCCGGCACAATCTGGGTGGGCAAGGTCAGGGTGAGCCGTCCCCATTTCACGGTTTTACGCGCGGTCTCGGAAAGTTTAGCCTGAACGGGAGCACTCGAGCAGACCAACATCACAGCAAAAACCAAGCTGCTCGAGCGCTTCAGGGCCACAGCTTGCCTGCCCACTTCCACGGGTCGGTGGCTTCACCGCGCACCCGCATTTCCCAGTGCAGGTGCGGCCCAATCGCGTAGCCGCTGCTGCCCACCTGCCCGATAATCTGGCCTTGCTCCACGGTATCGCCCACCTTGACCCCAATTTTGGATTGGTGAAAATAGGCGCTCACCACGCCCGCGCCGTGGTCAATCACGGTGAGACCGCCTCGAGTGGCGTAAACCCCGGCCACTACCACCGTGCCCCGGTTGACCGCTTTGATGGGCGTTCCAGCCTTGCCGCGCAAATCGGTGCCGTAGTGATAGTTGACCTTGCCGCCGCTCTTGTAGCGCCGCGCCGACCCGAAGGGACTGGTGATGACGGTCTCGAGCGGGGCTATGAACGGCGCAGTCCACTGTTGCGGCGTTCTGAGCGCGTAGGCGGCCTCGAGCGCGTCGTTTTCTACCCGGCGGGTCGCCTCGGTTTCGCCATCGAGCACGCTCTGCGGCATGTACATGGCATCAATGCTGGGGCGCGGGGGCAGCTCGAGCGCAATTTTTCCCTGGAGCAGCTTGTCGCCCAAACGGGCCTCAAAGCGCACCTGTCCGCTCACCGCGCCCAGCACCACCCGGCCCAGCACCAGGCTCGAGTCGTTGCCCAGGGCAATAGCACCGAGCAGTTCCCCCGGCTTGCGGACGTCCTCGGCACTTTCACTGGGAAAGCGCACCGTGACTCGAGACGCGTCCTGGCCCTTAAAGCGCATTCCAAAAGGGTCGCCGGGTTTCAGGCGGCTGGGAACTGTGACCTCGAGCGCCCCAAGTTTCAGGGTTTGCGAGGGAGCAGCCGCGCTCGGGGGCGTTGCGGGAGGTTTGGTTGGGGCAGGCTTGGTTGAACTCGATTTGCTGGTACTCGAGGGGGCCGCAGCGGAGGGAGCCAGCAGCAGCACCTGACCTATCTCAACCCCATCGTCGCTCAGCGCGTTGAACTTTTTGAGGTCCACCACCGAAACCCCGAACTGACGCGACACTTTGGATAAGGTATCTCCGGCCTGCACCGTGTAAGACGCGGGTACGGAGGAAACCGGAGCCGAGGCCGCCAGGGTGAGGCTCGAGGCGACCAGGGCCAGCAAGAGCGCTTTTTTAAGACCGGAGTTCATGCGCTCGAGTGTACGGGGTTGTGTACCCGAAATGTTGAGCGCCATGAGATTGTGCATGATGGACGCGGCTCGAGCCGGGGAGTGTTTCAGGTCTTTTCGACGTTGACAAACTGGGTCTGGAACGGCAAAGCTTGACCCACCTGGGCAAACTGCATCGAGCGCAGGGCTGCAAACGGTGACATTCTCGAGCGACCCAACTGAAACACCGTAATTTCGGGGTTCTCGAGACCCACCAGATTGTCCAAACGCACGGTGCAGAGCTGTCCGGTCTGCACCGCGCCCAGGTCGGTATAAATGTGCTGCCCCACCCGTGCGGGCTTGCGAATCGGGGTGTGGCCGTGCACGCTGGCCACCACGAATTCGGGCAGTGGGAAGGGGCCGTCTTGAGGGCGCAGCCACAGCGCGGTGGCGGTCTGGCTCATGCCTTCCCTGGGGTGCGGCGGCGCGGCGTGGCTGCACAGCACGCTCGAGACGCGGGGTGGGGTGTCCGTTAAGCCCAGCACGCTCACGAACTGCACGATGGTGGTGAGCTTCAGGTAGCGGCAAAGCGCCTCGGGCATACTCTCGAGGCTAAATCCCTGGCGCTCCTCGGTGACGGTTTCACCGCCCGCGTCCATCCAGCGCCCGTAGGCCACCAGCGAAGCCTTGTAGCGGTCAAGCGTGTCAGCTCCCTTGTACTGCTCGAACTTCTCGAGCGCCTCGAGCGCCATCTGCTCGTGGTTGCCGCGCAGCAGGGTAGCGCGGCCCGCATCGTAGAGTTCGAGCATCAGGTCTACACAGTCCAGACTGTTCGGCCCCCGGTCTATCACATCTCCCAGACACACGTAATGCGTGTCTGGAGGGAAATACGCCAGCATAGCCCTCAGCAGGTCAACCCGACCATGAAGGTCTGCTATGCTAATAATCATTTTCGACTCATTCTCCTCGAGACCACGCTACTGTTGTATCACAAATGAGAGATTTTTCCCACCCTTGACAATCGTATACATAAGCCTAAGGGTCGCGTCCTGCTTTGAACAGGTCTCCCGGACACACAAACTCATGGCCACTATGGCGTGAGCCTCGTATGCTAGAGCCATGATATCCGAATCTGGCCCAGCCCCCGTGAATCCGGCCCCAGAGAACCCAGCCCCGGTGAACCCGGTCAACCTACTCAAAAAAGGCTTCGAGCTTCAGATTCAGCTCACCTGGAGTGAAGCGCTCGAGCGCCGCCGCACTCCCCTGCTGCTCGAGCCTTTTGCGTCCCTGCAAGCCGAGTTTCTGGGCGAGGGTGAACAGGTCCGCACCACCATTTTGCGCGGCCAGATGCCCAGGGATGAGCTGCTGGCTCTGCTTTTTCCCCTGCTCGAGCGGGTCAAATACGCCGAAATCGGGTTGAGGGGCTACCTGAGAAGTGAACACAGCACCGAATACATGCCGTGGAAGCGCAATGTGATTGTCAAGAAACCCGAACTCGAGCGAGTGACGCTCGAGGAGGGGGTCAAGTACGTGCTCGAGTGAATGGGAACGATGAGGTGGGTAGGGTTGTTTTCGTAGATAGCAAACGTCAAACGTCGAACGTCCGGTGAGTCCAAGACGTTCGACGTTTGACGTTTGCCTTCGCCGCAGGCGAACCCACTCAGCGCGGCTCGAGCGCCAACTCGATGAGCCTCGAGACGAGTTCGCCGTAAGGAACCCCGCTGGCGGCCCACAGCTTGGGATACATGCTGGTCGGGGTAAATCCGGGCATGGTGTTGACCTCGTTGAGGAAGAGTTCACCGCTCGAGGCCACGTAAAAGAAATCTATACGGGCCAGACCCGCGCAGTCCAGCGCCCGGTAGGCTTTTAGGGCCAGGTCGCGCACCCGCTCACTCACCTCGAGCGGTACCGGCGCGGGGATGTGCTCGGTGGCGCGGCCCTCAAGATATTTGGTGTCGTAGTCGTAAAACTCGGCCTCGAAGCTCAGTTCGCCGACCACGCTGGCCTGGGGGTGGTCGTTGCCCAGAATGCCGACCTCGAGTTCACGCGGCTTTTCAAAAGTCATCGCCTCGAGAATCACCCGGCGGTCGTAAGAAAAAGCGTCCTCGAGCGCCGCGCTGAGTTGCCCTGGAGCCGACACCTTATGGATGCCCACGCTCGACCCCATGTTGGCCGGTTTGACGAACAGCGGATAACCCAGCTCGAGCGCCACCCGTGCAGCATTTTCAGGATGGGTGCGGTAGTTCGAGCGCAGCAGCAGGCGGTAATTCACCTGCGGAATTCCGGCAGCCTCGAGCACCTGCTTGGTCATCACCTTATCCATGCACACCGCGCTGCCCAGCACACCGCTGCCCACAAAGGGGATTCCAGCCAGGGTCAGCAGGCCCTGCACCGTGCCGTCTTCGCCGTTGGGACCGTGCAGCAGCGGGAAGACCACATCGAACTCCCTGGCTCCGGCCACCCCCTCGAGCATCAGTTCCCCGCCCGACAGCACGCTCGAGCGCTCGAGCAGAGCTTTTGCACTTTCACCCGTCCCCAGCCAGCGACCCTGCTTGCTGATGAGCAGCGGCGTCACCTGGAACTGGTCTCTGAACTGGTCTCTGAGCAGCACCTCGAGCACGCCCCTTGCACTCGATAAGCTCACCTCGTGTTCTCCCGACTGTCCTCCGGCGAGCAGCAAAATACGTTTTTTAGGGGGTTTTTCGGGCGTGGTCATGGGGTTCAGTATGCCCGAATTGGGGTGGTGGGGAGTGGGAGGGTTGGTGAGGGGGTGAGGGGGTGAGGGGCGGACAGGCCCGATAGGTGCCGTTGTGCTCAAGACGCGAGCAGGCCCGATAGGTGCCGCTTTGTCCAAGACAGTGCCGCTTTGTCCAAGACAGGTGAGGGGGTGAGGGAGCAACGTTATGTTCCGATGGATTTTGTATTTCGCTCGGTGGCTTTACTCGAGAATGACGACCCTTACTCTCTGAAGTCTGAAGTCTGAAGTCTAAAGTCTGAAGTCTGCTCTCCTCACCTGTCCACACCTTTCCCGCCCGCTCGAGCCACCCCGGTTTATACTCGAAGTCTCATGTCTCACCCTCCAACCCTCCAACCGTCTTGGACAAATCAGCACCTATCGGGCCTGTCCGCCTCCAACCCTCCCGCCTCCCCCATCATCAAGACCCTCAAGGTGGGCCTCGCCGGGTGCGGCACGGTGGGCCAGAGCGTCTTAACCATGCTGCACCGCCAAAAGGCGCTGTTTCACTCACTCGATTACGCCGTTCAGCTCGAGGGAGTCTACGTGCGCGACACTCTGCGCGCACGGGACTTCGACTACCCTGGCGCTACCCTGAGCGACAATCCTCACTTTCTCGAGGGTGTGGACGTTTTAATCGAGGTGATGGGCGGGGTGGATAGGCCGCTCGAGCTGTGGACGCCGCATCTCGAGAAGGGCGGCATCGTCATCACCGCCAACAAAGCGCTGATGGCCGAGCGCTGGGACGCCATTCGCAAGTATGTGGAGAACGGCCAGGTCTACTTCGAGGCCAGTGTGATGGCCGGAACCCCCATCATCACGCCCTTAGCCACTATTCTGCGGGCGAGTACCCCGGTTCGGCTCGAGGCTACCTTAAACGGCACCTGCAACTACATCCTCTCGGAGATGGAGCGCGGAAATACCTTTGAGCGTGCGCTGCTCGAGGCCCAGCGTTTAGGCTACGCCGAGTCCGACCCCACCTTAGACGTGGGCGGCGGGGACAGCGCACACAAGCTCACCCTGCTGGCCCGCATGTTCATTGACCCCGAATACGCCCTCGAGCGCGTGCAGGTCCGCGGCATTGACACCCTTGCCCCCGGCGCGGTGGTTGAGGCCCAGGCTCGAGGGGAAAAGATTCGGCTGCTGTGCTGTATCGAGCGCGAAGGCGGCGAATGGGTGGCGCGGGTAGAGCCTCGAGCGCTGCCGTTGTCGCACCCCATCGCGCAGGCCGACTCGAGCCAAAACGCACTGATGTTCGTTGGAGAGGAGTGTGGCACGGTGATTTTTACAGGCAACGGTGCCGGTGGGATGACCACCGCCAGCGCTATCGTGGGCGACCTGATGGGCCATATGGACGGCATTCCGGGGCCTAAACAGGTTTCGCTGGTGCGGTGAGTGGAAGTTGGTTTTCAGTGGTCATACGGATTCCGATTGATTCCGTTACGTGTTCCGCTACGCGTCTTGGCGAAAACGGCACCTACCGGGCCTCGCCGCTACACACACCACTACACAATCGGAACCGTACTTTTTCCTAACCGCTCCGCTGTCTTGAGCAAAACGGCACTGTCTTGGACAAAGCGGCACCTATCGGGCCTGTCCGCCTAACGGGCCTGCTCGCTGAAAATATCCTCCACTACTTTACGGATATTTTCGGAATCCTTATCAGTTTTCGGTTCTCAGTTGAGAGCGAGACCTGAATGACGCTGACCCATGCGAAGTACAAGGCGTTTCAGACAGCACCTTCCACTTTCTACCTCTACAACAGCTATCAAACTGATAACCGATAACCGACAACCCACCCTCAATCCGCGCTCTCATCCGCTCGAGCCGCTTCAGGCTTCATGATGTTGACAATGAACTTTCCCGCTCGAGCGCTGGCCATTTTGCTCCCGGCTTGTCTAATGTCCACGGCGTTAATGTCTTGCGGCACCCTCGAGCTTCAGCGGCAAAATCTGAACCCTTTTACCATCAACACCGACCTCAAAGGCGAACTGTTCACCGACGCCTCGAGCCAGGTGGCTTATCTGGCCGATTCGCAGTTCAATCAACAGGTTCCGTTTTTGAAGGTCAGGGTGCAGGCCGAGGTCAAGTTTGGCACGCTCACGCCCTCGGGTCCGGTGACGCTCAATTTCTATGCCCGCTCGAGCAAACCCGAGACCTGTGAGCTGTTTAGCGCCCGCTATTACGTGTGCGACAACGAACCCGTGGGAAACAAAATTGGCAGTGTGACCCTGAATGCTGGCGAAAGTAAGAATGTGCTACTCGAGGGAAGCGCACTAGACGATGCGGTGCGCGGCGGGGTGGGCTATCTGGGCCTTCAGCTCGAGTCAGGGCGCTTGTACGCCACCGACACGCTCGAGTTCAACCCGGTGGTCGCAACCGCGTCTCTGTAACGCTCAGGAACCCACTCCAGTCAACTGCTCGAGCTTGTCCAGCACGTCTTTTGCCGGGTTCATCGGGTTGACCTTTTTCCAGTGAAAGGCTAGTTTACCCTGGGGGTCTATCAGGAAGGTCTGACGGTCTGCCACGCCGAACAGCCCGGTAAGGCCGCCGATGACCCCATACGCTCGAGCGATTTCTTTTTTGCTGTCGGGCAGCAGTGGAAAACTGAGCGAACACTTTTCACGCATCTTGGCCTGCGCCGCCTCGGTGTCAGTGCTGACCCCAATCACTCGAGCATTCAGACGGGCAAATTCGGGCAGGGACGCCTCGAAGCGCTGAGCCTCGATGGAACATCCCGGCGTTCCAGCTTTTGGATAAAAATAGAGCACCGCCCAAGAACCGCGCAAACCCTCGAGCGAAATCTGTTCGCCATTGTCACTGAGCGCTGAAAACGTGGGGGCCATCTGTCCGGGGGTTAGGGTCATGGGGGAAAGTTTAAGGGTTTGGGGCCTGCTCGAGTGTGGGGAAAGGCTCGAGATGATAGGTATGGGAAAACGCCTCGAGCAGCGCCTGTAAGTTACTGCCACGCTCCAAGGCTAAAACGGCTACTTTTTTGGAGTTCATCAATCAAGTTTGGGGGACAAGGTAGGCTCGAGCCGAAAAATCCAAATCCGCGTGCTTTATGCTATCTTCCACACATCCTATGACCGCTCTCAATCCCCTGCTCGAGCGCACCGAACACCTTCCTGCCGCCAAGACCCGGCTCGAGTCCTTGGACCTGTTTCGCGGCCTCGCTATTTTAGCGGTGGTGGGCATTCACGTCAGCGGTCATGCGCTCAGAATTCCAGGAATCTCGAGTGGGGCGCTCGAAATTCTGCAAACGCTCAACCGCCTGCTGCAATTCGCGGTGCCCAGTTTTCTGTTCATGACTGCGCTGGTCTTCGCCTACCAGTACGCCCACAAGCCGCTCGAGTTGGGTCCGTTTTACCGCAAGCGCCTCACTGCGGTGGTGCAACCCTACCTGGTCTGGACCGTGCTCTACGCGCTGTTCACCGCGCTAGCCACCCAACTCACGCTCTATAACCTACTCGAGCCTCGGCGCTGGCTCGAGTGGATTCTGACCGGCAAGGCGTTTTTCCACCTCTACTTCATGGTCATCGTGATTCAGTTCTACCTGCTCTTTCCGCTGCTGATGCCCGCATTTAAGGGTCGGACCCGCTTTGAGTGGCGCTCGAGCGCGCTCACCTTGCTGGGCATTGCGGCGCTGCAAATTGGCTTTTACTGGCTCAACCGCCTGTACTTCCGCATCCCCAACATAGGTAGTGTGGTGCTGTGGCACACCGCTGTGCTAGGTCTGGGCCTGTTTATCGGCTCGAGCCTCCCGGATTGGCCCCGGCTGTGGGTGCGCGCTCGAGTTCCCTTTCTGGCGCTTCTGGCGCTGGCAGTGGTCTGGTACACGCCCATTGCCCTGAGCGCCTTACGTGGCTCGAGCGTCAACACCTTTGCAGCGGCGCTCTCCGGCTGGCTCTACTCCGGCACGGTAGCGCTGCTCATGCTGGGCCTTTGCACCTGGATCGAGGGCCGCTTCAACCTTTCCAGGCCGCGCTTTTACACTGTGCTGCTCACCCTGGGCACCTACAGCCTGCAAATCTACCTGATGCACCCGGCGGTGATGAAGGTGCTCGAGTTCCTGGGCAAGCACGGGCTAGGATTCCTCGAACGCCTGAGCGGGCATGTGCTGGTGTACCTATTGGCGGTGCTGATTCCGCTGGGCTTCGGGTATCTGGTTCGGGGAACAGCGGTCTCGAGGGTTCTTTTTGGACGCTGAGCTGCAAGGCATTGCGCCTCCGGCGTCTTGAGCAGAGCGGCACCTTCCGGGCCTGCTCGCGAGTCGTTGGTTTTTGGTCATTGGTTGGTCTGCTCTTCAACTTCCACATCAAACCAACCAAGAACCAACTACTAAAAACCCGCGACCTGGCCCCGTGGGGTGCCGTTTAGGTTGGGAGTGCCGGAAGCGCAAAACTTTCACCCTTGAGCGAACCTTCATCTACCGCCTGTACTTTCCCAGAAACTCGAGCGCCGCCCGTGAAACCTCCTCGCTGAAGTGCGCCGCACTCAGGTGAGGACCTGTCACCTCGAGCACACGGGACTCACTCTGGAACGGTTGCATCTCGCGCACAAAGGCGCTGGCGTTGCGCTCGAGCGGAACTCGGGTGTCGCCTCTGGACCCGATGGCCAGATAGGGAATATCGAGCTTGGAAAAGAACAGCGTGCCACCGATGGGGTCGTGTGGCACGGTGGCGTAGGCCAGTTGCGCGTCCGAGACCTGAGCGGGCAGACTGTAGGCACGGGTCAGCGAGGGTGGATAGGTCGGGTCGCTGCGGCGGTAGATGTCGGGCAGGTTGAGCACCCCGCCGATGGTGATGGTTCCCTCGAGCGGAATGCGTCCAGTTAAGCCGAGCAGGGTGGCGGGCAGCGCCCCCATCGAAACCCCCAGACTGAAGCTTTGCCCCGAGTAATCGAAGCGGCTGAGTGCTGCGTTCCACACCCGGTAGGTGTTCTCGAGCGCGTTCAGGTTGCCCCAGGTTTCGCGGCCCCCGTCGCTCGAGAGCAGCAGCGCGTATCCGGCCTGAGAAAAACGCTCGAGAAACTGCGCGTAGCCCGCGTGATTCACGAAATCAATGCCGTACTCGGGAATGGCCCCTAAGGGGTGCGAGACCAACAGCAGCGGACAGCTCATCACGCTGCAATCCGGTGGAACCACCAGCAGCGCGTCGCCTGTCGGGTCGGGAATGCGGACCAGAACCGTCCGCAACTTGGGCTGTGCGGCGGGTGGATTGAAAATTCCGCTCGAGGGTTTTTTAATCGTTGGGTTGGCGTTGGCAGGGCCATGCGGCGACACCGGGGCGCTCAGGGCGCTCGAGAGTAGCAGGCCAAGCAGCAGGGCGCTCGAGGGGAGAAGGAAAAGGGAACGCATCAGCCGCTCATTATGAAGTCTAAGCGTGGTGCTGTGTGATGAAAAATGAACACCCGTTACCCTATAAATCAGGAAAGACCGCCTTTCGGCGGTCTCGAGTGATGGGAAAGCTTTACTCCTGGCGCGGTTGCCCGCCCTGTTCGCGGCGCTGCTCGTCTTCGGGCTTGACTTCCTTACGAAATTCGCGCACGCCCTGGCCCATGCCCTTCATCAATTGGGGCAGTCGGCTGCCGCCGAAGAGAATCAAAATAACAACTAAAATTAGAATAATCTCGAGTGGTCCAGGCATGGTCCACCTCCTGAACGTAGTCTAGCAGAGCGGCGTGGGGCGCGCCTGAGAAAGCATTGGGGTTTGGGTCATCCTCGAGCGGGGAGAATTGTAAACATCATTTCTGATTGATGAAGTTTTTGTATAACTCTAAAGCAACTTGAAAAGACTGGCCTCCATGAACGTTTAAAGACCGGAGAGCGTCCTTCTCCTCCAGGCCAAACTTTAGAGTTAGCCATTCTTTGAAAGATTGATACTCCTCTATAAACTCGAAAAAATAGTGACCCATTTCTTCTTTATTTGGATGCCACTTCATGAAACCCGTTTGACAACCCTCCAAAAAAGCGATTCCCTCGAGATAGCTGCCCTCCAAAGTGTAGAGCGATGGATGTTCCATTACAGCTTCAAATAAGCTTACGAGTTTGATTTGAACATCCATATTTTACTCCTTCCACACACTCGAGCCACTTTCCCCGACCCACTCACCCTTTAAACTCGAGCTATGAATGCGCCCACCGAACCCGAATTTACCAATCGCCTTGCGCTCGAGACCAGCCCATACCTGCTTCAGCACGCGCATAACCCGGTCCATTGGCTGCCCTGGGGCCAGGAGGCGTTCGACCTCGCCAGAGAGCAGGATAAACCCATCTTACTCAGCATCGGCTACGCCACCTGTCACTGGTGCCATGTGATGGCGCACGAATCGTTCGAGAACTCGAGCATTGCCGAAATCATGAACCGCCACTTTGTGTGCGTCAAGGTGGACCGCGAGGAGCGCCCCGACGTGGACCGCATCTATATGGCGGCGGTGCAGGCTATGACCGGGGCGGGCGGTTGGCCCATGACCGTGTTTCTCGAGCCGGGGGGTAAACCCTTTTACGCTGGAACGTACTTTCCGCCCCAAGACGGTTTTGGCCGCCCCGGTTTTCCCCGTCTGCTCGAGGCGGTGAATGATGCGTGGCAAAACAAGCGTGGCGAACTCGAGCACAGCGCTGACGCTTTGACCACGGCCATACAGGATTTCTCGGCCAGAGGCGGACGGGCTGGGGAACTGAACCCCGACCTCAGCGCTCGAGCACTGTCCAATCTGAGTGCGCGTTTCGACGCGGTGAACGGCGGTTTTGGCGACGCGCCCAAATTTCCTGCGCCCACCACGCTCGAGTTTTTGTTGCAGCATTTTCACCGCACCGGGAGTGAGCAGGCGCTCGAGATGGCGCTGTTCACGCTCGAGAAGATGGCTAGGGGTGGACTCTACGACCAGCTCGGCGGCGGCTTTCATCGCTACAGTGTGGATGCCCGCTGGGCGGTGCCTCACTTCGAGAAGATGCTCTACGACAACGCTCAGCTTGTCCGGGTGTACCTGCACGGGCTGCAAATCGTGCGCGGGCGCGAGGGTGACGGTGAGCGCTCAAAGCTGCTCGAGCGGGTAGTGCGCGAAACGCTGGACTACTTATTGCGTGAGATGACGCAGACAGGCCCGGTAGGTGCCGATTTGTCCAAGACCTCGAGCGAGGGTGGCTTTTACAGCGCTCAGGACGCCGATTCCGAGGGCATTGAGGGCAAGTTCTTCACCTGGACCCCGGCAGAGTTTGCCGAGGTTCTGGGTGAGGACGCCCCAGATTTGATAGAGCATTACGGCGTGACCGAGGCCGGAAACTTTCTCGACCCGCACCATAGTGAATTTGGCTCGAGGAGCGTGCTCTGCCTGCCTGTACTCGAGCAGTTTGCCGCCCGTCAATACTTGACCGAGGAACTGCGTCAGGCCGCGCTCGAGCGAATTGCCTGGAGTAAGCAGCGCCTGTTTGCCGCCCGTGAAGGGCGCATCAAACCCATCACCGACGACAAGGTGCTCACCTCCTGGAACGGCCTCGCCCTGGCGGCTTTTTCAGAGGCTGCTCGAGTGCTCTCTGAGCCGGACTATCTGAGGGTGGCGCTCGAGAATGCCCGATTCTTTCAGGCGCACATGCAGGCCCCGGACGGGCGACTGTTTCACACTTACCGCCAGGGTCAAGCCAAAATCACCGGTCTACTCGAGGACGTTGCGCTCTACGGTCTGGGTCTGCTCGAGCTGTACAAAGCGTGCGGCGACTTGACTTGGCTCGAGTGGGCCAGAGAGCTGTGGACCGTGGCCCTGCGCGACCACTGGGACGACTCGAGCGAGGCGTTTTACTCGAGCGCCCCCTTCTCTGGCAACTCGGGGGGTGAACCCCTGATTGCCCGGATGCAAGAGTTCTTCGACGCCGCCGTGATGAGTGACAATGCGGCTGCGTCGCTGCTGGGCCTGTGGATAGACCGCTACTACAGCGACGCGGGTGCGCTCGAGCACGCTGGGAAGGTAGTGCTGGGCAGTGTGGGCGAGATGCTGCGGGCCGCCAGCGGCTTCGGCGGCTTGTGGCAGGGCTTCGAGCTGCTACTGGCTGAGCGTACCGAAATCGTGCTGATGGGGTCGCCTGAGGAGAGGGTCCGGCTCGAACGCAGTGTGGCCAGCTTTTACTTGCCGTTCACCGCGATTGCTCCGGCTTCGAGTGCAGACTCGAGCTTGAGTTTGCTCGAGGGCCGAACAGGGGAAGGCGTAGCTTACGTGTGCCGTAACATGGCCTGTGAATTGCCCACTCGAGCCGTAAAGGTTCTGGAGGGGCTGCTCGAGCGAATTTGACAAACGCTGACCCATACGAAGTCAATTTTTTTACCTCTGCAACAATAGCTACCAAACTAATAACCGACCACTGACCACTATCCCTCAATCCGCGCTCGAGCCGACCTGCACCGCTTTGACCGCCCCAATCTCCTCGAGCGTACAAAACGCCCGCACCACCTCGGGGTCAAAGTGATTGCCCGCACCCTCGAGCACGATGGCCAGCGATTCCTCGGGGCTGCGCGCCGCGTGGTAGGGGCGGTTCGAGGTAAGCGCGTCCCACACGTCCACCACTGCAAAAATTCGGGCTGAGAGTGGAATGTTTGGCCCTTTGAGGCCGCGAGGGTAGCCTGTCCCGTTCCATTTCTCGTGGTGAGCGTAGGGTACATCCAGCGCGGGACGCAAGAATTCGATGCCCTCGAGCATCCGGTAAGACAGCGTGGGATGGGTCCGCATGATGGCCCACTCGTCGGGGTCCAGGGGACCGGGTTTTTGCAGGATGCGGTCAGGAATGCCCATCTTACCGATGTCATGCAACAGCGCGCCACGCCGCAAATTCATCAGTTCCTCGTTGGTCAGGCCCATCTTTGTAGCCAGCCGCACCGCTAAGTCGGTCACGCGCCTCGAGTGCCCCTCGGTTTCCTTGTCACGCAGGTCCAGCGCCCGCGCCCAACCCTCGATGACCTCGTTGTAGGCATTCAGAAGTTCGCGGTTGCTGCGCTGCAAGTCACTGAGTAGGCGGTCATTTTCCACCGCCAGGGCCGACTGTCCAGCCAGGGTCTCGAGAAAGTGATGCCACTCGCGCTCACGGCGCGCCCCACCGCGCTGGTACACCTCGAGCACGCCCTGAGTCTGACCATCTATAGTGAGCGGCGCAGCGAAGTAGCGCACCCCGCCTTCCACATTGGCCCACTGCGAGTACACCTCTGGGGCTAACCGGGTCCCCAGCGGCTTGCCCTCGAGCAGCACATTCTCGGCCCAGCGCGCGCCCAGCATCAGCAGGTGGTCTCTGGCCTCGTCATTTTTGAAGCCCAGACCGCTGTAAAACTCGAGCCGCCCAGTTTCACGGTTTCTCAGACGGATGGCGCTGGCCTCCACGCTCAGGTGGCTGTTGACCTGGGCCAGCACCATGTCCAGCGTCACATTGAGCGACAACCTCGAGCTGATAGCCAAATCGATGGCGTGCAGGGTGGTGATGCGCTCTAAACGGGTCTCGAGCTGAACCCCCAACTGCCCCATTTTTTCCCGAGCCTTCTCGCGCTCGGTCACGTCGCGGGCGTTGAGCACGATGCCAGAGACCGCAGGCTGGTGTAGCAAATTCTTGGCCACACCCTCGAGCCACACCCAGCCGCCTTCCTTGTGGCGTACCCGGTACAGCAGCGGGGCGCTGAGGTTGCCGTGTTTGGACACACCCAACAGCAGCTCCCGAAAGGCGTGTTCGTCTCGAGGGTGCAGCAGCAGGGTCACACTCTGCTCGAGCAGGTCTGCCGTTTCAAAGCCCAGCTTTTCACGGTGCGAAGGGCTGGCGTACAGGATGCGCCCCGTGAGGCTCAAAATCTGCACCAAATCCGAACTGTTTTCGACCAGAGATTGATAGCGCGACTCGGATACCTGCAAGCTGCCCAGCAGTTGCCGCTCTGCCGCGCCCAGTTGACGCACCTCGAAGCTGAGGCTGCGGTTCTCGGCGTAGGCCCATCCCTGCCGTCCCAGCGCCAGCAGTGTGACCAGCGCGGTCCCCACACCCACCGCTAGGCTATTGCCCTCATGGTCTTGTAAGGAGGTCAGCAGCGTGACAAGACAGGCCAGCACCGCAGCGTAGGGCAGTCCCCGCAGGGCTAAGCTGAGTATTCGAGTGGATACGGTGTGGGGCTGCACCACTAGCGGGTGCAGGCTCCGGTAGGCTGCCAGACCAAACAGCGCAACAGTGGCTAACTCGAGCACTCCCCCCAACATCCGTTCCCCTGGCCCCAGCTCGAGCAGCAGCGTGGCCAGCCGCAGGGTCAGGGCCAGACCCAGAATGAACAGCTCGAGGGCGTAGTTTTGCTCCACGCGACGCAGAGTCAGCATCAGCACCGTACTGAGCAGCAACAGCAGGGTAATCACCTGGAGTCCGACGGGTGACAGTCCTCCCATCAGCTCGAGCAACCCTCCGGGAGCCGCCGTCATCAAACCAGAGAGTTCGCTGTGCCACAAAACCGTGAACAGTGAAACGGCCACCAGCAGCACGTCCAGGAAAAGTTTGCCCAGTTCCGCTCGAGCAGGGCGGTAAGACGAATAAAATAAAAAAACCAGACTGAGCAGCGAACCCACCACATCGAGAGTGGGTAGCCACGGCCTGAGACCCTGCAAACCCCCGGCCAGTACCCCCAGAGCAATCACTCCCCAGAGCGGGCGAAATTGAGCACCAAAGGTCACGCACAGGCAAAGCAGCGCCGCTAAAACGCTCGACCCCATAACCCAGCCCTCGCGTCCCGTGGGCAGCGCCATCAGGGGTCCTACCAGGATGAGCCACAGCAAGGCCAGCCCAAACACACTCAGCAAGGCGACCCAGAGTATCCGCTCGAGGTTGAGAAGATGAATAGCGAAGCCAGTATTCACATTGTGTTCAGAATAGCAAGAAACGAGGCTGAGTATCGCAAGGAA
>Ga0209724_1001298_pt1 | contig 22907 bp, 19 predicted proteins | sample grotaG_FD_184143 | JGI IMG/M metagenome (GOLD analysis project Ga0209724, IMG submission 184143) | Glacier valley bacterial and archeal communities from Borup Fiord, Nunavut, Canada, to study Microbial Dark Matter (Phase II) -... | ecosystem: Environmental > Aquatic > Freshwater > Ice > Glacier ...
GTATCGATCGTCAGTCTCGCTTCCAGTTTTTCAATCACTACGGCTCCCACCACCGCTCCAGCCTGTTTTAGGCGGAGCGGATTGCCCTGCGTGTACTTGATCGGAACACCCTGTGCCTTGAGCCGATTGGGTTGTGTGCCTAAGGTCATCGCCTGAGTAGACAGCACTGCGCCTAACCGTCTGACTCGTAACCCGGTTCCAATAGCAGTTGGATCAGTCACCAATCGCACACGAGTTTGGCTCGATCGCTCGGTTTGATCACGAATTTCTACCAGTTCTGTCCGACCTGCCGCCCCTGTAATGAGCAGCAAGTTCCCATTTGCCAGAGCAAGTCCGGTTTTGGGAATCACTAGCACCATTCGTTCTTGCAGATTTCCCGTGATCAAACTGCCATTGGGTTGCAGTTCCGCGATCGTGGCATCTTGGGGCGCAATGATTTTTGGTTGTACTTGATCGAAATGGATACCACCCTTAGGAAAAATGGGTACCTGGGAACCGGGAATTACAGGTTCGGCACCGCCGCCCGATCGTGTCCAGCCTAATGCCCGTTGAGGAATTTGTCCGCCTGTAAAATTGCTTGCACCCCTTAGCAGGAGAGGAATTGCAGGATCGGAAGATTTCAGTCCATACTGGGGCATTATTTGCAGCAAAGTCCCGTAGCAAGTTGGTTTGAAGGCATTACTCGGCACAAAGGCTCTCGCCCAAGCAAGGTCATCAAATTCGCTACGTTGACTCCAAATAATATGCTGATAGGTCCACGCCCGCCCTTTGTTGATGCCCAGCGATTCGATGCCGACGGGATCAATCCGAAAGCCCCAACCCCCGTGATAATCGCTTGCGTAAGCTTCGATATCTAATAACCGCTTGATGCGATCGCCCTTAAACGAAAGAAAGGTGAACAAGACATTCAAGATCAATTCTAAAAAGAAAAATCCAGCAATGTTGTGTTGAGATGACCAGGTGAGCGTACTCAAACCTAAGAAGAAGGAAATTTCACCTGTGGGGTCTGTGCGTCCAACGGGATCAAATTGGCAAACGGCATAGGTTCCGGCGGCACTGGTTTCGACAGTTAACGCACCTCGATAGCCCTGCTTGCGGCGGGGATCATCTTCCAATCCATGCCAGGGATCAGGAGCGTTAAAGGCTCCAACACGCGGATCAAGCGTGCGAGATCGCAAATACACATATCCCTGATGCACTGCCCCGCCATACAATCCAGGCACACTCGGATGCTTCAGCAATCCTTCCCCATAGGCATCTCGTGGAATTTGGGTCATGCCCTGGGCGGTGATCACGCGGACAGGTGTGAGGGACGGATCAAGGGAAAAAACCGCAGCTAGAGGATCACCCGGAGAGCCGTCAATCCTTCCCCAACAGGCGAATCCGTCCCATAAATAAGTAGTGAGAATTTTACCTTCTGCATCTTGAATGCACCATAACCGTCCCCATTCATCTCGGTTCCACAAATGCGGCATCGCAGAAATATCTAATCTATGCCCTTTAGAGCTGTAGTGAATATCTTGGGTATATTGATATTCGCGAATGCGGAAGGGTCTTTTTTCTGCGTCCCAAGTGAGATGACGGATGCTAGAAGGCGTTTCAATTACTGCTAACTGATCGTTAGCATATCCATAGTACCAGAAAGAATCAGCACCAATACAGGCTATGATGCGATTGCGATCGTCCCGTTGAATCTCGACTCCATCCACATAAGATAGACGGGCTTGATCGTCCCAGCGATATTCTTCTGTCCAAAGTGCATGATTAGTTCGCACAAATCGCAGCAGTTTTTGCGGTGTAATGGCTTCCCGGACAATCGCCAATCCTTCGCCAAAGATATATGCGCCGTCCTGCCAGCGCAAATACTCGTGATCGTCATAGCGCACTTGTAACAGCCGACCGGATTGCTCATCGCGGTCATAGGTTAAAACAAATTGCGTTCCTGGAATGGTGATTGCTTGCGAGTCTTGAACGATCATTTATCCTACCTCCGCTTGTGCCTGAACGCTGACACTACCGCTCACATATTTTAGCGATTTCAGTAGTGCCAAAATTTCCTGTCGAATCGCTGCGATTGCCTGATTAAATTCTTCGATGATTCTGGGTGCGATGCGATCGATCGCCGCTAACAATTCGGCTGGATTAATTTTCGCCAATTCCTCGCCCACCTCTTTAAGCGAATCGCCAATCCCCGCTAATGCCTGACGGGGAACCACCGATTCGACTCGCTGCACTGCCGTTTTCAGGAATGATAAATCTCCTAGCAATGTAACCGGATTCAGTGCTTTTAACTGAGTAGCAATCTGATTTAACACTGCACTGAGATCGGGAATAAACTCAGCAGGATCATAAGCGGTAATGCTTTCTCGAATAGCAGCATGAACATCTGCTAACTCATCGACTAATCGGTGTGGATTCAGAACGTCTAATTCTTCTCGCATCACTTCAATGACGCTCAGAAATTTCTGTGCTTGTGTAATGGGATTGTAGTTTCGTACCAATTGCATCAGTTTTTCTAACGTCGATCGCAACACGCTATCAAATTCTGACAATAGCCCAGACACTTTTGGAATTGCCGCTTGCACTAGAGCATCCAGTTCGGCAGCGATTGGTTCGGGGTCAAGCACACTCAAGAGTGCGCTCAAATCAGTTCCGACTTGCGCCAGGGGCGATTGTTCTAGGGTGGTCGCGGCGGCTTCCAGGGCAGAACCCAACAGCATTCTGGGGATTTGTGCCGCTGTGTGAAATTGTTCTCGTATTGGTGTGACGGTGTTGAGCAATTCCAAGCGCAGCGTGTCAGGACTGGTGTTGCCAACAGTGGTCAGGGCTGCATCAACTTCCAGGGTTCCGACGGTGAAATGAGTGGCGATCGCAAAGCGGGCATTTAGCTCGGCGGCAGCGAGAGGACTCAACATGGCTTCCAGTCCAGTGTCTAGCCGAGATTCCATCTCCCACAAAACGCCTTCTAATCGGCGCAAATCTTCAGCTAATCCACCACAAAAAGAATGAATCAGTTGGAGCGTTGCTCCGGCACGACTGGCATCTAACTTGCTTAACGCTTCCCGCAATTTGTTGGGTAGATAAGCAAACATGCGAATAATGTCACCCGGACGAATTTCACCGAGTTGGGGGGGCACATCGGCAATGGTTCCCGGTTCCGTGATGGTAGCGCTGTCTTGTCCTGCCACTTGTCGCATTGGCTCTGCGATCGTTCGTCCCAGTGCCTCGCCTTGTGTGTTAATCAACTCAACGGTTTGCTGAGCCGCCGCTTGGGGTTCTGGAAACGTCAATTCGCCTAATAGACCGTCATAAGCTTGCAAAACGGGGCTGAGCAGCGATCGTGGATGAATCGTATCCACTAAATTCAACACTGCTTGAAAGGGTTTCCGCACTTCTTCTAACAGTGGAGTAGGATCAAGTTTGGTAACGTGATCAACTGCTTCATTAATAAAACCTGTGACATGATTCGACAATGTATCGGGATTAAAAGTATGGATCACATCTAAAACATGATTAATCTCTGCTTCGATCGCTGTAATTAATTCATCAGGAATCAAATTTTGCAGCGTTTCATTAACAGTTGCCAAAATATTCGTGAGCCGATCTTTTATTTCTGGAGGTAATTGAATTTGAGCGACTTTTTCTCGGACAGGTTGCCCGATCTCTGCCTCTAAATCAATTTTCTGCAACTGATCGATCAATTGTTCCACCAAGGGGCGCAGGGGTTCTGGAAGGGGCGCTTTTGACAGTAGCTCTTCCCCTTTTTGACGTAGTTCTCGGACGGCATCGATCACCTGTTGCGTCACTTGTTCAATGCCTAATTGCTCGATCGCAGCTACAACTTCATCAATAATCTTGCGAAAATCGGTTAATACAGCCGCGGCTTGTTTGAGAATCCCCTCTGCCTGTCCTGCCAGCGTTTCTACAGTATCTCGAATGGTTTGCAGGGCTGCCGTGACTGTATCTAGCGCTTGATTAATCGCATCTCCAACGCCTTGTAATTCTTCGCGAATACTCGCCCCCAAATCAGGTACTTGAATCGATTCACGAATCTGATCGAGTTGCTCATGAACCGTCCGCGCATAGCGTCCCAAATCCGCATCCCAAATTGCTTGCACGATCGACTGAAACACTTGATGCAATTCTGCCCGCAACGATCGTAACTGTAGATGCCGCAACAGACTCCGCACCCACTCTTTTAATTCGTCTACTCGCTCGTCAATCCCGCTCACCACATTGGTTTGAATGGCAGCTTCGATCGACTGGAGCAACTCGTTTAATCGCGGTACAAGCTCATGGATTTGGCTGGGATCTAAGTTTTCTAGATACGATCGCATTAAGGCGATTTGAGTTCGCCAATCATTAAAATATTCGATCATGCCAGATTCACCTGTCCGAAGGGTCGCGATCGCGGTTGACATCGGCGACAGCAATTCTTCTAGTCGTAACTGATTGACTTTTCCGAGTGTTGCAGTTAGATCTGATTGAATGACTGTAATAGTATTTGCTTTAACTTGATTAAGTTCTACCAATGCCCGTTGTAAAGCTGATAAATCTCCTGTTACTGCCACCGTTGCAATATTGTCTAAGGCAGTGACTAATCCCAAGGTGCGAGTTGTTGGTAACTGAATCGCGATCGCGCCGTCTAAAATTTGAGTCAATCCCGTTCTAATCTGGAATAAACTCGCTTGAGGAAAGGGTAACAGAATTTGAATTGCTAACTCTGCCAGGGCTTCAGGATTGGTGGGAACGCCACGATCTACAGTTTGCACTAAACTGCGAAATCTTCCCAAATCATCCAGGGCAATCTGACTAAATCCTGCCACTGATCCTTTCACACTCGACATAATATCTGGCAAGTTGAGCAACTTCACCCACGATGCCGGATCAGCGCCCACACCGCCCAACAAGCTAGACAGCAAGGTTGCCCCTTCTCGAACGCCTTCTAGATAGGGCGTGACGGGGAAGCGATCGAGTTGAAACTGATGACTTAAATCTGTTGTCGCTCCAATTAACGGTTGAATTAACGCGGCTGGCTCTTTTAGGGATGTCTGAACCGTTCTTAATATCGTTCCTAAATCCCCTAATGCGGTTTGTCCTGCCCCCTTTTCAACGATCGCTTGCAGTCCGGGTGCTTGCACGGATACCATAATCGAGGCGCGCGCATTCACGATCGGCGAAACATCCAGAGATTTTAGGTCATCGAGTAGTGTCATCTTTTGTACCTCAAACTCAGATCAGAAAGGTCAACCGTCAAAAACAAGTCGCTCTCCAGCAGCGGCGCGATCGTGTGAAACACCTCAGGCGGCAGTTTTGCGGCAGGAATTGCAGTCTCTGATTGCGCGATCGTGGCAATGCTTACTCCATTCAACCGCAGCGTCCGATTGCCCGGATCAGGATCATGAATCGCGAGTTTGATCAGCAAATCTGTCTCTTGCACCCAGAAAAATCGCCCGCGATTTGCCCGCACCGATAGCCCTACCTGACCCGAAATTAGCGGCATTTCGGATAACGTAATCCAGATTGGCGCAATTGTTTGTGAGGCTTTCAGTTTGAGAACGCTGGGAGCCGCGGTCGGCGTTCCGGCACTGCCCGCATTCATCGCTACCAACTGCACTGCTAATTCACAATCCTCTGGCGCACGTCCAATTAACGCCACTTTTGCCAGAGAAACGCCATTCAATGCCGCAGGAGGTAACTCCCGTAAGACAGAGTGATCGCTCACAATTTGTCCTGTCACCCCTGCGTTTCCAGGCACTAAATTGGAAAAGGACTCTAGAATTCGGATGCCTTGATAACGGACGTTTAAATCGGCAATAACGGACGTGGGGGGTTCTTCAGAGAGAGCAGGAGTCGCTAGCGCAAGGGGAACGGAATCACCTTCTAAAATAGTTCGTAACACTCCGGGAAATGATCGTATCAATGCGCCCTGAATAGCTGAGACATTTACTCCTGCTTTCGTTGGAGATGTTCCTCGCAAGAATAAATTAACATCTAGTGGTTTTGACTCTTTTAATGCTGAATTTAATGCTTGCTCCAATGCAAACTGAAGATTGATGTCTACGATCGGACTCTGCGGCGGAAGTTCTCCCGGAAATGCCCAGATCACGGTTCCTGCACTATCCACTAATTGCAAATTCTTAGAGGAAATTGCCGCTACTCCGGTCACACTATCCAGGCTAAAGGATTGCGCCTCAAACTCTTCTGGGAAGTTCTTTTTCACCAGGCTCAACCCAATTTTAGGAGCAGCAACATCTGGCAATTTCAACACTCCATTTTCAAAGGACGCTCCCGTTAAAGCGACAGGTAACAATCCCCTCGCGGGAACAGGCGGAGCTGAAAACTGAGGCGCTCCCAACGTGCCAGAGGGATCGGACGGAATCACCGCCAACCGCAACCCCTGAGCCGCCAAATCTGCTTCTGAGCGTAAAACTTTGTCTCCAAATTTAAGGTTAGTGAGGGTCAGAGATCGCAGCTTATAGCCACTCGGAACCGTGACAACCTTGTAGCTCCCGGATGAACTCAGCCCCAACTCGCCCAGAATTTGTTCGATGACGACCGCGCCAATCTCAACGGATGCTGAAGTAATTTCCGCTTTGCTGGCTCCTCTAACTCCCTGCCACTTCACCGCAATCCCATAACCCGGAGGCGCAACATCCACCGTCGTGAGATGGGAATAGAACGTTGAAACCGCCAAGATGAGAGTTGACTCGATCGCGTCCGTAATCAGAAAAGCCGTCATTCTGCCCCCCTCACCTTCAAGGCAAATCGACCCAATTCAATGCCTAATCCTCCCGTGCCATCACTCAGTCCTACGACTAATTCCTCGATCGCGGGTTGCGCTGGGGGGGTGTAGCGAATCGTGGCAGTCCCTTCTGTCAGGGTTGCTAGTTGCACGCCTCCTGACCCTGGTGATCCCCCACTTAACTGCCCAGCACCGGGTCGTCCTCCACTGCCCACTACCGTCAGGGCGAGGAAGCCAAAGGGTAATTGTGGCAAAGCGTCTGGCTGTTGATTGAGTCGCAGCATGCTAATTTCAGCAAGCCGCAGGGTGAACTCGATCGGGCTACCTCCCACCACTAAATCTGGAGTAGCAGGCAATATTTTCAACGGCAACGCCACACCGCGAATCCGAATTTCGCCAATTTGTCTGCCCGATTCTCCGATCGTGCCCACCACCCAAAACCAGCCTTGAGCACTGAGGGTTAACCCGATCAGAGGCAGATTGGGCAACGTAGGATTGAGCGGCGCGATCGCCTGCGTGAGCTGCATATGCTGAATCAAAAAGCCAGAATCGGCATCTGTGATCAGGGCAGTTCCGTTGCGAAAATCGGGCGCATCAAGGGCATACAAGGCAGCATCTAACCCCTGAATTTGCTGTCCCCGATTGCCTCCTGTTCCAGCTCGGACTTCGACCCCAACGGTACAGTTCAGCCGCATAACCCGACGATTATCGGTGGAACCTGGTACAATTTCCGGTCTACGGCTGCCCAAATCGGGTTCAACAACTTCTGCTTGCTGCACCCCAACAAGAATTTGCGGATCAGTTCCGCCCGCCGTCCCAGACGCAACTTCAACGTTGCCTCGAAAGGGATCAGGTAATCTGGCTCCCAAAACCTCTGCTAACCGTTTCTCAAATTCGGAAATCATATTAAGTTAGGGGATTAATGAGGGGTCGGTAGTCTGTGATGGCAGTTTTGATAGGAGTAACAGACTCAGAACAACAGACTTCACTCTATTGATTCAGGCGTTGGTCGATCGTTTGATTGAGGACTTGTTGAAAATTGGGTGAATTGATTTCGCTGCGTATCACTCGACCTGAGTTTAGACGAACTTGTTGATTGACAATTTCTGGAATTTGACTGAGCGATCGCTGGGTTTCTGTCGTAATTAAAGTTCGGATTTGAACTTGATTGGCAGACACTTCGTCTTGCGCGATCGCTCGCATTTCTCCTCGTAGTTGCGTTGCTGTGGCTTTAACTTGACTAGCAGCAGCCGTGTTTGCCACTTCTGTGACTTGCTGCAGGATTCCGGTTCGAGCAGTTGTTAACGATTGGTCTAGTTGTTCTGAAGTGATGAATTTGCTTTGGGTAAATCGAGTGTCTAGATCTTTTTGTCGTACTTGATCGCGGCGCTCCATTTCAGTGGTTAAAGCTTTTTGCAGATCTTGACGGCTAGCGGCTTCCTGTCGCGCTACCGTTTCAATCCGAGTTCCAATTCGGGTTATGTTCTCATCGTGCTCAACGAGTTTGGTTGTGTTCGCTTTCGCTTGTAGCGACAGATCAGAAACGGTTTGACGAATGGGATCGAGCTGACTGGGGAGTTGGCGTTCAAATTCGCTGCGAATGGTAGTGACCACATTGCGCTGAACTTCTCCAATCTGACTATTGAAACTCGTTTGCAAGGATGCCGTCACATCTCCTAACTGTTTTTCAAAGGCGGCTTGTGAATCTTCTGCCCCTCGACGAACCGCTGTTGCAATCTCCGATCGGGTCGCTCCTAATATGGATTGTGTCACTTCTGGCAACGTATCTGCTACAGCTCTAGACACTAAGCCATTCACCTCGGAAAGACGCTGATTGGTTTCGGCTCGCAGTTCAGCGGCGAGAGAGAGTTTTGTCGTGGCTAAATCTGTGGTGACCGTTGCCTGAAGTTGGTCGCGCAGACTGGTAATTTGTTCCGTTGGAATCACGCCGGGACGGGTTCTCAACGCACTATCAAGTTCTTCTTCGGTGACTAAAGTATTGGTTAATTGGGTCAACCGTCGCTCTAGCGCCGAGGCATCCAGCAAGTCTCCTGAGGGAGTGCGGAGCCGATCGCGCAATTGTTCCACTGCTTTGAGTCGTTGTCCTACCGCTTCCAGGTCAGCGGGTTGTCCCTCGATCGTCAGCCGAGATCCCACATCCACCGCCACTTTTACCTGTTGTTGAATCGACCCCAGGGTTTGGCGCAAAGTCAGTACATCCTCTCGCACACCCGACACGTTTTCTACCACCCGCTGAACTTTGGTAATCGCCGATTCTCGCACGAGATCTCGTGTAGAAACATCCGCGATGTTCTCTCGCACCTCCTGAATGGTCTGCGTCATGGCATCAATGCGACTTGCTACCCCTACCAATCGGCGATCGAGTTCTGCCACTTTTGCTTCGGCTGCTGGATCAGACAAAGACCCCCGTTCAATCAGCGATCGTAACTGGGGATTCAGCCATCCCAGGGTCACTTGGTCAGGATGGTCATGGACAGGAACAACCTCCGATCGTTGACTGGCTAATACAGCACGAGCCACTTCAATCATCGTGCCCACTAGAGTGTTCCAATCTTGAGCGCGAATCAGTTCTCCCCGTTGGACATTGCCCAGCGGAGTGAGGCGATCAACGAGTGCACCAAGGCGTTCTAGTTCAGCGACGGTCGGCATAGTGAGTCACCTAATTGGATGTTAACGGGTTGACGACGGACGGTTGCCAGGGAATAGTCAACACTTCCCGATCAAAGGTTGCGTGAGTTCTGAGCAAACTTGGTTCCGCCTAGAGTAGTAGTGGCGCGGTAAGTTTGGAGTTCGGCTTCGGCGCGGGTTTGGGTTCCGGTTTGGGAATATTTGGTGGCGATCGCCGTAATCGCTTGGACTTGGGGGTTGCCGAGGAATTGACCTGCGTTGGCTCCTTGGGCGGCAGCAATTTCGTTGATGGCGTTGAGAACAGTGGCTCCAGTACGGGTGAGTTTGCCTGTAAACACAGGGGTTTCACTTTGCACCAATTCGGGTAGTTCGCGGACTCGATCTAAAACGCGCTTGCGGGTTTCCTCAGAGGCGTTGCCCAACTCCAATACGTCTGAGACTTTACGCTGGAAGTTGTCAGTTTCCACCTCTCGCTGTAACTCTAATAAACTGCGTCCAAAGGTGTCGGAGAAGCGCCGCAAATTTGCCTGAACTTCGCCAATTTTTTCCGCAATTTCGGGATGGTCGTGTCCTTTGGGTGACACTAATTGAGTCAGTTCTAAAACGGCTCCCGCTAGGTCGGTCACGGCTCCCGCTAATGTGTTCCAGTCTGCCGCGCGAATCGCTTCTCCAGAACTTTTGGTCGCGATCGGACGCACTTGATCTCTCACAGCCGTAGCTGTTTGCTGAATCGGACGTAAATCTGCATCGGGAATATCTCGAATAGGCGTATCGCGAAACAAATCTGGCGGAACCCGAATGGGCACATAGGTGGCGGTGGGTTGGGGAAACAGACGAATGCTGCGTCGCTCGATCGGCTGTAGCAGATTGGGATGCGACACCTCTAGCTCATACAGCCCAGGATCAACATCCCGCACCAGCAGCGACCCATCCAGAAAGGGACGACGCTCAATGATCGCGCCGGTCGCTTGATTGACGAGGCGAACCGTGGCATCACGATTGGCAGCCGTGTAGCCCTGAAGTTGAATGTTAAAGGCAGCTTTCATAAGGAGTTCCTTGAAATTAAGAATGGGACGGTAAACGCTGAAATAAAAATAGAACCGCTAGATGTCAGTGAATCGTTGACCTCAAAACCATTGCAAATCTCCATAGGGAAAGCTCACTTCCCAAAACAGGGTTAATTCATGGTCATTGCCTTTAGGAATTGGGGCAAAGGTGACGCGATTGTAGAGAATCGCCCGATCGCCCTCCCGCGATAACAATCCGGCTTCTCGAACGGTGCCGACAGCAGCGGCGGCTGGCAGGGTTCCCCGAACCCGAACCCGGACAATGCGACGAGTGGTATCGACTTCCGGTGGTAAAAACGCTTCGGGGGGAATCACTGCCTCCGTTACACCCTGGAGGGGCGTAAACCCCTCAGTAGCATCGTTGGACAGTTTCTCAGTAGCATAGGCATCGGTTTCGGGGGCGCTGCTTGTCCCCACGCCCATGTGAGTAATGGCTTTCCCTTGTCCGGCAAATAAACTGGCAAGCAATTCAGCACCCGATTTCATGACGGCGTTGTGAGCCTGACGCACCAGGATCAGTTCGCTACTGAGAGTCGTTAGTTCAAGTCGCAAAAGGGCACGCATAACAAATCCTCATCGATAAGTCGAATCTTCAAAACTCGTGACTTCAAAGACTCCTCCGGCATTGGGCAACCGATCGGCTCCGGTAGGGGCAATTTCTCTAAAGGTCGGGGGCAACACGCTGTAAAGTCGATCGCCCTGTTGCTGCACTTCTCGAAAGGGTTCCAGGATTACCTTGCCCTCTACTCCAGCAGCTTTGAGGGTTTGCACCGCTTGATTGAGAGAAAATTCTAGCCGATCGCGTTCCCGGAGCGAGGCGGCTAATTCGTTGCGCCGATTCAGCAAAGCCCCGGCGGGCAGATGAATCTCGAAACTGGCGGGTTGCGTTTCTAACCAAGTGAGGTGCAGCATCACGGCAGCCTCTTGATAGAACAAAGCGTGATCGAATTGCGTTTGGTCGTAGCGCCCTTGTGCCAGCAACAAATCCGCCAAGGCCAGGAGAAAACGATCAAGTCCCAGAGTGTCAAAGTGGGCAACGGGCAAAAACCACAGGTCATTCTTGCCGCGCTTTAAGGTGATGGCTCGTGCAGGCTGCTCTACTTGAGACGGATTCCAGGGCGTTCCGGGCATCAGTCCTGAAATAGATCGGAGGCGATCGCTGACATCTTCGCCTTCCAAAATCGCTTGCATTCCGCCCTCGGCAGTGGGACGTAACCACAATCGCGTACCGGGAGGAATGTTTCCTAGAAAAATCAGCGCTTGCCCAGAAGCGAGATTGGCGATCACAGGCACACTTTCCGGCGCAGTGGGCAACCCGACCAACAGGAATCCGGCGACGGTTTCATTCAATCCCCGTTGCTCAATCTGAAACTGATGCAGGGGCTCAATTCCACCGATGCTGGGCGCTTTTTCCTCGCGGCGCTGCAACGGATTCTCCACAAAGCCGGGATGCCGAGTGGAAGAAGTGTTTCGCCATTCTGTGAGCGGCGGAACCGAAGTGATTTTCACCGCCGTTTGATAGAGCTGCACGTAATCGGTCACGAATTCTTGCAAAGCTGCTTTGGTGACTGCCCCACGCTCCAGCATGGCATCTCGCAGCGTATGCACCCAGGCACGAAATTCAGGCAATGTTTGCCAGGGTTCCGGCTTGAAGTCTAGAATAGCTGCTAGTTTTGCAGCGTCTTCCAGTTCTAGGACAGCATCGAACCCATGAGATCGCTGCACTTCAATCCGGTCTTCGTCGAGGATTTCTAGCTGGACGGCAGGGAGTGCCAGAATTTGCCGCAATAGTTCGCCATCGCGATAGAGATGCGGTAAACGGTTGAGCATGTCCTCGGTGTGTCCCATCTCAAACGCCTCCTTCGCGCACATCGAGATTCACAGTTCCCTTTTGCAGGGTTTCGTTTTGGGCAGGCACGTAACTGCCTACGCCATCGGTTAATTGCTGGAACTGTCCGCCTTTTTCGATCGTCGCAATCGCGTCCGATCGGATCAGGACAAACCGCGTATCGTCGCGAATGGCAGCCGCGAGTCCATCCACGTTAAGCGGCGCATCGGGTTGGCGGGTGCGAAGGTGGCTTTCCAATGCCAGCGTAATTGCCTCCGTTGCTTCAATTTGGGTGACACCCGAAATCAAATGAATTGGCAGAATTACACTCACGATCGCGGTGGAAGCGGGAGAGACTCCAGGCTGATCGGCATACTGGGGCGACGGGAAACTAAACGGACGCACCACGTCAAAAATTTCACCCGCTGCTAGGGTTAATTCCTCCATTTCGCTTTCTCCTTGCGGCAGTAAAACAACTTTTGCATCTTCGACTCTGGAATCTTTTAATGCCAACGTCGAGAGTTTGGAGCGTCGCGCCTGACCTCCGGGCGGCAGGTTGGTGAGATAGTCTGCGATCGCGCCCTCTACTCCACTGGTCATTTCGGTCACGGTTGCGGGAGGGAATCCGGCTCCGGTTAACGTCAATTCCACGCGCACATTCACCCGTTTGCGAGTCGCCTCACTGGAGATCACCCGAATCCCGGCAGGGCGCAGTTCCTCAATGCGTCGCGCCACAAGCTGCTTCACCGCAGGACTGTTATCGCCATAGGCCACCTCAATTTTGAGTTCACCGGGAACGCCGTTGGGAAATTCGGTGATCGTCACATTTTTCACTTCCTGAATCGACAGCAGACCAAACTTCAGGGCATCCACTGTGCCGCGCACTACCCCATGTAATGCATTGCGCGATCGCCGTCTCAGTTCATCGTCGGTTTCTGGTGTACTCAGACGACGGGCAGGCTGGGCATTGGTCACCTGAGAAATTCCGGCAATGCTCACCTCCAGCCGATTCAATGTGCCCGGATCAACTAGTTTCGTTCCTGCCGTTTTGCCGCCTGCCAACACTTCGCGGCTTGTATCGTAGGGTTCTAAAGTCAGCGTATCCAGCGTCAGATAGCGATTTCCTGCCCCATCGGTGAGCGGCGTTTCTACAGGAATCGTGATTTGTCCGGGAACGCCTTCTCGCCGCGAGAATGTCACTTTGACGATCGGATGACCTGCGGGCAAACGATTCACGCCCACCAACGCCACCACTTTATCCAGTGAGCTGCCCTCCGCCGATTCTAAAAAGGCAGACTTGTAGACGTGTTCTAGCTGTAAATAACTCAGCGCCAATTCCCGTCCACAGGTTTCCAATAACGTCCGCGCCACAGAGCCAACGTTGAGATCGGTCAAGGGAACCGGATCGGTTTGCACTGGATAATAGTTGACCGTCAGCGTTGATCCCGGAACCGGACGCCGCCCCTCTTCCCGAAAGCGAATCGCGTCTTTGTTTGCCTTATTGCCATCGGTGGCAATTAATTCAAAATCGGTTGCTGTAAATTTGTAGGGAATTTCTTGCGTATTTGCACCCACGCCAACCTGAATAACACCTTGCAAATGGGAGACGCGGCGCACTGGGCGATCGCGTAATTTGGGCAACACGATCGTTCCTTCTCCCACAGGAACCGTCAAACTTTCTCGCACCGTGCCCCCGCTGAGCGTGGTCAACAAATCGCGAACAATTTCTTCATAGACGCGGGGCGTGTAGGTCATAATCCAACCTCCAGGGAAACGCCTAACGGGTCGCCCGTGCGGGGCTGAACGACGAGGGTAAACACAAACGACGAGGCAGTTTCAGCCGCCGGATCAAAGATGACGTCGATCGCGGAATCTTCAACCCGTGGCTCTTGGGCAACCACTTCCAGGACATACGATCGACAGACATTTCTCAAGGCACTGGTTTTGCGCTGTCCGATCAATCCATGCAAGCGGGAGCCATAGGCACTGTGTCCTAAAGCAGTGAGCGAGCCGATCGGGGTGAGCAATCGCAGCAGCAAGGCTTGTGCCAAATTTTCTCGCCCTTGAACAACCCCCAAGTCAAAGGCTTCCAACGCCGTGCCAACCAGTTTGCCTCGAATGGGATAGCGTTGCCGCACCAAATCCACTTCTGCCGCATCGTGGGCGATGAAGTTGGGAAAAACGACGAGATCAGTGCCGAGAAGGTCAGTCATAGGTTTGTTGTCCGTTGTCTGTTGTTTGTCGCTGCTGAGGGTCGCCCCTTCTCCTTTCAAAATCTAAAATCCAATTAGCCAATCAGAACGGTTCCAACCGCCATGATTTGTCCAACGGGAAGATCGGCAGGGTCATTACAAGTGGTGACGGGATCGCCTTGACGGGCGGCGGCTTTTCCCCCAATTAAAACGGTGGTGCTGCCCATGAAAGCGGTTCCCTGGTTGGCGGGTGGCTTTTGGAAGGCGGTTCCGGGTGGGGTGGGAATGTGGGCGGGACTATTGGTGGCAGTGGAACCGACAACGGCGGCAGGTTGTCCGTTGAGTTTGACGCTGGTGATCAGTCCGCCATCAAGTCTGCCATTAAAGGGATGGGGAAGCGGCGTAGGAACGGGACCGCCGGGGGTGGGCACGAGGACGATGTGAGTATCGACAGCAAGGACGGTGCTATTGGAATTGGCGGCGGGGAGAGGCATAGGAAATTTGGGTTTTGAGGTTTGAGGTTTGACTCCAAAATGGAATCAGTTGACTTCGACGATCGCGCCCGTAATTTTCACCTTCGAGGAGCCGGAGATCGCGATTTCGCTACCTTCCAGGGTGAGTTTAGTGGAGGTTGATATCGTAATGTCGCCGTTCTTTTTGAGGGTGATTTTGGCATCTCCGGCTTTGAGTTCCGATCTGCCTCCTCCCGCCCCATCGACGCTGATCACCATGCCATCGGCTCCGCCAACTTGAATCACGACTTTTTCTTGGACAACTTCCAGCAGCACGTCGCCAGGGAGCTTTAGGCGCAGAGTGGGTTCTTTGCCGGAAATCTCTAGGGTTAAATCGGGTTCGGCTTTGCCAGAAGGGAGTTTTAGCACCAGTTCGCCTTCTTGATGCTTGGGAGGATTTTGATCGGGATGATACAGCCGACCCACGACGATCGGAGCATTCACATCGCCTTCTAGAAATAGAATCACGACCAGATCATCGATCGCAGGAATTGCTGCAAAGCCCATCACGCCAACGGCGATCGCAACTCGGGGCAGCACTAATCCTGAGTCTCGCAGTTTCACACTTACGGCATGATCTGGTGGCGTTCCATCTCCAGGAAATAGTTCCACCACCTTACCAACGGCGGAGATCGCTTTGGCGTTGGCTTCGTGGCGAGCAATTCGCGCAATGCTTTCATACAAGGCGGCGGTCATAGCAATCCTCCTACTGCCGATAATGCGGCTCCCAGTAAACCGCCCAATCCACCCGATGCCGTGGATGTTCCCTGGAAGTGAGTTGTGCCGCCGCGATCGGGATGCAACCGATGGGTGACGTGGGTGACGAGCCAGGAGCCGCTCGACAAATCGTTGGGCAAATCCTGAACTTCAATCACCATGCCGGGACGCAGCGCAGGAAGAAGAAAACAGTGAGCCGATATTCGACTTGCCCCAGCAGCGATCGCGTTTTCTGCGGCTTGGGAGGCAGCTACGGCAGTTTTGGGCGTTCTCAAGAGCGGAGTCGGCTTCCAAACAGCATCAATTCCGGGATCGGGCGCATCGGAGGGCAGCCTTTCCAGGCTTTGGCGCAGGGCATCCGGAGCATCCGAACTTCCAGCGGAACCGTTGCCCACAGCGATTTGACGCGCTTGAGAAACGCTTAGCTCCTGCACGTCATAACTGAGAATTTCGCGAGTGTAGCGCAGAGCCAGGTCAGGACGATCGCTGGGCATCGCCACCTGCAATTCGCCCTCGGAATCAAAATAGGCGATCGCGCCTGCCAGGGTTGCCAATTCTGCGATGTGTTCGGCTGCCGATCGGCGCTGATGAGCCGTATAAGCGGCGAGGGGCAAATCCAAACCTAAGCTGCCCACTGAAACATTGGCATCGTTGGCTAGTGCTCGAATAATTTCCTTGGCGCTTTGTTTTTCATAGGTTGCCGCCGGACGAAACCGACTCAATTCTGATCCGCCATCGGTGACCGTTACTTCTGTGCCCATCAACCGCCGCCGAAATCCCCAGACCTTTCCGGTAATAATCGTTTCCGCTCCTTCTCCTCCATCTAATTCCAGGACTCCCACCTCTCCAGCCACCGCACTGATTTCTACTCCAGAGGGCAACCATGCAGTAAAAGAATTTACCCCCGGCAGTAATCTCAACGTCACGTCTACTTGGGGCAATTGCACGTCATATTTCAAGTTCCCAAAAACCACCGTGACCGCAGGCGCTAAAGTCATTTCATTCATCCTTCCAATCGTCACAACCCCGTCAACGCTTCTAGAACGCTTGACTAATACTCTGAGCCGCCTCATTCAGCCGCGTTCCCAGGCTGCTCACTTCATTCACAGCACTATTCATCGGTTCCAAAAATCCTCCTAAACTCAGTCCATCTAAATTGGATAAAGCACTTAGCTGATCCACAACGTCTAACGCTGCGTCTACAGCTCCGGCAATGTCTCCAGCAACACTTTGTAAATCGTCGAGCAGACTGGTGTCAAATCCCAAATCGCCGAGTCCAAAATCATCCAATCCTCCGAAAGAAGATAGTTCTGCGGGAGGTGGCAACGGTGGACTTTCTGCCAAACTCAGTTCATAGAGAAAGCGATCGGGCTGTCCTGCCATTTCGATGACTCGAAAGGAAGTAATCACCACTCGCTGCAAATTCAACGCTTTGGTAATGTCCGATGAAAAAGGAAGTTCTTCTCCGTTTGTAGCAGCATCTTGGAGAGTTTTGAGTTGGTCAGTCGCCTCGGTTCCAAACAACACGCCAGCCATTTGAATGCGATGGGAAGGACGACCCGATCGTTGCTGCAACTCTCCGGCGAGTCCAGCAATCCGAGTCGAGACAAATCCACCGGCTAAGGTGTGTTCAATCTGCTGAACAAATGCTAGAGAAATATCGCCTAACAACGGAACGGGACGCGGCTCAGTCATCGGTCAATACCTCGCAAGTCTGCCTCATGATGCAATAATTCTGCTAAGACATCTGCCAATGCGATAGGATCTGCTAGATGTAGCGGTGAATCGATCAATTGAGATTGCTCTATTTTCGTTTTAGAAAGTGGTTGTTTAAATAGTGAATGCAACTCCTCTGGTTTCGTGACGGGTAAACTGGTTACAGGTAATGTTGAGAAGGATGAATTAATCGCTTGCCAATCAGTTGATCGAACGCTGTGAATTTCTGGTGGAGTCGGTTGAGCGATCTCAGTGGCTACCTGTGGCATCGGCTGTTGCGCTGACTGTTTCTCCGGCGTTAACGGTGGGGGGAGAGTGGTTAGAATGTGCGATCGTAGAAGTTGGACGGATGGGAGAGACAGAGATTCACGATCTTCGAGGGAGCGATCGAGCAAAAAGGTTTCAGTCGGGGTAGTTGCTCGGTGTGTAATGATTTTCGGACTAATCGCTGGCGAAGTGACTTCATGATTAGCGGAATCAACCAAAGATGCCTTAGTTGACGTAGAGGCTTGATTGAGGATCACTTCACGATTAGCGGCTCTGGCTGGTGATTGAAGAGAGGCGATCGAGAATGTTGAAAATGGCGTAGTGCGTGATCTCTGCCGATCGTGCTGTCGGTTTTGAGAGTCACTCAAATCTTGTTGAGTGGGTGATTCACCGAGTGATTGATTGACGATGAACGCTGTGTCTTGTGCTAATGGTTGAGAACGGAGGCGTTCAATTAACTGATTTGCGAATTCAGTCCGAATTGTTGCTAAATCTTGTTGTTCGTCATTGACAAAAACAAAACTTGTCCAATCATCAGCCTGTTGAGAAATCGTGAGCCTGAGCGCAAGTTGATCGATTTCCAGGGCAGGCATTTCTGCAACCTGCGTCCAACTCCACCCCAGAGATCGCATCACCAACCATTCCGTTTCTGCAAATCCCGGTGCATCCTGATCGGCTCCTGCTAGAAACAACGCCAAAACTTCCTGAATTTGGTGATCGCCCTCGCCCTCTTTTACGATCGCCCTTTGCAAAACCCCTGCACAGAGCGCTTCCCTCGGTTCCTCCACCAAACTCGACTCTACTGTGATTTGAGTCCGCTCTAAAAACGTCAACGGACGCAAAACTACCCCCGTCGCCCCTCCCACTCGAATTGCACCTTCACCCACTGGGGATATCGCCACCACCACTCCACCCACCAGAGCCTCTCCCCGTCCCCAATCAACCTCAACGTTCCCTTTCATTTCCCCTTACCCCGCTTCCTCTCTCACCCGTGTCGCCGTAAAGCTATACAGCGCCTCCCCATGCCCCCCGACACTAATATCAAAATTTTTATCCAGCAGATAGCACTCATCAAACGTCACCGTCATTTTGGTATCTCCCTGCTTCAGTTGCGCCACCACCTGAAACTTGGCATCTCCCGTAAATCCATTCAGTTTGGCACTGGTGGAAGCTACCTTGAGGCGTCCTTCCACGATTTCCCCCCCCGACACCATTCCAATCCGCTCGACACTCCCCAGCGCATAGACATTCGATCGCGCCTGCTGATGGCGATATTCCAGTGATCGCACCCCTTCAAGCACTTCACCATCCACCAAAACACTACTTTCCGTTGCCGCAAAAATCGTTGGCATGACTTTCTCCTAAAACTAGTTCTTCACGCGAATTGTGGCGTAAATGTAGTCGATCGCGCGTACTGGACGCACTGCAATATCTATGCGGACAATGCCCTGAGCAAAATCGAGTTGTGTGGAGTAAACATCGACCAGGAAGGCAGGATCAGATCCATCCGTTGAGAGAACCAATGCCCCATCCCGCTCCATGCGTGTGAGCGTTGCAAAAATCTGCTGTTTCAGAGCAATTCGAGCATCGTCAGTATTGAGTTGTCCAATAAAGTTTTCGGAAATGGCTTTGGTTTCTCGAATGGCTTGATCGGCAACCCGCGTCACCGAAATTTGGTCGCCTGTTGTATCAATGCCTTTCAGCGCAATCACTCCGCGTCCGGCACGATCCTGCACCACCAGTAAATTAATGCTCGATCCTAACAGACGGTTTAATTCACTTTCGCGATAATTAGCGGGTGCAATACCAAACAACGGCACAGCCTTAAACGTCGGCGCGTCTTGCGGATTCATCCGACCCACTAACCCCGCTACTGCGCCTTCTGCAGCACTGGGAGCCACCAACACAAACCGCCGATTTCGCACGCTAGCAGCATGGCTTTTAATCTTATCCAGCCGATTTGGATTGGTCTGTTCGTCCAGCGTAATTGAACCAAATGCAATCCGAGGCGCACCATTATCTGCCATCACCACTGCATGGGCAACCAAAGCCTGATGAATTCTCAGCACATCAGCATTCGTGCGACCTGGCTCGATCGATGCCAACACTAAATCAATTCGTGGATCATCCACTAATAAATCGATCGCCGCCTGATAATCGTCCACACTGGGTGATGTTCCGTTCGCAAAAGCCTGGGGTGCAGACGTGCCAAAGGGTAACTGCTTTCCAGCCGCCGCAGAACTCAGAGGTTGAACGCGAATGAATCGACTTTGCGTTAACAACACCGACGGCAAATAATCGCCGCTATCGGGGTCAATTCCCAGTCCCGCAAACTCCTCCTGCAATCCACGCTGAAAGACCTGCACTCGAATTCGTTTATCAGCCGCCGCCACTTGAATTTGCACACTCAATCCGTTTGGATCAACGCCATCTCCGGGCAACAGCCGAAACAGATTGCGCGTCCCTCCCGCTTCCGGCACATTGATTGCAGCGCCCGTATCTGCGAAGGTGTAAGTATTGTCGGCAGGAACAACATCTGCAAAACCGGGATCAATAGCAACCACAAAGCGTGATCGCCGATTCACCGTTTCAAACAAATCACTGGGCTGCCCCGGAGCCACTTGCAGATCTTCAAAACTTTCTACCACTTTGCCATTCATCAGCAGCCGCAGCGACACCCGCACTACGTCATTGGCTGCATTTGTCACAGTCCGGACTTCTGCCCGTAGTGCATTGCCCCACAATCCTTTCGATCGACAGCGCAAAATTACCACAGCCTGACTGTCTCCGTTCAGCAACGTCAGCGATGCATGGGAACCGCCAAGCACCGCAGAAATCACGGCTTCACTTGCGCCATTTGCTAGGGCATGAACCACTTCAGGCATACTTGCCTCCGTGCCCTGTCCCAAGATTTCCCGCAGTTCCGTCACTTTACTCACGCTGACCAATCCTCCACCGGGAGGTGCGCGATCGACAATACCAACTGCGCCGAGAATGCCAGAAGTAGCGGGCAAGGGAGGCAAGACATCAAACCGTGCCTCGACTCTCACGCCTGGAACAACCAGGGTTGCCATAGTATCTCCTTGAGTCAATAAACTTCCCGTCAACCGTCAACCAATATTGGTATATAGGTAGTGTCACGAATTTTTCGTCACTGTTCGGAGAATAAAAAACAGGATTTCAGGGCATCTGCCAGAAAGGGTTTCAAAACCATCCGATTATTCTCAGTTGATGACGAAAAAAAGACACTTACATAGATGCAACAAATCCTCAGATCTCGCTGAGAGTAATCAGTAAATGCACGGCTTGTTCAACGAACAAACATCGGTAATCATGTCTCGTAATGGATGGAGAACAATCAGGCACAACCGGGGCTTAACAGCAGGAGTTGGCTAATTGCAAGCTATTTTTCTCTGTTGTTTACGAAGGGCACCAACTAAACATCAAGTTGAGACGGACTGGTTCAGAGCCGAAGTGCGCGACTTCAAGTACAAAAATAGCTTATTGGAGAGAGATCTTGCATCAATCGCAACAAGATGTTGCTAATTAAACAGCAATCTTAAGAAGGGGCGTAAGGAAAATTCTGTAAGTGTTGTAGATTTATTGCTCTCCCTCTACAGTAATCTCTTTTCAAACGAGGCGTTCAAATAGAACTTTAACATCTTCCCTACTAAAGCCATGAATTACTTAATCAAATGATTAGATGAGATACCAATCTTCATTACCTCTCAAGAAACACACTCTGGAGCAGTGGGTTTAGCAACCAGGGTAATGTTCTAGACGTGTTGTTCGGGTCTAGATGGGGAGTCCAACTATGACTCGATTGAAGAACCGTCCAATCACCCCATCCTGCATCACCCTCGCCTTGGAAAAGCAAATCGGTTTGCGTGCCCATCGCTGAATCCGGGTTTGCAACGTGAGAGGTTTCCGCTCAATCGTCTGAGTCTTCCGTTTTCCAACGGTAGGAAAGATGGGAGCAAGATGACGTTCATAGGCTCCCCAGCCATCGCGTTAGAACTGCATAACGCCGAACGGCTCCAACAGTGCTTTATTGAGTCAATCTCGCAGCACTCTCCCTCACTGAATTAGCAGACCACATTGAGCAGAGTCACCATGCCTACCTGCATGAGGAACTCCCCCGTCTAGACAAAATGGTGACGAAAGTTGCTGCCGTACATGAAGAGCAAGAACCCCGACTGGTTCAAATTAAGGACATCTTTCTAGCACTGTCGGCAGAACTGACCACTCATCTAATGAAGGAAGAGCAGGTTCTGTTTCCTCTGATTCGGCAATTGGAGGCAAGCGATACCCGACCCAGTTTTCATTGTGGTACTGTAGTCAATCCCATCACGCGCATGACGGTTGAGTATGACGGGGCTGGTGTTGCTCTGACCCAATTGCGTCAATTGACTGACGATTTTACCCCTCCAGAGTGGGTCTGTAATACTTATCGCGCCTGTTGGATGCGCTGCTGACGTTTGAATAGGATATGCACCAAAGAAAATAACGTCTTGTTTCCTAAAGCAATACTGCTCGAACAGCAAAGAGCGAATTGATCCAAGTCTCTGCATCAAAATGCGATCGCACCCCTGGTTGACTGACAAACCTGTTTGGGGATGAAAGGCAAGCTAGGAGGGAAGAAGAGCTTAGTTTAAGCTAGAAAGTTACCACACCTAACAGCAAAAACAATGGCTCCCACTTCCCGACTCTGGTAATGTTCTAGACATGGGGACGGGTTGCCCAGAAAGCCTTGTCGGACTAAATCCTGCGGTTCAGATCCCCATGTCTAGCGCACCACCGAGTAGCCGATGAATGAGTTATCTTGACTTTTGTACCGACCCCTATGAGCCAGCAGCGCAACGCCAGCCAAATCTATGCCTACTTTCTGACTCTGTTGAAGGAACTAGAAGACTTTGTGGAGACCCACGATCTCAAGCTGGCGTTCGACCGTGAAGAAAACGTCTATGTCGTTGGTAATGATTTTACAGAGCAGATCCAGTCTGACTTTGCACTCAATGTAGAAGTGATCGCACAGATGCGTAAAATCATTGCAAGAAACTGTAAGCGAATCCATCCATCGTCTTGAACTCGGCTGTGCAGCCACTCCACCAGAATGCTAGTTCCCAAAGGAGACCCCTGATCGTGCTGTTCGTTCATGGCATGGGGCGATCCCCGGTCTCTGGATGGTTGCTGATGCGTCGTCTTCGACAAGCG
>Ga0209724_1001299_pt1 | contig 22863 bp, 16 predicted proteins | sample grotaG_FD_184143 | JGI IMG/M metagenome (GOLD analysis project Ga0209724, IMG submission 184143) | Glacier valley bacterial and archeal communities from Borup Fiord, Nunavut, Canada, to study Microbial Dark Matter (Phase II) -... | ecosystem: Environmental > Aquatic > Freshwater > Ice > Glacier ...
TGCCCTCTTGTTAAAGCAACATTGTAATGAGATTCATTCGTCGAAATGGCAATGTCTGCAACGGCATAGGTGAAGCGTTCAGCCCAGCGAAGACCGTGATAAAAAATATCCTTCCGATTGTATTTTGCGACATACATTTCTGGAGCAAGATCATGATGATCAAAGACAATCTTTACCCCTTTCCACAACTTAAACCACCCAGCAACCAAAAATAACAAATCGGGCGGGTTGCAGATATGAGCAATATTGAATCCTTGCTCCTTCCAGACTTTTCTCGCTAGTTGAAAGGTTCGGAAAACAGATAGAGTATACTCTCTTAAATATCCAAAAACTGAGCTTTCTTCAGGTGGCAAAGAGTAGCGATAAATATGAATTCCTTCTAACAGTTCATAGGGCTGATTAAAGCCATGCCCTTGAGGAGAAATAACAGATACGTGATAACCCGCTTTTTGCAGAGTAGTAGCTTCCATCCAGACTCGTCGATCGAAGGGAACTGAGAGGTTTTCAACGATGATTAGAACCTTGTCAGACTTACCCATTGATTTCTACTCCAAGTCGTTTGCTAGTGCTAGTCACTACTACCAGTCGATCGATGAGTCGTCAGGATGTTTTCTATTTGACTTGCTCTGTTAAGCCAATCTTTCTCTCGACTCATTCTAAGATTAGTTACCTCTTGAATCATTTCAGCCTTTCTTAAAACGGCTTCTCTGCATCCCTGAGCAATTGAAATAGGCTTTAAAGAGTCCACATAGATTGCACCTTTTGAGAAAATTTCTCTCAGTGTTTTTGTATCAGAAAGCACCATTGGCTTACAAATGCCAACTGCTTCATTGGCTACACTTAATTGCACTCCTTCTAGTTTGGTCAAGCCCATCACCACCTCAGAGTGACAGAGAAAGCTGTTAAATCGTTCTTCTGATAAGAACCCGACCATCTTGACATTATCGGGAGCATTATTTAAATTGTGGATGCCTTTAGCTCGGGTCGTTTTTCCAGTCAAAATGTACGTGAGTTCTGGAGCAAGACGGGCAGCTTCTAAAACATTTTCAATGGGTTCATCTTGATTAAAAGAGCAGGGAAAAATGATCCACGGATGGGGAAAATCTGCAGGGGAAACTTGATTATTCATTGGGATCGAAGCTGGGGGATCTTCTAAGACAGAAACTCGATCGCTGCTCCACCCATTAGAGATGACTGACTTCTCAACCCACTCATTATGAACGAGCACAAGATCGCATTGTTGAAGCAACTTAATTGTTCCTGGGATATGGATCCAAGGTTTGCGAAAGGTCGCATTGTGACAGTCTGCAACAATTTGAACTTGAGCGTTGAAGAGAACTTTGTAGAGAAACGCTAGGTGCAAAATGGGCGTGGGTGGCAGTTGCACCCAGATGACATCTGGCTTACGCTGCAAAAATAGCTTTAAGGTTTGAATGCTTTTGAATAGGTATTCAAACGGTCTCAAGAGGCGAGTCCGAAATGAAAAAGAGAGAAACTTTAATTCATAGCCAAAATGAGGCTGCATCGAAACAGTTCTGCGTTGGAATGCAACCCAAGCGATAAAAAGGTGCTTCATGAAGTCTGTGGTGTATGTATTCGTCTATTCCACGGCACTCTGATTGGTGGGGACTTATGCCCAGCGTCTCCATCGCATTGCCCAAACTTTGCGAAATCCATAAAAAGGAGATAACGCTAATGTGATGGCAACCCAAACTGGCGCGATCGCGTAGAGCCAAAAGCGGTGATTGTGAGCCAGAAAGCGCTCTAGTGGGTAGCGCAGCCATCGATGCCAAAAGGTGAGAGGAATCCATTCCTGAGTGTAGGTTCTGTAAATGCGTTCGAGTTCAACTGTGATTTTGTAGCCACCCGTGCTCGTTTTGTTTTGACCGTCTTGGATCGAGATGCTGAGAACTTGGTCGATGAATTTCCAATGCGCTCCTTGCGATTGAAAATAGTTCCAAAGTTCGGTGTCCATCGCGTAGTGGTAGTCTTCATCAATAGGGTTGGAGCGATCGAGCAAGCGCCGATGATAAAAACAGCTCGGTTGAGCGATTGAGTTATAGACAGCCATCAAAGCAAGCTGTTTCTGAGTAGGAGCCTTAATATACGTTGAGACATCCGTTGAATTTTCAATCAGTTCGCGAACTCCAATCCCAAACCGACTGAGCAACGCCATCCAGAAATTAACCGTTTGGTTAGGCTTGCCTATATTTGCCTCGGTGAAAACGATCTGTCCTTGCCCGACTACGACATCTAAATCAGGGTTCTCTCGAAAACACTTTGCCACTGCATACAAAGCACCCGGAGCCAGCAAATCGTCGCTGCATAGCCAATTGACAATTTCGCCAGAGCACTGAGCAAAGCCCTTATTAATGGCTTGGGATTGCCCCTTGTCTTTTTCACTGACCCACCAGGCAATCTGAGATTCAAACTGTCGAATCACCTCAACACTTTGATCGGTTGAGCCACCATCTACTACAACGATTTCTAACGTTGGATAATTTTGGTCAATCAGGCTCTGAAGCGTTGCTGCGATCGTCGCGCCCCCGTTATAGTTGGGAACCACGATCGAGATGCTAGGCAGATCAAGCGATGGTGGGATTTTCAATTCTTTAACCGATTGCTGGTGAGGATTTTTTTGCATCGCTATTCAGGAAGCTATTTTTCAATTACTGAGATGAGTGTCTCTTAGCGAAACTGCACTATGTTACGTAGGTTGATTGCAAACTCTCTGGCGATCGTGTGAGCAACACTGCGTGCATAGTCGATCGTATAAGTGGCAAAGTCTTCATCTTGGATGATTTTGGAGAGGTCGATCGTATACTTTCCATCAAGTGCTTTCTTAGGCACTCTGACTCCTCGAACTCTGTTTGAGACATTACTGGAATGAATCACCTGAAGCCATGAAACATCGCTCTTGACTTTCTTCATCGAGCCTACTTTAGACAGTTCTGTATGAGGAACACCGCATAGAACTGTTCTGAATCCAGAAGCGTCGGGCGAGTTAATCTTTTCAATGAGACTAACAAATGGATTATTTAAATAATTAAAAGAATAAAGCCTACCGTCTACGTGCAGAACATGACCATTGGCAAAACTAATGAACTCGAAATCTTGAGATGCAAAGTTTCTTTGCACCATCTCTGTATAGCTTTTGCAGAGGGCATCGTCGTTATCTAGTCGTGTTGTGATCAGATAGGCTGAACATTCTGAAAAAGATTCTAGTATCGCTTGTTTATTTGTTTCCTGCGTCAATACATCGTCTAGATAAACGGGGATGAAGTTTTTCCAAGCAGCATACTTTTTGATTCTATCTTTAAAGGGTTGCGGTGTTTGAGAGTCGAAGTATACGATCCACTTAAAGTTTTGATTGGACTGACCGTAAACAGCAGGATAAGAGAATTTTTCAAATAACTCAAATCTAGGTTCTAACCATTCTGGGCTTAGTCGCTTTTCTGAAAAAGCATGATTTGTCTTGACATTGAACTGGGTCAAAATAACATGAGAAAACTTCATAGTCTATCCTATATTTCTGAACTAACGTAAAAGCGCGCTATAAGCAGACAATTGAGATTATCAGAATCTCTTCAGATTGAATATGAGTCCACTAGCTTTGCAAAGGCTTTTTTCTTTCTGAGTCTAGAAACCTGTAGCGCGCTCGACAAAGCAAACGATACTGATAGAATCCATAAAGAGTACTTTGATAATATTCCAAGGCTGTCTGAAAGGTTCAGGAGCAATAGAACAGAAATCGATTGAAGCATCCAAAAAGGCTCCACTGACTGCTCTTGTACGAGCAGTTGAATGAGTCTTTTGAAAACAAAAATAATATGTGTAGCAAGTACAAAAAAACCTACGAACCCAAGCTGTAAAATGAAGTCTAGATAGCCATTATGGGAGTTGAATCTGATTAATCCTTTCGAGCCTGATCCCCATGAGTTGTTCAACACATACAAAGCTTCATCAGATGTCCAGAAGCCAGAGAAGCCATATCCAAGGAGGGGACGTTCGGAAATTTTGTCTGCGATCAGCCTCCAAATTGGCATCCGTCCATTAAACTCTAAATCTTTCCCTAAAAGGTCAACAAAGATATACTCTAAGTTTGTGCTTACGAGAATAGCGATGCCACCCAACGTTAGTAAAAGCGTTAAGAGAAGACCAACTCGCAACTTAAAGTTTTGCCTAACAAACTTATAGATTGGCAACAGAGATAATACAGCAAAAAAAACTAGATATGATGACTTTCCTTTTGTCAGAAAAAGCATTGCTAGTGAGATGATTGAGATTGCCACTTTAATCCGACGTTCTTTAACCGTTGTCGTTGGCATGAGAAAAAAGGTCAGAAATGTAAGAATCATGAAGGTGGCTGTGTTGTTTTTGTAGGCAAAGATGCCTGCCCAACCGATCGATCCATCACTGCTTGGTGCTCCTCGATTGAAGAGGATGCTCAAGATAGTCCCGGATGCAAATACCCAGCTCATTAACTGCATTTGTTGTTTGGGGCTATATCGAGTGACTAAATAGGCTCCAATCACTAAACTGCGCACAGCAGACTTGACCTCTTCTAGCGTCGCAGATGGCGAAGCTGACCAGTAATAGGACGCAACTGCGAGTCCTGTCAAGAGTAAGAGCAACTTGTCTAGTGTCAAGATGTAGAGAAATCGCTTGATTTGGCAGCTTGTTAGAATTAATAGAAGAATAATGACGTAGCTTAAGAGTTGAATGATTCCGGTCAGTTGCGGTCCCAGAAGTTGCTCTAAACCAAAGAAGTAGAGAATTAAAGCCGCTAATAAAAAAGGCTCTATCTTTGCAATAATCTGTTGCAGTGGGGTAGGAAGCAAGTCTGATTCTCCGTGTGCGAGGGTCAAGCAAAAATTAATCTAATCGCGAACTTAAGGAAGCAAACCTTGAAAAAGAGATGAGTATCGCTCTGCTTGTAAAGCAAGTGGAAACTCTTGCTCTACTTTTTCACGGGCACGCTGTGCTAAATTCTGATATCGCTCTGAGTCTTCTAAGATCCAGATAATGCCTTGGGCTAACTCGCTGATAGAGTAAGGCGTTGCTAGATAACCATTGCGACCATGCTCAATCATGTCAGGCATCCCACCGATGTTGAAGGCGATCGCTGGTGTGCCGCAAGCCAGAGACTCCATAACCGTGTTGGGTAAGTTATCTTGCACTGAAGGCGCGACGAACACATCGGCTGCTGAGTAGAGCAACGCTAGAGACAGGTCATCATTCAGCGTGCCGACGTAGTGGGTCTTTAACCCAAGATCGGGCGGATTCTCAGGGCGAGATGTCCCAAAAACCACTAACTCTAGCTGATCGTGCCATTGAGTCTGTCGTAACTCTTGCAAAGCAGGCTGTAGCAAATGAAACCCTTTCCTTTTATCCGAGATTGCCCCTAGAGATCCGGAGAGAATAAGACGTTTTTCTTGAGGTAGCCCTAAAATTTCTCTGGCAGTGCGGCGATCGATGGGTCTATAAATCTTGGTGTCGATGCCGTAGGGAATCCATTCAACACGACGATCTTTGAATAAAGAACTAGCTTTTGCACTGTTGGCTAACCATTGACTGGGTGCCACGATCGTCAGGTCAACGTTTTTCCACGCTTTTGCTTTGCGTCGCCACACCCAGCGAGACAAATCGCGATTCTGGTGGCTTCCGAGCTGAGGGCAAGCGCCGCACGATTGAGCATATCGGGCACATCCCTCGTCGTAGTGACAGCCCCCCGTGAATCCCCACATATCATGAAGCGTCCATACGATCGGCTTTGAAAGCTGCGCGATCGACTCAGCTTGGAGATAGCCGCCGTTCACCCAATGTAGATTTACAATATCTGGATTGAGATGAGCGATTTGACTAGCAATCTTATCGGGCAGCCATTGAGGAGAGTAGGTGGTTTGACTGCGATTTGGGTAAAGTCTAAGCGGTAAGCGATCCAATGTTAATCTCAGCGCAGAGGTTGCTTGCCCGATTCCGGTTGAAGAACGAATGGAAAGCACCTTTTGATCCCCGCTGCGTTTGGTCTGAACCAACAGCCGAGAGTGAGCATTGATCTCTTGAAGCCCTTGATGTAAGCGATAACCAGCGCGAGCAGCTCCACCTTCAATGTCTGAATTACTAACGAGGAGGATGTTCATAAGTTTGTCCCAATAGCGACTCAAGTTGTTCTGATCACGGAGCGAGGAAGTAGGGCTAGGTCGCAAATCTGGTTGAGCTTTTTAAGATCGATGCATAGGTTAAGGTATCGCCTGTCTAAACTCTCTGGGTGTTCTACCTCTTCGCTTTGAAGACAAAAATAATCGGCTTCTGCATAGCTTGACATTGTATAAAAGCAGTTGTTTATATAGCCTTGAGGCATTAACTCGATGACTTTTGTTCCAGGTTGAACAAACAATAAGTTTGTTAGAGCAGCACCGTGAGCAGCTACGATCGCTTCTGCCTGTGCAAACAAGTTAGCTTGCTCTTTGATGGTTCTTCCATCCATTGATACTACGGTAAAACTATATTTATTAACTAATAGATTAATGACTTCACTTTCGTTGATGATCTTGCGTCTAACCGTGTTTCCTCTCTCAACATAGAGACGTTGACCGCCACCTGTCTGAGTCAACTCATTAGCAAACATACTTCTGCTAAAGAGATAGGCTTCCTTATTAATTGAGTCACCATAATCTAAGGTTCGGTTGGTGACTGCCATCATTAATTTATCGGCTACACAAGCCTCTTGCAAAATTTTAGTTTCCTCAATTCCTAACCTTCTCAAACTCTCCTTATGAAAACTGGCTAATTTAACTTGACCTACATAAAAAAAGTCAATTTCTTGAGAATTGATGAATTTTTGATAGATTCTTAGCAGTGGAAACGTTCTACACATCCAATGATAATAGTTGCCTGGATCTGGATCAGAAAGATAGGCAACGGTTCCAGCAATTCTATGGGTTTTTGAAATTATCTGTTTAGAGATCGGAAGAGGCATCATTCGATCTGATTCCTGCGATCGTGCTTCACCAATGATGTTTAGCTGCCCGTCTAATAGATGGTTGTTGCGAAAAGAAAAGTCTGCATTTTTAATCTCTAAATATATGCTAGTTGTAATTGCCGTAAACGAGTGAATAGACTCTAAATTGTCTCCATAGATACAAATAGGCGACCTAACCTTATCTTTTTCTTCTAAGATATAAATCTTCACATCTGGATGATTGAATTTTTGACCAACATTTGAGAGGTCTATCGCTATATAATTTTTATATATTAGAAGCCCGGTTTTGCTTAACCAGGGCAAAACGCTTGAGTGCCTAAAGCCTTTGAAGAGCATCGTTCTAATTTTTTCTCTCCATGAGAATGGGAGAAACAGTTTAGCTAATTTTCTAGTTAAGCTAACAATTAATTCCATCATTTTATTTTTTGTATCTTGCTGCTGATTGTCGTTCCTTATCTATGGCTTTAAGCAGTAGCGATAGCTCTCAAACGTCTGTTGTCCAACTATCTGCCAATCCCACTGTTCCGCTATGTACAAGTTGTGCTGACCCATTGCACTCAATTGCTCTACATTTTCTATAGATCTCTTCACGGCATTGAGCAAACCATCCGGATCATCTAGCTCATATAAAAAGGCTCCTTGATCGTCAAGTACATCGCTGAAAAATCCTGTTTTTGGAGCAATACACGCTTTTCCAAATGACATTCCTAAAATCGTGACTCCTGATGTAGTAGACACTTTGTAGGGAACCATCAGACAGTCACAAGCATTCATATAGAGCTGGATGTCATCATCAGCGACTTTTCCAGGAATGAAGATAATGTTAGGGCAGGCTGATATTTTGCTTTTGATCTCTTCTTCCATTTGATCTTCGGCGGGCTGACCCACAATGAGTAGAGAGACGTTTTTTGGGTCTAGTTTTTTAAATACGTCGATCGCTTCTAAGAAGCCTTTGGTGCGATGAATGCCGCCAAATAATAAGAATACTTGGTCTCGATCAGCAATGCCAAGCAGCTTGCGGGCTTCTGCCTGAGTGAGATAATTTTTATAAGCTCCGATATAATTTCCGTGCGGAATCACGAATACTTGATTTTCATGCTTCAGGTGAAATGCTTTAACGATGTCAGCTTTGGTAGTCTCACAGTGGGTAATGATCGCGTTGAAAAGTTTGCCTAGAATAGTTGACCAGACGGGGTAGATCCGGTTTTTGCCACCAAATCGATCAGCCCACTCGTGTACCGTCCAAACGATTTTGATGCCGATTAGCTTTAGAATCAGAATCTGAATCACAAAGATAAAGAATTTGACCCAGCGATGAATAAAATTACTTCCAAGAAAGAAGTAATGAATCGTGTGCAGGTGCAGTATTTTTGTGTCTTTAAAGCCTAGGACTTGGGAGAGAAATAGATAGCTAAAATTGTGTTCTTCAATTTCTGTCTTCACTCCTAAAGGGGTTAAGGAATGCGCTAGGAGTTCAGCATAGGGATTGCCCATCAAAGTACATAGGAAGACTATGTTCATTCGCTGAATTCCTCTAAGTTTAGATATTTCTGCCACTTGCTTAGTTGTCATATTTCTTGATAGTCAACTTCAATTTCCGCTACTAGATGCCCAGAATAAGCGTTTGCGAATAGCAGAGAGCTTTCGCATGAGTTTGAGTGCTGTTGCTTTAGAATTCTGTAGATTTAACTGTGAAGTAAAGTAGTTAGCGTTTGCAAACGGATTCATGGTCGGACTCTCGGCACTGAACACTTTTTCGTAATACAAGTAGCGCATTGCAGCAAGAATCTTGCGACCGCTAGAAAACTTGTCAAAAGAGTAAGGATATTTTTTGCACTCTTCATAACCGTTTTCTAAGAGTAGCTTTCGATAGTAGTTACCCCATTCACCCCAATAATGAGTAATGCTCTCGATCGGCAGATATTTGTGAATGACTTCTGGTTGAGAGATGTCCCAGCAGCTCATGTGAGTAAAGAGTAGGGGCTTTCCTTCTACAAAAAATGTGTCTGCTTGTTTAGTCACTGTGTGAGAGTGAAGGCTCCAGTAAGCAGCGTTTGCGCCGGGGTGAGTCAGAAAGGAAACCCCTTGGAAAAAATGTGGAACTAGGTTTAACCAAAGTTGATCTAAAAACAGCAAGCCTATGGATTCTTTTCCTCTTCGGTTAAAAGCGTAATGGGCAAGTCGATGTTTGAACCAATCGATGAATTTTTTGGTGTCTTCAGTTCTACTCAATCCCAAGAATCCACCGTTGTAAACTCCACTGGCTAGAACCTCAAGCTCGATCGGGTTTACAAGCTTTTGAGCGACTGGACTGATGATATGAGGATTCAATAGGATCGATGTGGTCTTAAGTTGGTCGAATATCTCTTCAAGTGAGTTAAAAACTAGGATATCTGAGTCTAAGAAGATCCAAGAATCCGCGATCTTTTTTTCATAGATATATTCATGAAGCATTCCTCTCAAGGCGCAGCACAGTTCTAAAGGGGTGTAGTAAAAACACATTTTTTTGACGAGAGGCTGGTCGAGTAAATCCTCTAAGAAAATGATATCGAAGGGTTCATTAGCTGGCTCAAAGTAGCCATCTGGAGAATCTGCCAGAAGGACATAGAGCTTTGCATTGGGATTATGCTGAGTTAACGTCTGAGATAGAACGCGAGCAAACGCCAAATAACTCTTGGTAATAATTGTGCAGACTACTTGCTGACTCATAAATACACTGCTTCGGATTACTGAGAATATTTTTAGAAGCCCAAATGAAAAAGCTTTGAGAATTAGATTTCGTGCTGATTTTTTAGTAGATCTGATGAAACTAATCTCATTAACTTGTTAGTCAATGAATGTTTACCTTGACCCAGGCTCGCTAAGGTAAAACGCGAAATTATATCTTGTGATGACATAAGCTTTTGACTCAACTCAATAAAAGAATCAGATCTGAGTCTATCTAATAGATTTCCACCTTGTGTTTTGTGGAGATGTCTAGCAATTTTGTAGAGTATTCTGATGGCTAACCGATGATGTCTGTCTCGGAGAGCTTTCGCCTCGCTCCCTGTGCATCCAAATAACACTGGGGCGTTCTTACTAACACATTCGTCTATTAGTTCAATCAAGGTACCCTCACGGTTTTTTGTCTGGGTTGTGCTTTTGGTATGGATGCGGTAGTAGATGAGTGGAAGGTCTAGATTTGCCAGCTTGTAACGAGCTGCCATCCTAAGCCATAAGTCATAATCTTTAACATTCGGCATTCTTTGATAGTTGCCAAGTTCTAAGACGGCAGACCGTCTGAAGAGAACTGATGGATGGGAAATGATATTGTGATATAGCAGTGAGTGAACAATATCATCGTGATCGAGCGGAACTCTATTCAAATACAGGTTGTCGCTTACTGTACCCTGCTCATCAATGCAGTATGCTTGGCTGCCAACTAACGCAATTTCTGGATGTTCAGATAGCAATACTCCGGACAAAATTTGAGCAGATTTTAGACTTCAAACCCTGATTCCGCCGTAGGCTGGATCTTTTTTTCTAAGTCAGGGGTGGGGTTAACTTTGAAAAAATAGCTCAGTCTTGAAGTCGTAAGCCCTGAAAGCCTTTTGAAACCGTTCCAAAAAATGTCCGGAGTATTGAGATAGGAAACCAACTTGTTTCTCTAAACGTTCAGGCATATTAATATCATCGCCATCGATTCGAGCGCATAGCTCTGTTGTGCATTCTTTAACTAGCCTTGCAAGAGCAGCCCCAACCCCAGCGGATTCTCCAGCAATTACCCGACCAGGCAAACGACTAGGAATCCACTTCTTGAGTTCTTCTAGAGTGCTGTCTGTAGAGCCATCATCTAAAGCTAGAACTTCCCAGTTGGTGTAGGTCTGGGCTTCGACCGAGGCTAGTGTTTCTGGAAGATAAGGCATTCCGTTTTTGACTGGAAGTAACCAAGTGACACGATCGTTTATATCTGTTCTCTAAGTAAAATTATGAAGCGTTGACTAAGCCACTAACTTGAGCATAAGCGGCTTGACTCAGTTGAATTTGATGAGAAGCCATTTCAAGTAATCTAGGTCTGATTGACAGACCAATGAACTCATGAATCTACGTTTAATAGTTTGAAATTTACATCTGTGATTTGGATAGCTTCCCATTCAAACTCAGGTGAAGAGAAATAAGTAGCTGATAACTCAGAAAGCAGCTTGAGCCTCTACTACTTCCTGATAACTTCCTGATTTCACTACTTCTCCTCTATCGAGAAGGTATACTCGATCACAATGTTGCACTGTTGTCAGCCGATGGGCAATAATAATCATCGTTTTTTGTCCAGCCAAGCTTTGAATTGACTCACTCACGAGCTTCTCCGTTTCATTGTCAAGTGCAGAAGTTGCCTCGTCCAGAACTAAAATTTCTCGTTCATGATAAAGCGCTCTAGCAATACCGATGCGTTGACGCTGTCCACCAGATAGCCGAACACCCCGCTCTCCAACTATTGTCTCAAGACCGTTGGGCAATTGTTCTTCAATTAGTTCTTCAAGCTGAGCCATCCTTATTGCATTCTTGAGCTTAGATTTATCGATTAAATGATCTGGAACACCAAAAGCAATATTTCGCTCTACTGTGTCATCCATCAAAAAAATGGACTGAGGAATGTATCCAATCAAACTTTGCCAGTACAATAAGTCCTGATAAACCGAGGCATGGTCGATTAAGATATCTCCTGCATTTGGCTGTAGTAGCCCTAGAATTATATCGACCAAAGTCGTCTTTCCTGAACCCGACTTTCCAATCAGAGCGATTGATTCTCCTCTATTAATTTTGAGAGAAATGTCTTTGATTGCTGGTTCTGGTGTGTTGGGATAATGATAGGTTATCCTCTGCAACCTTATACTCTCAAAGGATAAGAATGGACGGTTATCCAGGCTATCTTCTAAGAAATCTAACTTTTTCAGTTTTGAGCCTCCTAGCTGATATTTTTTTGCTTCCTGAATGGTTTGACTCTCTAGCTCTCTCAAATCGGAGTAAATCAGGTTGAGTGTATGTCCTGAGTTTCGTAGCTGAGCAATCGCTTGGATCAGCTGGCTGGAGGATGGAATGAGGCGAATCGAAGCAAAGGCAAATACCCCCATTAAAGCTGTAATATTCTGTATATCCTGATTGAAAAGAATTTGAGCTACAGAAAGATAAAGAACTAGGAAAACAATCAATACTGTCTCGATCAGAATTCGCGGTAAGATTTGCGAAGCATAAAAGAGACTCAAGGCTCTCTCACTTTCTGAGACATGTTGGTGCATGAGATTCAGAAAGTAGGGTTCGCAGCCAATTGTCCGGACTTCTTTCAGCCCGCCCAAACTATGATTGATGGTTCGAATCATCATTCGACGGCTTTCGGAAGCTACTTTTCCCCACTGCCTAAACCGATCTCCTAACCTATGAAACACGAAGAATGTGGGCAACAGAATACCTAATATCATCACCAACAAAGTCAAGTTAGTCTTTGCCAATAGCCCTAACATGATTACAATGATGACAGAGCTAGAAATAATGTTAAGCAGTGGCAGCAGACAGGAATGAGTAAATCGAGTAACTTCAGAGATAATGTTGTTGATAAGACTTGCACTATTACGGTTTAGGTGAAAAGTGTAGGGTGCTAGTAAATAATTTCTTAGTAATCTCAGACTAAGTACACTTTCCTGCTTAAAGCTAAATTTGAAGAGATAGACTTGAGTGCAAAAAAGCAGGAATGACTTGACGCAAAACAGTCCGACGATCGATAAGCTCATAGTGGCTATGATCTGGTTATTAGACTGTAAATTTAGCTGAACAGCAATCCATTTTAATAGAGAGAACTTGTTAATAGATTCTGGAGCGGAGATCAGGTTGACAAAAGGTCCAATTAGTCCAATTCCAAAAGCCTCTAAAATGGATGTCAGTGTAAAAAAAGCTATCAGAATGAAGATTCTCTCTTTCTTTCCCGATAAAATATACCATAGCTTCCTAACATAATCAGCCATATTATTTTCCTCTTGATCTGACCAAGATCATTAGTACGATGAAGTAGCGAGCAACATTAGCCCTTGATAGGCAAGCAATAGTTCTATGCAGTCTGACAAGTGACTTTAACTTCATGCTTTTTGGGTTTGCGCTTGCCGAAGCGCTCAGATATTTGAAGGGTTGTAGTTAGTCGAAGATGATCAGAATGACTGAAATCTGTGATGACAAATAATTTCGGGCTTGAATCTCTCGCCATGTCTACTAAAACAGGAATTAAGAGCCTTAATGATCGTTGCTAAAAGTTCTTGAAATGTCGTTTAGGCTGCTCCAGTCGTAAGATGTCACGATTATACTAGTCGTCATATGGTTTTTCCGGTTGCATTGAACAGTGTGTGTCTTAAAATCCCGTGACCCCTTTAATCACGTTGAACAAACTTCCAAACGGAGTTAAGAACTGCCCTAACACTCGCAAGAACGACGATCGACCCTTTTCAGGAATCACCAACACATCTCCTTCCTGCACTTGGAAGTCATCGTTTAGCTTGGCGAGATCAATTCGCTGGGTGTCAATCTGCCCAGTGTCACCGAGGCGAACGAGTTGCACCTCATTCTTCTTGGCTTCTTTGGTAAACCCACCCGCGTTGGCGATCGCGCTCGACAAAGAGCTATCGGGCGGAATCTGAATTTCTCCCGGTCGATTTACCTCGCCGACGACGCGCACTCTAACGGTTAGGGGAGACAACCGAGAGCGAGCTACCAAACGCCGATTCATTTCTGCACCAGGCGGTAACTTCGGCACAAAAACAGAGTCGCCTGCCCGCAGCACTAAATCTTCAGACTGCTTATCTGACCAAATCGTCTCCCAAAGGTTGATGTTGGTGCTGCTGACCTGCCCACCCGGAAGCACTCGCTTTAAAACCACTTGGCGAATGTCTGCATTGCGCGTGACTCCGCCAGATGCCTGCAACGCTGAACTGAGAGTTGGCACTCCAGAGATGCCACTCGTAACCGTGTTGCCCGATGCATTAATATTGGCGGTCGTCAAGCTCTGAAGCTGAATCGGTCCAGGACGTTGAACTTCACCGGCAACGTTGATCACAACAGGTCTGAGCGTCGTGAGATTGACCGTAACGGCTGGATCAACCAAAAACGGTTGCAGTCGAGCCGTGATTTCCTGCTTGAGCTGATCAGGGGTGCGATTGGCAGCCTCAATTGCTCCGACTACCGGAAGCGAAATTGTGCCGTCTGGCAAAATCACTTTTGATCCGGTAAACTCCAGATAGCCAAATACTAAAATCTCAACCTGGTCGCCTGCACCCAAAAGATAGCCGGAGTAAATCGAGCTAGAATTAGTTTCTGCTAGTGTTGAAGTTGCCTGGATTAATGGGAAACTTAATGACAGAAACAATGCAGCAGGTAGCGATCGAGAAAACTGAAATAATTGCTTGGAGTTCAGCATAGAAAGGCTCTCGCTATGGTTTGAGAGAATGATAATAGATGCAAAAGAGGAATTAAAAAACTGGCTCTTACGTTCGTGCTTAGACCCTCACAGACTTATCACTTTTTTGAAGGCTAGAGGAATCTTCTTTTGTGAAGTAGAAGTAGCTATCGGGTTCTTTGCGAACGTCAAAGTGATTGACAACCATACCCAACACCTTTTGACCCGACTGCGCCAAAAACTGCTTGGCGGCTTTTCCTTTTGAGCTTTTAATCGTGTTTGGGCGGACGACCAACAAACTGCCGTCGGTCATTTTATTTAACACCGTTGCATCCGCCGATCCGGACAGTGTGGGCGCATCTAGAATGACAAAGTCATAACTTTGAGCAAATAGCTCGATCAGGGCAGCCATTCGCTTAGAGTCGAGCAACGCCATCGGGTTAGGTGGAATCACGCCAGCTGTTAAGACATGCAGATGAGAGGTGACGACCTGAACCGCATTCAGAACGTTAACCTGGTTCACAATCAAGTTGCTGAGTCCAACTCGATTTACAAGATTCCAGACGTGATGTTGACAGGGGTGACGTAAATCAGCATCAATTAACAACACTCGACATTGCACTTGTGCCATCGCGGCGGCTAAATTGGCAGCGATCGTGGATTTGCCTTCTTTTCTCACCGAGCTGGTGACGACGATCGTTTTGAGTTCTTTGTCAGATGCCAAAAACTTCAAATTTGCGTGCAGCATTTGATAAGCTTCTTGTGCCGCAAAGTTAGGATGGTCGCGGCTAATCACTTTGGGAACCGTTTGATCTCCAGAGAAGCGATTTGCGCCTCCGATCGTGGGTATCACCCCTAGCAAGGTGTAACGAAATAGCTCTTTAGCTTCTTGCAGAGTTCTGACCGATTGATCGGCATAATCTAGCAGAAACGCGGCTGCAAGTCCCAATAATAGACCGCCTACTCCTCCAACGAGTAGGTTCAGCAAAAGCCGAGGTGAGACGATAGTATCTGGCACATCAGCCGCTGACACAACTCGCGCATTGGCAATAGTTTTATTTTCTGAAATTTGAACTTCTTGCAGTTTTGTCAGCAGTGTTTTATAAGTACTTTGTGCAGCGTCTAGTTGCCGTTGCAGTTCCCGTTGCGTTTTGTCTAACGCAGGCATACTGCTCGATCGAGACAAATAGGCGGACTGCGATTTGGTCAGCGATTGCAACCGTCTAGCTGCGCTGAGTCGATCGACTTCAGCTTTGGCTAAATTAGACACAAGATCCTGTTGAACTGCCCCGGTTTGCAATTTCCCGGTTGCAACTTGTAGCTTTTCTCCAACAACCTGTTTAACCCGTTCTTCTACTACCGCTTTTGCGGCGGCTTCCTGCCTCTGCAACTGGGTGACTGCTGGGTGAAGTCCTCGATAGAGGGTCTGCTGTTTGGCAAGTTGTGACTGAACAAGCTGTAACTCTGTAAGCGCTTTTTGCACTCCCTCAGATTGGCTTAAAGAGTTGAGTGTCAGCGCAGACTGGGCATCTGACCCAACTTGACCTCGCAGTTCTGACGCTTTGGCGTTCGCTTGAGATAATCCCGCTTGTGCTTCCGTAATTTGTTGGTCTAGCGTAGATAACCCGGTTACGGTCGAAATGGCTTCTTGGTCTAGCGCAATGACTCCGTTTGCTTCCCTAAACTGCCTCAGGTTGATTTCTGCTTGATTTACCGCTGCTTCACTCTCAGGCAGCTGATCCACAATAAATTTTCGGGCAGCAACCGCTTCAGCCCGGTTTGCTTGCACATTGCTATCAAGGTAGGCTTTCATTACCTGATTCACCACGTTAGCTGCAAGCTGTGGATCTTCAGAATTATAGGCGACTTGCAGAATGTCAGTTCCAGTGATCGTTTTAACCTGTAAATTATCGGCGAGCACTTTGGGATTGAAAGGTTGCCCTTCGTCATCTTTAAGATTTAGTGCTCTTATCGTCGCTTGGGCAACTTCTTGAGACCGAATCAGTTCTGCTTGAGTACTCAGCGGGTCACTTTTCTGAGTCAATCCCTCAAACTGTTTGACATTGGTATCCGTTTCGATTCCGATCAGATTTGAGGTTTTGTCAGTTTGAAAGAGCAGCTTTCCTGACGCTTGGTAAACCGGATCTTGACGAAGGGTCATCAAAATCGAGAGTCCGAAGACACTGCTAGAGAGCAGGATGATCACCCACCACCGGCGTTTGATCACTCGCCAATATTTACCAAAATCTATCTCCTCGCGAAAATCGATCGTTTCCATGGGCGGTAAGGATGTTGCGTCTAGGGGTAGCATTCTTTACTTGATTACAGGACTAATTAGCTGTATCCGGAACTTGCTCACTCCACGATCACGCCGCTTACTGAGGCGACGGCAACACGATCGCATTCTGCTGATAGTCGATAAAGCCATACTTAGGAGATGATAGCGGTTTCCCAGCCGTTTGCGTCATCGCAATCCAGGCTTTTTCATAAGTGGAGTTCGGTAGGCGAAAGACCTGAAATTGCTTCGAGTCTTTAGTGTTGGGAACAGTGATTTCTGCTTGAGAGTTTTTGTTTGCGTTGGGTAGCGCGAGCGCCGCTTGGGGAGTCAACGACACCACAGCAACTTGCAGATTAGTCGGTAGCGTTTGAGACAAGGTTAAAAAGTCTTGAATGGTTTGAGCCGACTCGATCGAGTGCTGCAAATTTTGAGACACGGTGCCGACAATCACGGCTTGTTTAGCTTGAGATTGAGGTTTTCCTGCGGGCGCAGACACGGCTTTTGAGTTGGTCTGAAGCGGCTTTGTCCCGCTCAGACTTTTCCCACCTGACTGCTTGATTGCTGCCGCAACTGAGGTGACTAAAGCCCGCGTGAGTTCTGGTGAAACTTGAGTGGACTGAAGCTTAACGGGGGCACCATCGGGAGCCTGTGTCGCTGACCGAATCTCTTCACCAGGAGGCATCGGAGTTGAACCTGGAACTTGAGGCTGACAGGTTGGCTGACAGTCTTGAGTCAGAGGTGCAGGCTTTACGATCGGTAGTTTCGTGATTTCAGAAGACGACGGGACGCTGCCCGCTTCTATTGACCGATCGCCTTTCTTCATTCCAATCGACAACTCTGAAGACGGGTTCTTTGAAGACGGGATCTTCTGAGCCATTTGAGGATTTTGTGACGATGTTTCTTTCTGAGGAACGGCAGTCAGAGGAGGCGGACTTGGAATAGGTTCTAAGCCGACGCTTTGCAGCCCGATAACTTGCCCTGGTAAAGGCGATCTGATCGCAGGACTAATGACTCGTGGAATCTTTAATTTGGGCAATGCAGCCGAGACAGAGGGCTTAGAAAACTCCGGCGCAGAGGGAGTTGCTTCTGGCGTGACTGAAGGTTTAGCCGAGGATTGAGCGGGAGATTTTATAGCAGGGCTAGTAGGCTGCGTTTTATCGGCACTAGGAGGCGCAGACCGAACTAATTCGTTAGCTAATAGCCCTCCTGTCACCGCGATCGCCGTCAGCCCTCCTGCCCCAACCAACCCAGCTTTCAAGAGGCGATTAGACCACAGTGAGGGAGACTCCCCATTGGAACGGAACGCTTGGCTCTGCCACACCATCGGGTCATCGACTGGAGAACCTACAAAATATTCGTAGTGCTTTAGAAATAATTCGATTTCAGAACGATCGCTGGCAGACGGTTGGACGATCGCTACCTCAGTGTCTGGATCGGCAGAAGTCGCCTTGATGTCAATCAGAGTGACTTCAGAATCATTTTCATGATCAGAGCGTTGAGTGAAATTGGTAGGTTCCGTCATATCACTTGCTGGATGGGGCAGTGGGCAGGTGGTAGATACATCCAGAGTGAGAAATTTTAGCCGGAAGTGGGGAACAGAAACTTTAGGAGCAGTGATTTATGAGAATCAGTAGGCTCCTGTCTTTTGTAACACAACTTGAACGGTTTTCAGTAGAATCCTCAAATCTAGTCCTAAAGACCAGTTTTGAATGTAGCTCAAATCTAGGTGAATGACTTGTTCAAAATCGATGACGTTCGATCGTCCAGAAACTTGCCAAAGTCCAGTGATTCCGGGCAAAACCTCATGACGCACAAAGTGATGCTCAGAGAACTTTTCAACATCACGAGTCGGCAACGGGCGAGGACCGACTAAACTCATTTCGCCCAACACAATGTTAAAGAGTTGGGGTAACTCATCTAGACTGTACTGCCTCAAAAATTGACCGATTTTTGTGATGCGGGGGTCATCCTTCATTTTAAACAGCACTCCATCTTTAGACTCGTTTTGAGCTTCTAGCTCTTTTTGCAATCTGTCTGCATTGATCACCATGGTCCGAAACTTCCACGCCTTGAAGGGTCTGCCGTGCAGCCCAATGCGAGTTTGGCGATAAAACACAGAACCTGGCGAGTCTAGGCGAATCAAGAGCGCGATCGCTAGATAAACCGGAGATAGCACAATCAGCAGCAATAAAGCGCTACAGATATCAAAGACTCGCTTGATCCAAAAATCACTGCTGGTTATTGAAGGTGGCGCGAATCGCAAAGCAGGAAACTCACCCAATGTCCAAAATTTTGACTGTTGAAAAAGAGACTCTAGCCCAACCGGAATCACGTTTAGCTTGATGCCAGCCGCTTGAAATTGCCAGGAGAGATACAAGCGGTCTTTAATAGCATCCCACGACACAAAGGCTTCAGAGACTCCAAGTTGACGAATTTTCGCAAAGGTCGCTTCGCGCTCTCGGCTCGTTAATGCCCTCGGATCAGCAATGCCAACAATGTTGTAGCGATTCTCTTGCTTAATCGACGCAATCAACTGTTCCAGATGACGAGTATCGCCAATCAGAAACACTGGATAGCGAATCGCCCCATTCTGTCGCAACATGCCGAGCGCACTATCGCCAATGAGACGTGCAGTAAAGATACACACAACACTGAGCGCCCAAAACAACAGAAAATGTGATCGGGAAACAAACTGATTAGGATGATAGAAGTAAGCAACTAGCAGCAGCAAGACACCTGCTAACGTGATTGCTTTGCAAAGTTCTAAATACTTGCGGCGAGCGGGTCCGTCTTTATAGAATCCACCCGTCATCAAAACGCCTAGCTCGATTCCAAGCACCGGCAGCAAAGAAATCGGATTTTCTCGCAAGCTCCAAAACGAAACGAACGGCGTACTCAAAATTTCTGCAATCAGCCATGCAAGAGAGAGTGAAAGTGCATCGAATCCTAGTAACGTGAAAACACGGATGCTCTGAATCGGGAGGCTGCGATAAAGGCGGGCAAAAATCGGGGATCGAACATCTCGCTTGAAGTTAGGTTGCAATAGAGTGGGTACCATTTCTGTCCCTTCCTGACGTAAGTGCTGTGAAGTAGTAAGAAAGGTAGAGGGCAGGCCTGATTATCGGAATGAAACTATAGGTGGTCATCAAATCCCGCTTTTCGGTTGCGATAGATAGCGCTCACGGCGTTGTAACGCTTGACTCCAGCAAATGCATTTTCACAGATCACCCGTGATTGGCTTAAGGCTCGATTCTCCTCCTTCTGCTGGGGACTCAGCTCTCCTCCTTTCGGGTTGCAATGCGGTAGACGAATGTTGACATACTCCTTCTGCAAACCCAAAAAGCCTAAATCGGCTTCAATGGGAATCTCATCAGGAATACTGCCGGCAATATCGTTTTCATCACGAAAGCGTTTGTCATGCAATTTCCCTTCCCGCGCTTTGCTCAAAACCAAGACTCGTTTGCTCTCATCGACAGCTGCTAGATGGTTGCGAGTATGACGTTTCTTCTTGCCTGAGTAGTTGGCAGTTTGAGCTTCGGTGTCGTGAGGTCGTTGAACAGGACGTTCTGTTCCGTCAATCATCACCCGTTTGACCTCGGGAAACCGCTCTAAAAATGCTTCGATGCTATCGAGCTTGCGCTCTGGTAACACCATCTTTTTGCCCAAAGTTTCCTCCAAAATAGGTTGTAGTCGATGCATCCATTCGTGAGTTTGAGAGCAGTGCAGGTCGAAGATGATGCCTGCTAAGTCAAAGGTGGGATAGCACTTAAAGTAGAACAGGATGAAAAACAGCTTCTCTTGGATGCCCAGCAAACGAGGTTTACGTCCTCCACCCACAGCACGTTGACGCGGTTGAATTTGGCGAGCTTCTAATTGATCGCGAGGGTGCTCCATCGCTCGAAGGTGAAACACAACTCGTTCCCAAGTCAGCCCTGGGGTAGGCATATTTTGCTGTTGGTAGATGCCGCGACAAATCTGGTTGACAAGTTGTTGGCTAGTAGGGTCTGCGTGGATTTTCTGCTGAATGATATCAGGAAGATTTGTTCGTAAGATCTGATGAGCCAACGACAGACCCAAAAGCAACATTCGTTGAACGTTGAGTGTTTTTGCTTCTCTGCAGAGTGCCATCCAATCGAGATCAGGATGCGATCTCAGCAGTTCTGCAATGTCGCACACCCAGCTTAAACGCACCCACAGATCTTTCGTACCGTGCATACAAAGATAAATCAATAAATCCTCTGGTTTAGGGCTGTACACCGTTTGATTGGCAAGAGAAATAGGCTGTAGCCGCGATCGAAAACGATTAAAGTTTGCAGAGAGCGCAAACATAAAGTCAGCTAACGATCTGCTGTGAAGATAAACGTGAACCTGATCATCATCACTAATCAAAGTACACTCTCCAGAAAACCGAAGTTGGGCATCTTCTTCTGCTTTTGAGATGAATAACCAGAAGGACTTTAGCCAATAATATCCTTGAGATAGGAGAATCTCTCTTGCTCTTAAATAGTCTGCTGAGTCCACCAAGATATCGAGATCAGAGAACGTTCTCAACGATAAGCTGCCATAGACAGACACCGTGAGTGCATGTCCTTTAATGGGAATGGCATCCACCCCATGTTCTCGCAGCATCTTGAGTAAATTAACGAGGTCACCACTCATTCGCAAGTTTTGAAACAGGCATGAATAAAACTGAACTTGCAGTTGAGCTAAGAGATCAGCAGGAACCTCTGTAGAGCAGAGGGCGTTGAGGCTTTTGTAGAGTAGCGACAAAACTGCATGAAGTCTGGCAAAAGTGATGACTCGTCTCCAATCTATAGGGTGTTGGGCAAGCTGTCGAATGCGAATAGCGTTATTACTGTCAACGTGAGTCCGAGCACAGCAAATCGCTAATTCCATTTCAGGACTGTCATGAATACATAATTTTTTGAGTGAATTTTTAGAATGGATCTGTTTTTGAAGTGTTTGCATATCTATTGGTCGATCTCATTAGGTACACGGTTTTAAATACTAGAGTTGTAGCTGTTTAACCGAAAGAAATGTGAGGATGAAAACTTCTATCTGTAGCTTATAAGTATTTCGCTTGCATTAGCATTTTTGGCTCTAGCTCAATGCTGTAGCCATTGCAGAGTGATCAGACAATGCAATCGTAATTATTTGGCTGCAGCGTTAATTTAACTCTTGTCTACCGTTAAAATTAGTGCCCTAACAACGTTGAACAAAGCCATTAAAAATAGGACATTTGTCTATCAGAGACTGTCCATACAGCACCTTGATCGTCACTGAACTCTGCTGCCCACCAATAAATTCTCTAAATATTCATTTGGTAACTTAAGATACCAAATGAAAGACCGTAGAAATTCAGGTAGTTTTCTTCTAAGACACACCTTTTAGTCATGCGTCCGGCAATTTCTCTGTATTATTATGCAAATTTCCCTGATTCTATACAGAAGTCACCCTTCAGCACACGAGATAAATGGTGCAATAATTTATACATTAGTTAAAAAAATGGTAGATGCAAGATGAGAGTTTGAAGTTTACAAAAGCTTTACGTTATCAGTTTTCAGAATCCGCATAAACATCTAAGTATCTATCCCTTATTTGTTACTCTGGTAGGAGCAAAAACTAGAAGCTTTGCTGTGCTGGCGTCTTGCTTATTTGTCATTTTCGAGCTGTTAAAATAGGAAACAGGCACTGTAGCTGAGTTTCAGAATTCGCTTCAGCGAGAGTGACAGCAGCTGTCCAAGAGCAATTCTGCTCCTTATGTGTGGAAGAAACAAAAATCTCTGGTGCCATTTCCTAAACTGATGTCGTACCTTGACAGTTAAGACCGCCCCCCACTGAGGCATTTGGCTCGAACAGAAGCTTGGTTCTGGACTAGGACGGTGATGACATTGGTGAAGTGAGAAATTACTATCCCGTTTAGGAGACTCTATCGTCCGTCAATCCAGGTCAAGGCACACTTGTTGGTTGTGTCGCAAAAAGGTTGTGTCGCAAATACTTTTTAGTGACAAACGAAGTGTTTCGTTCGCATTCCGTTAAGCACTGATTCCGAAGAGGTCTTCAATAAACTTCACTTGGGACACACTGTCCCCTCGGCTGATTCCCTTCACTTGTCCTTTGCGAATCATACTCATCGCTTCAATTCCTCTAAGGGTTCGTCTTGCCGTGTTGAATGAGCCGAATCCCATC